>LNFM01007006.1_pt1 | contig 49749 bp, 44 predicted proteins | sample 596031 | NCBI WGS metagenome assembly LNFM01 (sample SAMN04254537, study PRJNA301005) | activated carbon metagenome | isolation source: dual media filters at the Ann Arbor, Michigan drinking water treatment plant | place: USA: Ann Arbor | reverse complement strand
GGCTGACAGGCAGCCCGCCAGCCGCTGGCGGGCGCCTTCAGTCGTCGAACTCGATCTCGGTGGCTTCGACGTTGCGGCCGTCGGTCGACAGCAGGCCCTTCACCTTGACATCAGCGCCAACCACCAGGTTGCTGGCGTTGCCGCCCTCGAACCGCAGGCCGGGGCGCGCGTAGGACACGGTGAGATTGCGCGGCCCGAGCACGAAGGTGCTGGCGCCGGTGTTCACCGACGCGATGGAGCCACGCAGCTCGAAGCCGCTGTCGCGTTCTTCCTGGTCGGTGACGAGGTCGACCTCGCGCGCCCGCAGCGTGCCGCTGCGCAACGAGCCTTCGACCTTGACACGGGCACCCAGCGCCAGGCCCACGCCGTTGGCGGGGGTGAAGGTGGCCGCGCTGGCGTCGACCGGACGGCCGTTGACCGAGAAGCTGTTGATCGAGGTGAAGCTGCTGATGAGCCCCTTGAGTTCGACTTCGTCGACGTCGGCCAGCGCCTGGAGGGCAGTGCCGAAGCGCGCGACCCGGAAACTGCCTGCCGTTGCGCCCGCCGCCAGCGTGAGCCGCACGAACTGCCCGGCCGCCAGGCTGGCCGGCACGCCGGCGGCGCCGGCGTAGCTGTAGGTGGTGCTGCCCACGAGCAGGGTCACCGCCACGGTGTCAGCCGCCGCGGCGAGCGGCCCGCGCAGGTGCCAGTCGGCGGACGCCGAGGCCGGCTCGATGCGCGAGGCGCGGTACGAGGCCAGTGCAGGATCGAACACCGCATACACCTGCACCAGGGCACCCGGCGTCAGACCGGCCAGCCCTCCGACCAGGTTGTCGTCGAAGACGGTGGTCACGTCCACGCTGACGCGCTGCCCCATCACGGTCAGGCTGTTGCCGGGCACGTTGACGCTGCCCACCGGCCCCCGCAGTTCGCTATTGACCAGGATGCGCGTAGCGCTGGCGCTGTCGCCTGCGGCGGCGCGGGTGATGGGCCCGCTGTCGATGTCGACCGTCATGCCCAGCTTGAGGTCGTCGCGGGTGCGGCGCGTGCCGTCGTTGTCTTCCACCACCGCTGCCGTGTCGTCGAAGCGCACGCCGTTGACGATGACCGAGCCGAAGCCGGTGATCGTGCCCGAGGAGTAGGACGTGGAAAACGAACCCGTGCCACCGGTGCCGACACCGCCGCCGCAACCGGCCAGCAGGGCCGCGCAGACGGCCGCGCCAAACAGCACCTGGCGCCAGGCGCCGGCCAGACGATGCAGGACGCTGGGCGTCCCGGAGAGGGATGGCTTCATGTCACTTCTTCCTCGGCACGGCGGCCGGCTTCGGGGCGATGGAAGGCGCAGCGGGGGCGACCTCTTCCTGATAGGTGTAAAGGCCCACGCGCAAGCGGCGCTGTTGGGCGGCGGGCAGCTCGGAATCGGTCTCGATGCGCGCCTCCAGCGTCGGCACCAGGGTCGCCAGCAGGGTCTGCCAATGCTCGCGCACCAGGGGGCGGATCGATTGCACGGACTCCAGCGACAGCCCGTCGGCGAACAGCGCCTGCTCGAAGTGCAGGCGGTCGTCGGCCAGCACGTTGTCGACCGCGGCGCGCAGGTGGTCGCCGACGTTGTCGCCCAGCAGGCCGAGCAGGCGCACGCGGTCGCCTTGCGGCACGAAGGCGTCCTGCAGCAGCGCCACGGAGTCGCTGGCCGGATCCCAGGTGGCCATGCCCAGGCGACAGAGTTCGTCGAGCAGGCTGCGCGGGTGCACGTCGCGCGTCACCTCGTGCGCCACGCTCTCGAAGCTGGGCTCGGGGCCCTGGCGCGGCAGCACGCGCGGCTGGCCTTGGTCATCGCGATAGGGGTGCTGGGTGCGCCAGTGGGCGAAGACTTCACTGGCCAGTGAGCGGCTGCGCGGCGCCGTGCGCGTGTCCTGCTGCGCGATCAGCCGCGTGACCTCGCGCCGGTGGATGCCGGTGGTGGTGCTGATGCGGCTGACCTTGCGGTGCTCGGGCAGGCCCGGATGAGCGCGCGACGCGGCCTGCACGAAGGCGATGCGCAGGATTTCTTCGACCGCGGCGTAGGGCATGCCGCGCGCCACCGCCAGCTTGGCCACCGACGTCAGCATCCCGGCCACGGCCTGCTGCAGCGCTTGCTGCTCAGGGCTGGCATCGGGGGCAGATGTCGATGGTTCGGTGTCGTTCATGCTGAAAAGGGCTGGCGGCTCGAATGTAGCCGCCAGCCCGTGGGTCGCTTGAGGGAAAGATCAGTCCTCGAACTTCACCGTGGTGGCTTCGAGACGCGTGCGGTCGGTCGAGAGCGTGCCCTTGACTTCGACTCGCGGGGCCGTCGACGCGGCCAGGTTGGCGGCCGTGCCGCGCACGAAGCTGGCCGAGGCGTAGGACACGGTCACGCCGCGCAGGGCGAAGGTCTTGGCGTCGGTGTTCAGGCTGCCGATCACGCCGTGCAGTTCCATCTGGCGCTTGCCGCTGTTGCGACGGTCTTCGATCTCGACCTTGCGGGCCACCAACACGCCGTTGACGATGGAGCCTTCGACCTCGACGCGGGCGCCTGCCACGATGCCGGCGGTGCCGTCTTCGAAGATGACACCAGTGCCTCCGGCATTGACTTCCAGCCCGTTGATCTTGAAGCTGCCGAGGGAGACGAAGTCGGTGATGATGCCTTCGACATGCGCTTCACCACGGTTGCCTTCCGCTTCCCGCTTGCCGCTGCGCAGCTTGGTCGCCACCCAATTGCCGTTGGCGTCCTTGGCGGTCTGCAACTGGGTGCGGACGACCTGGCCATTGGCCAGGTTCACCGGCAGGTCGGCAGCTAGCAGGGAGGCGTAGGAAATGGTCTCGCTGCCGATCTTGTAGGTCTTGGCCGTGGTGTCCAGCGCCGCCACGACACCGCGAAGGCGGTAGCTGGTGGCATTGAGCTTGTCCTCGATGCGGGTAGCGACGATCTGCTGCGTCGTCTGGTTGAGGATGCCGTGCACCTCGATCACTTCGCCCGCGGTCAGCGCGCTCAGGCCGCCGGACAGGCTGTCGTCGAAGACGGTGCTGGCGGTCACGGCCACGGTCTGGCCCAGCACCACGACGGTGCCGGTACCGGCCGCGTCGACAGTGATCGTGCCCACCGGGCCCACGATCTCATTGCCGAAGCGAACGCGACGCGCCACGGCAGTACCGGTCGCGTTGTTCACCGCGCCAGCGTCGATCTGCACCATCACGCCCAGCTTGAGCGAGCTCTTGTCGTCGTTGCGGTTGCCGTCCTCGTCCTCGACGGTGGCGCTGCTGTCGTCGTAGCGCACGCCGCCGACGATGATGGAACCGAAGCCGGCGATGGCGCCTTGCGAATAAGTCACGTCAGGCGCTGCACCCAGAGGGGTGCTGCCGGCACTGCCACCGCCGCCGCCGCAGGCGGCCAGCAGGGCTGCGGCGCTCAGGGTGGTCAAGGCCAGCGCGGCGCGCAGGCTGGGGATACGAAGTTCAAACATGTCAGGCTCCTGATAGGCAGGGCAGCCGCTTTGGCCACCGCATGACGTCAGTATAAATGTGCATGTTGCCCATTTATGCATCGAAGTGTTTCTACCGCAGAAATATTTGCGGTTCGGCCCGCGCGCTACCCTCGGTGCCCCTGAACACGCCCCGCCGCCTTGTCGCACCGCCGCTGGATTGCCCACCTGGACATGGACGCGTTCTACGCGTCGGTGGAGCTGCTGCGCTACCCCGATCTGCAGGGTCAGCCGGTGGTCATCGGCGGCGGCCGGCGCCACCAGCCGCAACTGCAGCCCGACGGCACGCGCCGCTACGCCACGCTGGCCGGCTATGCCGGGCGCGGCGTGATCACCACCGCCACCTACGCGGCGCGCGCCTGGGGCGTGCATTCGGGCATGGGCCTGATGAAGGCGGCGGCGCTGGCGCCGCAGGCGGTGCTGCTGCCGGTGGATTTCGAGCAGTACCGGCGCTACTCACGGCAGTTCAAGGCGGCGGTGGCCGAGGTGGCGCCGCTGATCGAGGACCGCGGCATCGACGAGATCTACATCGACCTGACAGACGTGCCCGGCGCGCAGGATGCCGTGGGCCACGACGCCACCGGCGGCGTGCGCGCGGTGGCGCAGGAGATCCGCAACACGGTGAAGCGCGCCACCGGCTTGAGCTGCTCGGTGGGGGTCACGCCCAACAAGCTGCTGTCCAAGATCGCCAGCGAGCTGGACAAGCCCGACGGCCTGACCGTGCTCACCGCCGCCGACGTGCCCACGCGCATCTGGCCGCTGCCGGTGCGGCGCATCAACGGCATCGGCCCCAAGGCCGGGGCGCGGCTGCAGGCCTTGGGCATCCACAGCATCGGCGAGCTGGCGGCGCGCCCGCGCGAACAGCTGGTGGAGCATTTCGGCCGCAGCCTCGGCCGCTGGCTGCACGACGCGGCCCACGGCATCGACGAGCGTCCGCTCAGCCTGCACAGCGAGCCGGTGTCGATGAGCCGCGAGACCACCTTCGAGCGCGACCTGCACGCCGTGCGCGACCGCGAAGAACTGGGCCGCGTGTTCACGCAGCTGGCCGAGCAGGTGGCCACCGACCTGCAGCGCAAGGGCTACGCCGGCCGCACCATCGGCATCAAGCTGCGCTTCGAGGACTTCAAGACGGTGACGCGCGACCTGACCCTGCCCGCGCCGGTGGCCGACGCCTTCGCCATACGCCACGCCGCCGGCCAGTGCCTCAAGCGCGTGGACCTGAGCCGGCGCCTGCGCCTGCTGGGCGTGCGCGCGGCCTCGCTGGTGCGGCTGTAGACGACACTGGCAAGCGCCAGGAAGAGGACCCCGCCATGACCGTGATCACCTGCATCGAAGACCTGCGCCGCCTGGCCCGCGCCCGCGTGCCGCGCATGTTCTACGACTATGCCGACAGCGGCTCGTGGACCGAGAGCACCTACCGCGCCAACGAGAGCGATTTCCAGAAGATCCTGCTGCGCCAGCGCGTGGCCGTGAACCTGGAAGACCGCAGCACCGCCACGCAGATGGTCGGCATCCCGGTGGCCATGCCGGTGGCCATCGCGCCCACCGGCCTGACCGGCATGCAGCACGCCGACGGCGAGATCCTGGCCGCGCGCGCCGCCGAGAAGTTCGGCGTGCGCTTCACACTGTCCACCATGAGCATCTGCTCGATCGAGGACGTGGCGGCGGCCACGACCCAGCCCTTCTGGTTCCAGCTCTACGTGATGCGCGACCGCAGCTTCATCGAGGCCCTGATAGACCGCGCCCGCGCCGCCCGCTGCGACGCGCTGATGCTGACGCTGGACCTGCAGATCCTGGGCCAGCGCCACAAGGACCTGAAGAACGGGCTGTCGGCGCCGCCGCGGCTGACGCTGCCCAACATCCTGAACATGATGACGCGGCCGCGCTGGTGCCTGGGCATGCTGGGCACGCGGCGCCGCCAGTTCGGCAACATCGTGGGCCACGTCAAGGGCGTGGGCGACATGGGCAGCCTGAGCGAGTGGACCGCCAAGCAGTTCGACCCGCGCCTGAACTGGGGCGACGTCGAGTGGATCAAGCGGCGCTGGGGCGGCAAGCTCATCCTCAAGGGCATACAAGACCCCGAGGACGCGCGCCGCGCCGCCGATTCGGGCGCCGACGCGCTGATCGTCAGCAACCACGGCGGCCGCCAGCTCGACGGCGCGCAAAGCAGCATCGCGGCGCTGCCGGCCATCGTGGCCGAGGTCGGCAGCCGCATCGAGGTGCACATGGACGGCGGCATCCGCAGCGGCCAGGACGTGCTCAAGGCCGTGGCCCTGGGCGCCCGTGGCACCTACATCGGACGCGCCTTCCTGTACGGCCTGGGTGCGATGGGCGAGGCCGGCGTGACACGCGCGCTGCAGATCATCCACAAGGAACTGGACCTGAGCATGGCCTTCTGCGGCCATACGCGCATTGACACGCTGGACCGCGGCATCCTGCTGCCGGGCACGGCGCCAGGCTGAGCTTGATGGTTGATGGCGCTGGTGGCGCCGCGGCAGGCCGGCGCCGCCGGCCTCAGCCCGAGCGCGTGAAATCGCGCTCGGGCCTTCGCCAGGCGTGAGGGTCCATCCCGCCCAGGCTCAGCCCCAGCGCGTGTTGCTGTCGACCGAAACGCGCTCCCCGTCGGCCCCCAGGGCCTCTACCGGTCGGGTCAGCGTCTCTTCGATCAACCGGCCCCAGGCCGGGCCTGCCTGCGCCAGTTCGGCTTCGCGTTGGGCCACCAGTTCGTCCAGCGGCAGGCCGCGCGTGCGCTGCTCGCGCGCAACGGCGCGCGGGTCTTCGTTGCCGAAATGGTCGGCGATGCGCCGGCAGGCCGAGTCGTACAGCTGCGAAACGCGCGACTGGCTCAGGTTGAGCGACGTGGCCAGCTCGGACGGCGTGAGGCCTATGCCCAGGTAGGCGTCGATGGCCTGGCGTTCGCGTTCGGGCAGCAGGGCAAAGAACTTCTCCAGCCGGCGCAGCACGATGGCGGTGTCCACGCGCGCCTCGACCTCGTCCTTGGCGGTGGCCGGCTCCAGCCGCGCCATTGGCTCGACATCGCCGTCCTCGCCCGACAGGCTGCTGGTCTGCGCCGTCATCGCCGCCTGTTCCAGCTCGGCGATCTCGTCGATGCTCATGCTGCACACGCCGGCCAGATCGCCCAGCGTGGGCGGCGCGGCGTGGCGCGCCTGCCAGCGCTCACGCGCGATCTGGATCACCTTGACCTTGCGCCGCTGCGAGCGCTCGAGGTGGTCCATCTGGCGCAGCTCGTCGACCATCGCGCCCTTGACGCGCAGCCGGGCATAGCGCACGAAGGCCTCGCGCGCCGGCTCGCTGTCGGGGTCGCCGGTCCACTTGAAGCCCATGGCCGCCTGCGCCACGGCGATGAGGCCCACCTGGATGAGGTCGGCCTTCTCGACGTTGGACGGCACCCGCCGCATGATGGCCGAGGCCTGCTGCCGCACCCAGGATTCATTGCGCGCGATCAGCGAAGAAGGAACGCCTTGAAGTGAAATCATGGGCTACCGGCAGTTACGTTCAGCTTGAACGCGATCATCGCGCGCAATTTGCCCGGCAGCACCGGTTTGAGCAGCAAGTGGTAGTCATACGTCACGGCTTCGTCCTCATGTCCACCCAGGCTGCTGCCGGTGATGACGATGGCCGGCAGCCGCTGGCCCGGCCAGTGCGCGCGCAGGACCTGCAGCGCATGGATGCCGGTGCGCCCCTGCGGCAGGCGGTAGTCCACCAGCAGCAGGTCGGGCCGTGCATGCCCGCCGGTGGCCAGCGCCGCCTGCAGTGACTCGACGCCGTCGTAGGCCACGACCTGCGCGCCCCAGGCTTGCAGCAGCACTGTCAGGCCGTCGCGGACGGCGGGTTCGTCTTCCACCACCAGCACCAGGCGGCCGTGCAGCGTCAACCCCGGCGCGGCGCGCGGGCCACTGCTGCCCGGCTCCAGCGCCCGCTGCTCGCGGCCCGGCGCCAGTTCCAGCGAGAACACCGTGCCGTGGCCCACGCGTGAACGCACGTCTATGGTCGCCCCCAGCAGCCCGGCCAGGCGCTTGACGATGGCCAGGCCCAGGCCCAGGCCCTTGCGGTGGTGCGCCTCCAGCGGCCGGTTGCCCTGGGCCTGGAAGAACTCTTCCCAGATGCGCGGCAGGCTTTCGGGCGGGATGCCGATGCCGCTGTCCCACACCTGCAACAGCAGGCGCTCGCCGCGGCGGCGGCAGCTGAGCAGCACGCCGCCGTCTTCGGTGTAGCGGATGGCGTTGCTCACCAGGTTGCGCAGGATGCGCTCGAGCAGCAGCGGGTCGGTGTGGACCACGTGCTGCGCGCCGCGAAAGCTCAGCATCAGCCCCTTCTCGAAGGCCACCGGCTCGAAGTGCAGGCGCAGCCGCGCGAACAGCTCGCGCAGCGGCACGGCGGCCGGGCGCACGTCGACGCCGCCGCTGTCGATGCGGGTGATGTCCAGCAGCTCGCCGAACAGGCCTTCGAGCGCGTCCACCGATTCGTTGATGCTGTTGACCAGCGCCGACACCTCGGGGTCGTGGCTGCGCTGGCGCAGCGCCTCGGCAAACAGGCCCATGGCGTGCAGCGGCTGGCGCAGGTCGTGGCTGGCGGCGGCGAAGAACTGCGTCTTGGCGCGGTTGGCGGCCTCGGCCTCGCGCCGCGCCTGCTCGGTGACCGCCATCTCGGCGCGCAGCCGCGCCGCCAGCTCGTCGGTGCGCGCCTTCAGGCGTATGGCCTGCCCCAGCGCATGGCCGTAGGTGCGCGCCATCAGCAGCGTGATGAAGAACAGCAGCGTCAGGATCACCGCCAGCTGCAGGTTCCAGGGCTGGCTGCTGTCGCTGGCGATGCGCGCGATGGTGGGCGCCAGCACCAGCGTCAGGAAGGCAACGAACACGCGCTGCTGCGTGGCCAGCATCTGCACCGAACCCAGGCAGTACGAGTAGACGATGAACACCAGCGCCACCAGGTGGTAGGGCGTGCCCAGGCCCCAGAACAGCCACACGGCCACGCCCCACATCGAGCCCTGGGCCAGCACCAACAGTTCCCAGCTGCGGCGCCAGCTGCGCAGCAGCTCGGGCGCGGCGCCGCGGCGCAGGCGGAAGCGCAGGTAATGCGCCAGGCGCAGCAGCCACAGCAGCCCGCCCACGCCCAGCCAGCCCAGCAGATCGGTGCGCGGGGCCAGTTGCCAGAAGATGGCGCCCAGCAAAGCCAGGCCCACCGCGTTGCCGGTGAGCGTGGTCGGCGTCTGCACATACAGCGCGCGGATGTGGTCGGCGTCGCTGCTGTTGCTGAGGGCTGCCAAGCGGCCGCCCGCCGCGGCAGGCGCGGCCTCGGCGGTGGCCGCCGGGGGCGCCATCAGCGCGGCGCCCGCCGCGGGAGGTAGCCGCCCTGCCCCTGCGTCATCTGGCTCACCGCCAGCACCGCCTGCGTGCGCGAGCTCACGCCCAGGGCGCGCAACACCGCTGCCACATGGTCCTTGACGGTTTCGACCGACAGGTTGAGCTGGCGCGCGATCAGCTTGTTGGGCAGGCCCTGCAGCAGCAGCGACAGCACCTCGGTCTGGCGCGGCGTGAGGCCCACGTCGGCCAGCGAAGGCAGCTTCTGGTGCGGCTCGGGGCTGGCGGCCGCGCCCAGCGGCGCTTCGGCCGCGGGGCGCATCACGCCGGGGATGGTGTCGCCGCCCGTGGGCGGGCGGCGGCCGAATTCCAGGCCCAGCATCGAGGGCGGCACGTACATGGCGCCGTCCATCACCATGCGCAGCGCGTCGTGCAGTTCGGCGTGCGACGACTTCTTGGGCACGAAGCCCATGGCGCCGCTGTCGATGGCGCGGATCACGTCGCTGGCGCGGTCAGAGGCCGAGACCACCACCACCGGCACCGCCGGGTAGGCGGCGCGCAGTTCCACCAGCACGTCGAAGCCGTCGGCGTCGCCCAGCGCCAGATCCAGCAGCACCAGGTCGAACTCGGGGTCGTCGCGCAGCACGGCGCGGGCGCCAGCGGCGCTGTCCACGCCCACCACGGTGGTGTCGTTGCCGATGCTCTGGATCACGGCCTGCAGCGCCGCCAGCACCAGCGGATGATCGTCGACCAGCAGCACCTTCATCGCGCCCCCTCCTGCTGTTATGCCCTGTGCGTCAGACGTAGCGCCGCGAAACGGTCTCGGCCACGCAGGCCGGGCGCTCGGAGCCTTCGAGCTCGATCGTCGCCTCCACCGTGAGCTGCGCGCCGCCTTCCAGCGCTTGGTAATCCTTGAGCACGAAGCGCCCGCGCAGCCGGCTGCCCACGCGCACCGGCGCGGTGAAGCGCACCTTGTTCAGGCCGTAGTTGATGCCCATGCGCACGTCGGCGATGGCAAAGCTGCGCTCGAAGAAGAGCGGCAGCAGGCTGAGCGTGAGAAAGCCGTGCGCCACCGTGGCACCGAAGGGCCCGGCCGCGGCGCGCACCGGGTCCACGTGGATCCATTGGTGGTCGCCGGTGGCCTGGGCGAACAGGTCGATGCGCTGCTGGTCGATGCTGATCCAGTCGGTCACGCCCAACTGCTGGCCCACCAGGGCCTGCAACCCGGCCAGCGTGGGGTATTGCGTCGGGTATTGCGTCGGGTATTGCGTGGGGTACTGCGTGGTCACCGCTGCACCCAGGCCGACAGCGGGCCCCATTGCTCGAGGTCGCGCTCGACGCGGCTGCGTGCCACGTCCCACAGCGTCAGGCCGTGCGCGGCCAGTTGCACGTAGTTCTGGGTATCGCGCAGCCAGCCGATCACCGGCACCGGCAGCGTGGCCAGGTAGTGGCTGAGCTGCTCGTTCGCCCGCGTGTGCTCGCGCACGCGCATGCCCACCAGGCCCAGCGCCACCTCGTGGCCGCGGCGGTGTTCGCGCACGCTGCGCACGAAGGCGTGCGTGGCCTGGATGTCGAACAGGCTGGGCTGCAGCGGGATGAGCATGCGGTCGGCGATGCGCATCACCGCGTCCAGGCGCTTGCCGTGCAGGCCGGCGGGCGTATCCAGCACCACGTGCGTCGTGCCCTTGGGCGGGCGCACGATGTCGTCAGCCTCCACATCCCAGCCGCGGATGGCCGCCGGCGCCGGCTGCAGGCTCTGGCGCAGCGTCAGCCACTGGCGCGCCGACTGCTGGCGGTCGACGTCGCCCAGCATCACCGCGTGGCCGGCCGCCGCCAGGCAGCCGGCGATGTTGGTGGCCAGCGTGCTCTTGCCGACACCCCCCTTGGGATTGGCAACCACGATCACCGGCATGCTGTGCTCCTCGTCCCTGAAGTCGGCCACGTTTGTCGGGTATGGTAGCGGCGCCGCCCGGCAAGCCAGCCGGGGCAACCCCGAGCCGCACACAACCGATGGCCGAGATCCTCGTCATCGCCGCCCATCCCCAGATCGAGCATTCGCACGCCACGCGCGCGCTGATGGCGGCGGCGGCGCGTGCCGACCCGGCACGGGTGACGGTGCGCGACCTCTACGCGCTCTACCCCGACTACTTCATCGACGCCAGCGCCGAGCAGGCCCTGCTGGCCCGGGCGCGTCTGCTGGTATGGCTGCACCCGGTGCACTGGTATTCGATGCCGCCGCTGCTCAAGCTTTGGCTGGACGAGGTCTTCGCGTACGGCTGGGCCTACGGCCCCGACGCGCGCGCGCTGGCCGGCAAGGACCTGTGGCTCGCGGCGTCCACCGGCGGGCCCGAGGATTCGTACCGCCCCGACGGCTACAACCGCTACTTCTTCGACGCCTTCCTGCACCCGTACGAGCAGACCGCGGCCCTGGTGGGCATGCGCTGGCTGCCGCCGCTGGTGCTGCACGGCGCACACCGCGTCGATGCGCCCACGCTGGCGGCGCACGCCGAGCTGTTTGCCCAGCGCCTGCGCAGCTGGCCCGACTGGCCCGAGCTGGTCGATCTGGAAGCGGCAGAGCCCTGCGAAGTGCCGGCCGACACCCGCCCGCACGACTGATGTCCGCAGCCGCCGCCCACGCCACCCCGTGGCTGCAGAGCAGCCTGGTCTACCTGGGCGCCGCCGTGCTGGCCGTGCCGCTGGCGCGGCTGCTGGGGCTGGGCTCGATCATCGGCTACCTGGGCGCGGGCATCGCCATCGGCCCCTGGGGGCTGAGGCTGGTCACCGACGCGCAGGCCATGCTGCACTTTGCCGAGTTCGGCGTGGTGCTGATGCTGTTCCTGGTGGGGCTGGAGCTGGAGCCGCGCCGGCTGTGGGCGCTGCGCCGCCCCATCTTCGGCTGGGGCAGCGTGCAGCTGTTCGGATCGGCCGCGCTGATCGGCGCCGTGGGCGTGGCCGCCGGGCTGGATTGGCGCCTGGCGCTGGTGGCCGGCCTGGGCCTGGGCATGAGCTCCACGGCCATCGGCCTGGGCGTGCTGGCCGAGCGCAACCTGATGGCCACGCCGGCAGGCCAGAGCGTGCTGAGCGTGATGCTTCTGCAGGACGTGGCAGCCATTCCCATCCTGGCCCTGGTGCCGCTGCTGGCCATCGGCGGCGACGCCGCGGGCGGCGGCTGGCGCGGCGCGGCGCTGGCCGCCGGCGTGATCGGCGCCATCGTGCTGGGCGGCCGGCTGCTGCTGCGCCCGGCGCTGCGCTGGATCGCGCGCAGCGACACGCCCGAGATCTTTACCGCCGCGGCGCTGCTGCTGGTGGTGGCCACGGCGGCGCTGATGCAGAGCGTGGGCCTGTCGATGGCGCTGGGCGCCTTCCTGGCCGGCGTGCTGCTGGCCGAAAGCGAGTACCGGCGCCAGCTGGAAACCGACATCGAGCCCTTCAAGGGCCTGCTGCTGGGCCTGTTCTTCATCGCCGTGGGCATGAGCATCGATTTCGGCGCGGTGCTGGCCCAGCCCGCGCTGGTGGCCGCCGCGGTGGCCGCGTTCCTGCTGGTCAAGGCAGCCGTGCTGTGGGCCATGGCGCGCACCATGCCGCTGCCGCTGGCCGAGCGCCCGGTGTTCGTCATCCTGCTGGCCCAGGGCGGCGAGTTCGGCTTCGTGGTCTTCCAGTCGGCGCTGGGCGCGGGTGTGGTCGATCCGGGCTCGGCTTCGCTGCTGGTGGCGTCGGTGGCCATCTCCATGCTGCTGACGCCGCTGCTGCTGGTGCTGGCCGACCGCGTGCTGGCGCCGCGCCTGGCCGCGGCCGGCCCGCAACTGGAAGAGATCGCCGAGCCGCAGCAGGCGCCCATCCTCATCTGCGGCTTCGGCCGCTACGGCCAGATCGTCGGCCGGCTGATCAACGCCAACGGCCTGTCGGCCACGGTGCTGGACCACAGCGCCGAGCAGGTGGCCACGGTGCGGCAGTTCGGCTGGCCGGCCTTCTACGGCGACGCCACGCGGCTGGACCTGCTGCGCGTGGCCGGCGCCGCCCAGGCGCGCGTGATCGTGGTGGCCATCGACGACGTGGAGCAAAGCCTGGAAGTGGTGGACATCGTGCGCGAGCATTTCCCGCAGGCCACGCTGGTGGCGCGGGCGCGCAACACCACGCACTGGTACGGCCTGCACCAGCGCGGCGTGCAGCACATCGAACGCGAGACGCTGGACGCCGCGCTGCTCAGCGGCCGCAGCGTGCTGCAGCTGATGGGCATGCCGCCGCACAGCGCGCGCCAGCAGGCGCTGCGCTTTCGCCAACACACGATCGAGCTGCTGGCCGAGATGGCGCCGCACCTGGGCGACCAGAAGAAGCTCATCAAGGTGGCGCGCCAGGGGCGCGAGCAGCTCGAAGCGATGTGGTCGCGCGAGCGCGCCGAGCGTGGCGAGCGCCAGGCGCGGCGCGGCGAGGGCTTTACCGCCACACCGCGCGACGGCGACGGCGGCTGATCAGCGCAGCCCGTCCCACAGCAGCTTGCAGCCGCTGACGGCCATGCACAGGTAGGCGATACGGTAGAACCAGGCGTTGCTCACGCGGTCGAGCAGCCGCACCCCCGCCCACACGCCCAGCGGGGCCAGCGGCAGCAGCAACGCCGAGGTGGCCAGCAAGCCCAGGTCCACCAGGCCGAGCGCGGCATAGGGCAGCACCTTGGCCAGGTTGATGCAGGCGAAGTACACCGACATCGTGCCCGCCAGCACGCGCGGCTCCAGCCGCAGCGGCAGCAGGTAGGCCTGCAGCGGCGGGCCGCCGGCATGGATGATGAAACTGGTGAAGCCCGAGGTCACGGCGCAGGCGCGCCCCAGCCAGGCCGCGGGCAGCCGGCCACCGGTGTGTGGCGGGAACAGCAGGCGCTGCGCCAGGAAGGCCAGTGTCAACGCCCCCACCAGCCCCGACACCGCCTTCATCGACAGCAGCCCGAAGCACAGCGTGCCCAGCGCGATGCCCAGCAGCCCGCTGGGCACCAGCGCGCGCACCAGGGCCGGGTCGCGCACGCGCCACAGCTGCTGCAGGCCGGTGGCGTCCATGGCCATCAGCAGCGGCAGCATCACGGCCGCGGCCTGCGGCACCGGCAGGGTGAGCGCGATCATCGGCGTGGCCAGCGAACCCAGGCCGCTGGCAAAGCCGCTCTTGGCCAGGCCGGTGAGCAGCACCGCCGGCACCGCCACCGCCCAGAACCAGGGGTCGGTGACGATGCCAAAGCCCTCAGGCAAGGCGGCAGGCCTCGTCGAAAGCCAGGCGCGGGTTGCGCGGGTGCAGCTTGCTCGGGTCGCCCTGGCCCAGGGTGCAGACAAAGTTGCTGCGCACCGTCGTGCCGGCCCAGAAGGCCGCGTCCACGGCGGCGGCGTCGAAGCCGCTCATCGGGCCGCAGTCCAGGCCCAGCGCGCGCGCCGCCAGGATCAGGTAGCCGCCCTGCAGGCTGGAATTGCGCATCGCCGTGGCCTGGATCAGCTCGGGCTTGCCCGCAAACCAGGCGCGCGCGTCGGTGTGCGGAAACAGCTTCGGCAGCTGGTCAAAGAACGCCATGTCCATGCCGATGATCGCCGTCACCGGCGCCTGCCGCACCTTGGCCTGGTTGCCTGGCGCCATGCAGGCCGCCAGCCGCTCGCGCGCATCGGCGCTGCGCACAAAGACGAAGCGCGCCGGGCTGCAGTTGGCCGAGGTCGGGCCCCACTTCAGCAGGTCGTACAGCGCCTGCAACTGCGCGTCGGACACGGGGGTGGCTTGGTAGGCGTTGTGCGTGCGCGCCTCGGTGAAAAGCTGTTCGGTGCTGAGGTTCATCGCGGCGCCAGTGGTCCAGGGGAGACAATTCTCGGATGTTCCAGCCTTCGCAGTCCGATGTGCGGCGATTCTTCTGCGCCACCTACGCCCGCCAGCGCGCCGCCGCGCCGCTGGACCCGATGCAGACCATCGCTGCGCGCTGGGTGGACGAGCACCCCGAATACCACGCCGAGCTGGCCGACGAGGCCGCCGCGCTGGCCGCCGTCTACACCGTGGAAGAGGGTCGCACCAACCCCTTCCTGCACCTGTCCATGCACCTGTCCATCGCCGAGCAGGTGGCCATAGACCAGCCCACCGGCATACGCCAGGCGGTAGACCTGCTGGCGGCACGCCGCAACTCGCTGCACGAGGCCCACCACGAGGTCATGGACTGCCTGGGCGAGATGATCTGGGCCAGCCAGCGCAGCGGCCTGCCGCCCGATGGCCAGGCCTACATCGAGGCCGTGCGCCGCCGCGCCACACGCTGAGTGTGCGCGTGAGCCTGTCGGAAGGAGGCGAACGGCTCACGAAGGACCCGTCGCGATTTCACGCGACGGGGCTGAGGCGGCGCCCCGTTCAGGGCATCGTCACCCAGCCAATCTCGAGCCAGTTGTCGGCGCGGTGCACCGCGTCCACGCCCTGGCGCAGCGCCCACGGGATGACCTGGCGGTGCAGCGGGATCAGGTGCACCTGCTCCTGGTACTCGCGCAGCGCGTCCTTCACCAGCTGCTGGCGTTTGGCAGGGTCGACTTCGGCGGCCGAAGCCAGGGCCAGGGACTCGAAGCGCTCGTTGCGCACGCCGCCCCAGTTGTAGTAGCCCACTCCCTGCTCGCCACGCGCACGCATCACCGGCGTGAAGGTGGTTTCGGCGTCGGTGATGGCGCCGCCCCAGCCCAGGATGAACAGGCTGGTGTCCTGCTTCTCCATGCGCGGAAACCACAGCGCCCGCGGCTGGGCGTTGACCTTGACGCGCAGCTTGATCTGCGACCACATGCCGGCCAGCGCGATGCACAGCGCCTCATCGTTGACGTAGCGGTTGTTGGGGCAGTCCAGCGTGACCTCGAAGCCGTCGCCGTAGCCGGCCTGGGCCATCAGCGCACGGGCGCGCGCCAGGTCGAAGGGCAGGCGCGCCTCCAGCTGCGCATCGCCACCGGTGGCCAGCGGGCTGGGCAGCAGCCCGCCGGTGGGCAGGCTCAGGCCGTTCATGAGCTTGCTGCGGATGGCCTGGATGTCGATGGCGTGGTACAGCGCCTGGCGCACGCGCAGGTCCTTGAAGGGGTTGCGGCCCTTGACGCTGGCGTAGAGCAGTTCGTCGCGGAACTGGTCCATGCCGATGAAGATGATGCGGTTCTCTGGGCCGTCGATGATGCGCACGCCGGCCGTGCGGCGCAGGCGCGCCACGTCGCGCGGCGCCGGGTCGATGACCAGGTCGAGCTGGCCCGAGATCAGCGCCGCCAGGCGCGTGGCGTCGTTGGCGATGGGGGTGAAGACCACCTGATCCACATTGCCTTCGAAGCGGCCCCACCACTGCGGGTTGCGCTGCAGCGTGGTGCGCACGCCCGGCTGGCGCTGCACCAGGCGGTAGGGACCGGTGCCGTTGGCGGCGAAGGCGGCGGCACTTTCCTCGCCGCCCTTGAAGTCCAGCGGCCGCGTCACCTTGCGCGCCTCGCACCAGGCGCGGCTCATCACGAAGATGGTGTCCAGGTGCTGCAGGAACACCGGGTTGAAGCGCGCCATGCGGAACTCCACCGTCTGCGCGTCCAGCGCCACCGCCTGGCCCACGGCATTGGCGTACACGGCGATGTTGGAGGTGGGCTGCTGCGCACGCTGCACCGAGAACACCACGTCGTCGGCCGTGAGCGGCGTGCCATCGTGGAAGCGCACGCCCGGGCGCAGCGTGAAGCGCCAGCTCAGCGGGCCGGTCTGCTGCCAACGCGTGGCCAGACCGGGGCCCAGGGCCAGCTGGCGGTCGCGCTTGACCAGCCTTTCGTAGATCTGGCCGTTGAGCGCGTTGGTCAGGCCTTCGTTCTGCGCATGCGGGTCCAGCGTCAGCACATCGCCCTGGCTGGCCCAGCGCAGCGTTCGCGCCTGCGCGCTGCCGGCCAAAGCCAGCCCGACCAGCAACCAGGCCATCGCCATCCAGTACTTCATGCGCGCTCCGCTGCGTGGGCAAGAGGCGGCAGTCTAGGGCGTTGTCAGCGCGCGCGGCGCAAGGCTTCGGGGTCGGCCCAGAGCTCGTCGATGTGGGTGAAGCGCGGCACGCCGTCCACCACGCGCGGCTCGCGCGCGACGATGCGGTCGGTGGTGCCGGGGCGCGACAGGTCCAGCATCACCGGCGTGATGTGCAGCTGCGACTTGGTCGAGAAGAACACCTTGACCTTGGGCGACACCAGGTTGGCCGGGTTCTGCTCGCACACCACGGCCAGCCGGCCCGAGGCCATGCGCACCAGCGAACCGGTGGGGTAGATGCCCAGGCTGCGCACGAAGGCGCCGAACAGCTGCTCGTCGAAATGGCCCTTCCACGAGGCCATGCGCGCGATCGATTCGGCCGGATCCCAGCCCTGCTTGTAGGGCCGGTTGGAGGTGATGGCGTCGTAGACGTCGCAGATCGAGCCCATGCGTGCCAGACGAGTGAAGGCCTCGCCGCTGAGCTTGTGTGGATAGCCGGTGCCGTCGATGCGCTCATGGTGGTGCAGCACCACGTCCAGCGTGGCCTCGGTCGCGCCGCGGCCCTCGACCAGCAGTTCGTGGCCACGTTCGGGGTGGGTGCGGATGATGACGAATTCTTCGTCGGTCAGGCGCCCGGGCTTGTTGAGCACAGCCAGCGGCATCAGCGCCTTGCCGAGGTCGTGCAGCAACCCGGCCAGGCCGGCGCTGCGGCAGGCATCGTCGTCGAAACCCAGCTGGCGGCCCAGCGACACCATCAGCGCGCACACCGCCACCGAGTGCATGTAGGTGTAGTCGTCCTGGGTCTTGAGCCGCGCCAGGCTGACCAGTGCCCCGGCGTTGCGCGCCACCGAACGGGTGATGTCCTCCACCAGCGGCAGGCATTGCTCGGCATCGATGCTGCGGCCCATGCGCGCCTCGGCGAACATGGCCACCACGGCCTGCCGGCCACGGTTGCAGATGGCCGCGGCCTGCTTGAGCTCGGCGCTGAGCGCGGTCTGCGACTCGCTGGCCAGGTTCAGGTACGGCGCAGGGGGCGCTGGAGGCGGCGGCGGCGACGCCGCCGGGGTGCGAGCGGCCACGCCAGGCACGTCTGTGGCGGTCGCGGGCAGCATGTCGGCCACATCCAGACCCAGCACCACATCGATCCAGCATTCGGCCACGCCGCATTCGTGCAGCTTCTTCAGGTCGGCGCCGTCCTCGATGATGAAGCGCGTCTTCCAGAACGGGTGCTCGATCCAGGCTCCTTCGAGCTTGTGCAGATGCATTCCCATGCGCAGTTGCCGGACGGGAATCTTCTTCAGCATGGCGCGCGGCTGGTCATCTGCGGTGCCGGAATGGCCTCTTCGGTATCGGACGCGTCCCCCTGGACTTGAGCCGCCCCGCCGGAGCGCGCGCAAGAACATTGCGCAAGGATAAGCCTGCGCCGAGGCACCGGCCCGCCACTGGCGACGGTTCTTGAGGCCGAATAGACACCCAATTCCCCCTCATTTCCAGCGATCGACGCTGCGCCGCGGCCCTAAGGTTTCGGGGGACAACGCTGCGGGAAGATCCCGCCACGCCATTGCCCACCGATCCCAGCCGGCGCGCAAGACGGGATGGCGTCGCCATGCCCTTGCTGCGAGCCGCCGGCCGCGACATCCGAAAAGTCCCACCGTCCAAGGAGATCCTGAAATGCGCTGGAGTCGAATTCAGGAAGTCTGGCATCGCATCGACGACCAGGTCTGCACGCGTTGGGACCTGCTCAACCCAGCCGACGTGCAGGACATCGGCGGCAACCGCGACACGCTGCTCGACACGCTGTGCGAACGCTATGAACTGCCGCGCGAAAAGGCCGACTGGCAGGTTTCGATATGGCAGAACGGCTACACCGACCGCTGGCTGTACGGCGACAAGCGCGTGTGAGCACCAGCGGCGCCAGACGCCGCGCCATGGCAGTGGACCGACGCCGCGCAATACGGGCGCAAAAAAACAGCCACTCGCAAGTGGCTGGTTTACAAAGAAATGTTGGCGGAGTGGACGGGGCTCGAACCCGCGACCCCCGGCGTGACAGGCCGGTATTCTAACCAACTGAACTACCACTCCATGCCGGCTTGCGCTGGCGTCCCCTAGGGGATTCGAACCCCTGTTACAACCGTGAAAGGGTCGTGTCCTAGGCCTCTAGACGAAGGGGACTTGATCCTTACCCTCTTGAACAGCGCTTCTTCTGGCCTTGGATTGGTGGAGGTAAGCGGGATCGAACCGCTGACCTCTTGCATGCCATGCAAGCGCTCTCCCAGCTGAGCTATACCCCCGGTATCTGTAAGCCAGCGCTGTTCAAGCGAGCCCGTGACTATAACGCAAGCGCTAAGCGGCCTGCAAGCGCGCCAGCACCGTTTCGCGTGGGAACAGCGCCAGCACGGCGTCGATGGACGGCGTCTGCACGCGCCCGCAGACCAGCACGCGCAGCGCCGGGGCGAGCTGCGGCATCTTCAGCTGCTGCGCGGCCAGCGTCTCCTTGATGGCCGCAGCGATGCCGGCCTTGTCCCAGCTGGCAGTGGCCAGACGCTCGCACAGCGCGGGCAAGGCTGCACGCACGGCCTCGGTGAGATGCGCGGTGCGGTCGGCCTCGGACGCATGCACCGGCGTGAAGATCAGCGCCAGCCAGTCGGCCAGTTCCACCACGGTGCTGCAGCGGTCCTTGAACAAGGCGCAAGCGCGCGCCAGCAGCGGAAGGTCATCGGTGTCGATGCCGCGCCGCAACAGCTGCTCGGCCGCCAGCGCGGCCAGGCGGGTGTCGTCGGCCTGCTTGATGTAGTGCGCGTTGACCCAGGCCAGCTTGGCCGGGTCCCACTGCGCCGGGCTCCTGGCCAGGTGGCTGCCGTCGAACCACTGCACCATCTGCTCGCGCGAGAACAGCTCTTCGTCGCCGTGGCTCCAGCCCAGACGCGCCAGGTAGTTGAGCATGGCCTCGGGCAGGTAGCCGGCGTCCTGGTAGGCGGTGACGCTGACGGCGCCGCGACGCTTGCTGAGCTTGAGGCCGTCGTCGCCCAGGATGATGGGGCAGTGGCCGAAGCGCGGCAGCGGCGCGCCGCCCTTGCCCGCAATCGCGCGGAAGATGTTGATCTGCCAGGGCGTGTTGTTGATGTGCTCGTCGCCGCGGAAGACATGCGTGATGGCCATGTCCCAGTCGTCGACCACCACCGCGAAGTTGTAGGTCGGCACCCCGTCGGGCCGCAGGATGATGAGGTCGTCGATCTCCTCGTTGCGGATGCTGATAGTGCCCTTGACCAGGTCGTCCCAGGTCACCGTGCCGTCCACCGGGTTGGCGAAGCGCACCACGGGCTCCACGCCGTCGGGCGGCGGCGGCAAGGTCTTGCCCGGGGCCGGGCGCCAGCGGCCGTCGTAGCGGGTCTTCTCGCCGCGCGCGCGCTGGCCTTCGCGCATGGCTTCCAGCTCTTCGGGCGTGCACCAGCAGCGGTAGGCGCTGCCGGCGGCGATCATCTGCTCCGCCACCTGCTGGTAGCGCGCCAGGCGCTGCATCTGGTAGATCGGGCCTTCGTCGTGGTCCAGGCCCAGCCACTGCATGCTGGCCAGGATCTGGTCCACCGAATCCTGTGTCGAGCGCGCGACGTCGGTGTCCTCGATGCGCAGCACGAACTGCCCGCCGTGGTGGCGCGCATAGGCCCAGGAATACAGCGCGGTGCGCGCCGTGCCCAGGTGCAGATAGCCCGTCGGCGACGGGGCGATGCGGGTGCGTACCGGAGTGCTTGTCATGCGAGTGTGGCCAGCCCGGCGAGCCCACGCTCGAGATCGGCCTTGAGGTCTTCCACGTCTTCCAGGCCCACGGCCACGCGCACCAGGCCTTGCTGGATGCCGGCGGCCTGGCGCTGCGCCTCGGACAACCGACCGTGCGAGGTACTGGCGGGGTGGGTGATGGTGGTCTTGGTGTCGCCCAGGTTGGCGGTGATGCTGCAGATGCGCGTGGCGTCGATCAACGCAAAGGCGCCGGCACGATCACCCTTCACGACAAAGGACACCACCGCGCCGCCACGCCCGCCCTGCTGGGCCATCGCCAGCGCGTGCTGCGGGTGCGACGGCAGGCTGGGGTGGTACACGCGCTCCACCGCCGGCTGGGTCTCGAGCCACTGCGCCAGTTGCAGCGCGCGCTCGCTCTGCGCCAGCAGCCGGATCGACAGCGTCTCGAGCCCCTTGAGCACGACCCAGGCATTGAAGGCCGACAGGCTCATGCCGGCGCTGCGCATGGTGGGCACGAGCTTGGCTTCGATCAGTTCGACCGGCCCGCACAGCGCGCCGGCAATGACGCGGCCCTGGCCGTCCAGGTACTTGGTGCCGCTGTGCACCACCAGGTCGGCGCCCAGCGCCACCGGCCGCTGCAGCGCCGGGCTGCAGAAGCAGTTGTCCACCGCCAGCCAGGCGCCGCCCGCGTGGGCGATGGCCGCCAGCGCGGCGATGTCGCAGACCTCGGTGAGCGGGTTGCTGGGCGTTTCGGCAAACAGCAGCTTGGTAGTGGGCCGCATCGCCGCGCGCCATTCGTCGACATTGGTCTGCGACACAAACGTCGTCTGCACGCCGAACTTGGCGAAGTCCTGGAACAGCTTGATGGTCGAGCCGAACACGCTTTGCGAGCACACCACGTGGTCGCCGGCCTGCAGCAAGCCCAGCACCATCAGCGTGATGGCGGCCATGCCGCTGGCCGTGGCGATGCAGCCGGTGCTGCCCTCCATCGCCGCCAGGCGCTGCTCCATCATCATCACGGTGGGGTTGGAGAAGCGGCTGTAGACGAAGGCTTCTTCTTCGTTGGCAAAGCGCCGCGCCGCGGTGGCGGCGTCGGGGTGCACGAAGCTGCTGGTGAGGAACAACGCCTCGGAGTTCTCACCCCATTGCGAAGGCGGCAGGCCGGCGCGCACGGCCAGCGTGTCGGGCCGCGCATCGGCCGGCAGTCGGACCTTGGGAATCATGTGCCCTCCTCCGCGTTCTGCAGCGCCAGGCGCGAGCGGTTGGTGGCCTCGGCCTCTTGTTCGCCTGCCTGGTCATCCTCGAATTGCAGGCGCCGCTGGGCCTCGAGCGTGGCGAAGTCGGCCGCGCTCACGTCGCCGGTGATGTAGTGGCCGTCGAAGCAACTGGCTTCGAAGCCGGCCAGGCGCGGGTTGAGCGCAGCCACCACGCGCTTCATCGCGTCGATGTCCTGGTAGATGAGCTGGTCGGCGCCGATGAAGTCGCGGATCTCCTCCGTGCTGCGGCCGTGGGCGATCAGCTCGTCCTTGGTCGGCATGTCGATGCCGTAGACGTTGGGATGGCGCACCGGCGGCGCTGCGCTGGCCATGTAGACCTTGCGCGCGCCGGCCTCGCGCGCCATCTGCACGATCTCCTTGCTGGTGGTGCCGCGCACGATGCTGTCGTCCACCAGCAGCACGTTGCGGCCCTTGAACTCCATGCCGATGGCGTTGAGCTTCTGGCGCACGCTCTTCTTGCGCACGCTCTGGCCCGGCATGATGAAGGTGCGGCCCACGTAGCGGTTCTTGACGAAGCCCTCGCGGTAGGGCTTGCCCAGGCGGTGCGCCAGCTGCATGGCGCTGGGTCGACTCGATTCGGGGATGGGGATGACCACGTCGATCTCGCTCGGCGGCAGGGTCGAGATGACGCGCTGCGCCAGCGTCTCGCCCATGTTCAGACGCGCGTGGTAGACCGAGATGCCGTCCAGCACCGAGTCGGGCCGCGCCAGGTAGACGAACTCGAACAGGCAGGGATACAGCTGCGGGTGCTCGGCGCACTGGCGCGTGTGGATGCGGCCGGCCAGGTCGACGAAGATGGCCTCGCCCGGCGCCACGTCGCGCGTCATGCTGTGGCCGGTGCCGACCAGGGCCACCGATTCGCTGGCCACCATCACCGCTCCATCGCTCTCGGGCCCGCCTTCGCCAAAGCACAGCGGGCGTATGCCATAGGGGTCGCGGAAAGCCAGCAGGCCATGGCCGGCGATCAGCGCGATCACCGCGTAGCTGCCCCTGATGCGCCGGTGCACCGCGCCCACGGCCTTGAAGATCTGCTCGGGCGTCAGCGGCAGGTCGCGCGCCACCATTTCCAGCTCGTGCGCCAGCACGTTGATCAGCACCTCGGTGTCGCTGCCGGTGTTGATGTGGCGGCGGTCGACCTGGAACAGTTCGTCCTTCAGCGCCGCGGCGTTGGTGAGATTGCCGTTGTGCACCAGCACGATGCCGTAGGGCGCGTTCACGTAGAAGGGCTGGGCCTCTTCTTCGCTGTAGGCGTTGCCGGCGGTGGGGTAGCGCACCTGGCCCAGGCCCACGGTGCCGGGCAGGCCGCGCATGTTGCGCGTGCGGAAGACGTCGCGCACCATGCCGCGGGCCTTGTGCATGAAGCACTTGGTGTCCAGCATGGTGACGATGCCGGCGGCGTCCTGGCCGCGGTGCTGCAGCAGCAGCAGCGCGTCGTAGATGAGCTGGTTGACGGGCGATTTGGCGATGACGCCGACGATGCCGCACATGGGGTTTGAGGTTCCTGTTCAGGCGCGAATGAGGCGCGCCGCCGATTCGGGCAACAGCGGCTTGAGCGACTGCAAGGCTTCAGCCAGCCAGCGTCCGCCCTGAGCCGCGCGCCAAGCCGTGGATTGTGCGGCCGGCGTCAGCGCCACCACCATCGCCACCGCCAGCAAGAGCACGCCGCCCCGCAGCACGCCGAAGACCGCGCCCAGCAGGCGGTCGGGCACGGACAGCGGCGTGGCGTGGATGAGCATGCGCACCAGGCGCGCCAGCAGCGCCCAGAGCAGCATGGCCGCGATGAACACCAGCGCAAAGGCCGCCGCCAGGTTGAGCGCCGAGCCGGGGGCCCCCAGCGGCAGCTGCGGCGCCACCTGGGGCGCCGCCCATTGCGCACCGAACCAGGCCACCAGCCATCCGGCCAGCGACAGCAGCTCGAACACGAAGCCGCGCACCAGGCCCATCACCACCGACGTTGCCAGCACCGCCAGCAGCACCCAGTCGACCCAGGGCAGGTCGGGCAGCAGATCCATGCCCTACAGCGCCAGCACGTTGGCGCCCAGCTTGGCACGCTTGAGCTGCGCAGCCACGGCATCGGCGTCGGCGCGCGTGTCGAAGGGGCCGACGCGCACGCGCGTGCGCTTGCCGGCATCGCTCTCGATCACCTGGGTGTAGGTCTTCAGGCCGAGCTTCTCGACGCGCTGGCGCGCCTCGCGCAGCATGTTGGCGTCGGTGAAGGCGCCCACCTGCACCACGAAGCGCCCGCTGCGCGGCGCCGAGGCGGCGGCACTGGCGGCACGCGCGATGGCCGGCGTGGCAGCGCTGGCCGCCCGGGTGGGGGCCAGGGCCGGGCGCGCGGGCGGCGCCACCGCCGCCACCGCCGTCTCGGGCGCCGAAGCCGCCGCCGGGCCGGCCTCGATGCCGGCATCGGCCGGCGGCAGCGTAGGCACGGGGCTGCGAGCGGCGCGCTGCGGCGCCGGCTGGGCCGCGGGCGGCTCGCCGCGTTGCAGCACCACGGGCGTGTCCAGCGGCAACGGCCGCGGCTGGGTCTCGAACAGCAGCGGGAACACCAGCACGCCGATCACCAGCAGCACCAGCGCGCCCAGCAGACGCTGGCGGGCACGCCGACGCGCGAGGGCGATGGCGGCGGGTTCGTCGCTGGCCGGGGCCGGCCGGGGCCGGCCGGGCGCCGGCTCACGGGGACGCAGGAACGGCAAACGCATGGGTGGATTGGGCGGGGCAGGGCCTGGGGGTGCGGGCGGGTGGCCGAACGTGACGGCTGGCCGGTCGCGTCAGCCCAGGTGGGGTGCCGAAAGACGGGGCAGACCGTCGCGCATCACACCCCCCACGGTGAGGAAGGAGCCGAAGACCACGATTCTATCGGCCGGGTCGGCCGCGGCTGCCGCCGCCTGCAGCGCCAGCGCCGGGCTGGCGTGCGGGTGCAGCGTGGGCGCGCCGCCGGGCCGGGCCGCAGCCTGTTCGGCAATCAGGGCGACCAGGTCTTCGGCACGCGCCGCACGCGCCACCGGCAGGTCGCAGCAGTGCCAGTGGTCCACCAGCGGCAGCATGGCGCGCACCAGGCCGGCGATGTCCTTGTCGCGCATCACGCCGAAGACCGCGTGCGTGCGCGGGAAGAAGCCCATGGCGTCGAGGTTGAGCGCCAGCCCGCCCGCCGCCTGCGGGTTGTGCGCCACGTCCAGCACCAGCGCCGGCTGCCCGGGCACGATCTGGAAGCGGCCGGGCAGCTCCACCAGCGCCAGCCCGGTGCGCACCGCCTGCGCGTTGATGGGCAGGCGATCGCGCAGCGCGATCAGCGCGGCGATGGCGCCCGAGGCGTTGAGCAGCTGGTTGGCGCCGCGCAGCGCCGGGTAGGACATGCCGTGGTAGCGCCGGTTGCCCACGCGCGGGCCGCCGCTCCAGCTCCATTGCTGGCGGTCGCCGCCCTGGTTGAAATCGCGGCCCAGCAGCAGCAGGTCGGCGCCGATGCTTTCGGCATGGTCCAGCAGCGTGGCCGGCGGCAGCGGGTCGCTCACCACGCAGGGGCGGCCGGACCGCATGATCTGTGCCTTTTCCAGCGCAATGCTTTCGCGGTCGTTGCCCAGCCATTCGGTGTGGTCCAGCGCGATGCTGGTGATCACCGCGCAATCCGTGTCGAAGGCATTGACCGAGTCGTAGCGCCCGCCCAGGCCGACCTCGAGAATGATCAGGTCCAGCGGCGCCATGGACAGCAGCCGCACGATGACCAGTGTGGTGAACTCGAACTGCGTCAGCGTGATGTCACCGCGCGCCGCCTCCACCGCCGCGAAATGCGGCAGCAGCTGCTCGGCAGCCACCGGCACGCCGTGGATGCGGCAGCGTTCGGTGAAGTGCACCAGCTCGGGCTTCTGGTACAGCCCCACGCGGTAGCCGGCGTGGCGCGCGATGCTGTCGATCATGGCGCAGGTGCTGCCCTTGCCATTGGTGCCGGCCACGGTGATCACCGGCACCGTGAACTGGATGCCCAGGCGGTGCGACACCGCCACCGTGCGCTCCAGCGACAGGTCCATGGTCTTGGGGTGCATGGCCGCGCAATGGGCCAGCCAGTCTTCGAGCGTGGCGGGTTGGGTGCTCAAAACGCGAACGGGCCGCGAACGGCCCGCCTGAAAAGTAGGTGAGAAGGCTTCAGGCTACCGCATCCGCACTTTGCCGCTGCAGCATGGCCAGCATGCGCGCGATGCGCGAGCGCAGCTGGCGGCGGTCGCAGATCATGTCCAGCGCGCCGGTGCCCAGCAGGAATTCGCTGCGCTGGAAACCCTCCGGCAACTTCTCGCGCACGGTGTTCTCGATCACGCGCGGACCGGCAAAACCGATCAGCGCCTTGGGTTCGGCAATCACCACGTCGCCCACGAAGGCAAAGCTGGCCGACACACCACCCATCGTGGGGTCAGTGAGCACGCTGATGTAGGGCAGCCGGGCCTTGGACAAGCGGGTCAGCGAGGCATTGGTCTTGGCCATCTGCAGCAGCGACAGCAGGCCTTCCTGCATGCGCGCGCCACCGGTGGCGGTGAAGCTGACAAAGGGCACCTTCTGCTCGATGGCCGCTTCGACACCGCGCACAAAACGTTCGCCGACGACGCTGCCCATGCTGCCGCCCATGAACTCGAACTCGAAACAGGCCGCCACCACCGGCACGCTGAGCACCGCACCGCCCACGACCACCAACGCGTCGGTTTCGCCGGTGGCTTCGAGCGCCGACTTCAGGCGCTGCGGGTACTTCTTGCTGTCCTTGAACTTCAGCGCGTCGACGGGCATCACTTCCTGCCCGATCTCCCAGCGGCCTTCGGGGTCAAGAAAAGCGTCCAGCCGCGCCCGTGCACCGATGCGGTGGTGGTGGTCGCACTTGGGGCAGACGTTCAGGTTCTTTTCGAGGTCGGTCTTGTAAAGCACCGTCTCGCACGAGGGGCATTTGATCCACAGGCCCTCGGGCACCGCCCGGCGTTCGGCCGGGTCGGTGGGCTGGATCTTGGGCGGCAGCAGTTTTTCGAGCCAACTCATGCGTTCACCTCGGGTCAAGCGTCCAGTGCGGCGCGGATCTCGGCCATGAAGGTCCGAGCCGCGGGAGCGGCATTGTGCCGCGTCTCGGTTTCCAGGATCTGGATCAGCCGCGAGCCGATCACCACCGCGTCCGCCACCTGGGCGACGGCCCGCGCCGTGGCGGCGTCGCGGATGCCGAAGCCCACGCCCACCGGTACCTGCACATGGGCCTTGATGCGCGGCACCATCTGTGCCACGGCCGCGGTGTCCAGGTGACCCGCGCCGGTCACGCCCTTCAGCGACACGTAGTAGACATAGCCGCTGGCGATGCGGCCCACCTGCTGCATGCGCTGTTCGGTGCTGGTGGGGGCCAGCAGGAAGATCAGGTCCAGACCGACTGCCTTCAACTGCGCAGCAAAGGCCTCGCACTCTTCGGGCGGGTAGTCCACCACCAGCAGCCCGTCGACACCGGCGGCGGCCGCGTCGCGGATGAAGCTGCCGTCGCCGTGGCGCTGGTCGTAACGCTCCACCGGGTTGGCGTAGCCCATCAGCACCACGGGCGTGCTGTTGTTGCGCTGGCGGAAGGCCCGCACCATGTCCAGCACCTGGGTGGCGCCGATGCCGCGGGCCAGCGCACGTTCGCTGGCTTTCTGGATCACCGGACCATCGGCCATGGGGTCGCTGAAAGGCACACCCAGTTCGATGATGTCGGCGCCACCGTCGGCCAGCGCCTGCATGATGTCGGGCGTGGCGTCGGCATACGGGTCGCCGGCGGTGACGTAGGGAATCAGCGCGGTGCGGCCGCTGGCCTTCAGCGCGGCCATCGTGGCGGGAATGCGGCTCATTGGGCACCCCCCTTCACCGACTGGCCACGGCACGAAGGCCGGCAGTAGAAGTCGGCGCCACTCAGGTCGGCCACGGTGCCGATGTCCTTGTCACCACGCCCCGACAGGTTCACCAGCAGGTGCTGGTCGGGTTTCATCGTCGCCGCCAGCTTCATCGCATAGGCCACCGCGTGGCTGCTTTCCAGCGCCGGGATGATGCCTTCGGTGCGGCACAATCGGTGGAAGGCACTCAGCGCTTCGCCGTCTTCGATGGCCACGTACTCGGCGCGGCCGATGTCCTTCAGGTAGGCGTGCTCGGGGCCCACGCCGGGGTAGTCCAGGCCGGCGCTGATGCTGTGGGTTTCGGTGATCTGGCCGTTGGCGTCCTGCAGCAGGTAGGTGCGGTTGCCGTGCAGCACTCCCGGCGAGCCGGCGGTCAGCGATGCCGAGTGTTTGCCGCTGTCCAGGCCCTGCCCTGCCGCTTCGACGCCGATCAGGCGTGTGTTTTCGAACGGGATGTAGGGGTAGAACATGCCCATGGCATTGCTGCCACCGCCCACGCACGCGATCACGGCATCGGGCTGCCGGTTCGCAGGACCGCCCAGGTGCGCGATCTGCTCGGGCATCTGCAGCAGGCATTCGTCGCCGATCACACGCTGGAAGTCGCGCACCATCATTGGGTAGGGGTGCGGCCCGGCCACGGTGCCGATGATGTAGAAGGTGTCTTCGACGTTCGTCACCCAGTCGCGCAGCGCTTCGTTCAGTGCGTCCTTCAAGGTCTTGCTGCCACTCTCCACCGGCACCACACGTGCGCCCAGCAGGTGCATGCGGTAGACATTGGGGCTTTGGCGCTTGACGTCTTCGCTGCCCATGTAGACGACACACTCCATGCCGTAACGCGCGCAGATCGTGGCGGTGGCCACACCGTGCTGGCCAGCGCCGGTTTCGGCGATGACCCGCTGCTTGCCCATGCGCCGCGCCAGCAGCGCCTGGCCGATGGTGTTGTTGACCTTGTGCGCGCCGGTGTGGTTGAGGTCTTCGCGCTTCAGGTGGATCTGCGCGCCGCCCAGTTCACGACTCAAGCGGGCCGCGTGGTAGACCGGGCTGGGCCGGCCGACGAAGTGCTTCAGCTCGTGCTGGAACTCGGCCACGAACTCGGGGTCTTCGCGGTACTTCGCGTAGGCCGCTTCGAGTTCATGCAGCGCATGGATCAGGGTTTCGGCGACAAAGGTGCCACCGTACGGCCCGAAGTGCCCGCGGGCATCGGGTTGTTGGTACTCGAACATGGGTGTCTTTCAGATGCGGGCGTCGGCCAGGCGTTCATCCGCCTGCCGCACCGCCAAACAGAACCGGCGCATCAGCTCGGCGCTCTTCGCGCCTTTGCTGCTTTCGACGCCGGAGCTCACGTCAACGGCCCAAGGCCGGACGCGAAGCACCCCATCGGTCACGTTGGCAGGATTCAACCCACCAGACAAAACGACCGGAAGGGGCACGCTTGGTGGAATCTGTGACCAATCGAAGACCTTCCCGCTGCCGCCGTAGCCCTCGACATGGGTGTCGAGCAGCAGGGCCTGGGCCCGGGCGAACTGTGCGGCGAAGTCTAACAAATCGAAGCCTTCGCCCATGCGCGCGGCACGCAGGAAAGGCCTTCCTGCCGCTTCGCATTGCGCCGGCGTTTCGTCGCCGTGGAACTGCAGCAGGGCCTGAGGCAAGGCCGTGGTGGCTTGCTGCAGAAACTGCGTCGACGCATTCACCAGCAGGAGCACCGGCGTGACGAAGGGCGGCAGACGGGCAGCCAGCGCCGCGGCGCGGTCCAGCGACACGTGGCGCGAGCTCTTGTCGTAAAGCACAAAACCCAGCGCGTCGGCACCCGCCGCGACGGCGTCGTCGACATCGGCCTCGCGGGTGAGGCCGCAGATCTTGATGCGGGTGCGGGACATCGTCAGGCGCCTGTGCAGCAGCGGGTTTGGCTCACAACCAGTCGAGTGCTCTCACACGATCGGGCAAGCCCCAGGCCTCATCGTAGTACGGGCCCAGGAAGTACAAGCCGTCGGGCGGAAAGGTGGGAGCGGCAGCATCGCGGTCACGCGCGGCCAGCACCTGCAACATCCAGTCGGGCGCTTGTCTGCCGCTGCCCACGGCCAGCAGGCAACCCATCAGGTTGCGCACCATGTGGTGCAGGAAGGCGTTGGCGTCGAAGTCGAAGTGCCAATAGGCGCCCCGGCGCTGAATCTCGATGCGACGCAGCGTCTTCACCGGTGTGGGCGACTGGCACTCGGACGAACGGAAGGACGTGAAGTCGTGTTCGCCCAGCAGGTGCTGCGCGGCTTGCCGCATCCTGTCGCCGTCCAGCGGCTTGAAGGTCCAGCCGACCAGGCCGTGTTCGAGCGAAGGACGTACCGGGGACTCGAGCACCGTGAAGCGGTAGCGCCGGCCACGGGCGCTGTTGCGCGCATGGAAGCCGGCATCGACTACGTGACACCACTGCACCGCGACGTCGGCCGGCAGGAAGCGGTTGGTGCCACGCACCCAAGAAAAAGGGTCGCGGTGGATGTCGGTGTCGACGTGCACCACTTGGTTCAGCGCGTGCACGCCGGTGTCGGTGCGCCCGGCGCAGACGGTGCGCAGGGGCTGCACGGCAAAGGCCGCCAGGGCCTTTTCCAGCACGTCCTGCACCGTTTTCCCACCGGGCTGCGACTGCCAGCCCAGGTAGGCCTGGCCACGGTAACTGACGCCCAGCGCCAGGCGGTGCGTCTGACGCACCGCCAAGCTCACCCCAGCTTGTCGAGCATGCCCTGCGCCTTGGCCTGCAAAGCACCGTCGGCCTTGGCCACAACTTCTTCCAGCAGGTCGCGCGCACCTTCCATGTCACCGATCTGGCGGAACTCTTCGGCCAGTTCGAGCTTGCGGGCGAGGGGGCTTTCGGCGTCGGCGTCTTCTGCCGCCGGCGGGGTTTCGGCCACCCCGAAGTCGCCGAAGTCGAGCAGGCTGGTGTTGCCCGCCGGCGGGGCTTCCAGAGGCGCACCCGACAGTGACTCGAGGTCGAAGTCCAGCCCGTCGTCCTGGGGCTGCGGCTTGCCCAGTGCAATGGTGGTGGGCACGGCTTCGATGTCGGCGGTAGACGGGCGCTTCACGGGCACGGTGCGCGGGTCATCGCCGCCCACGTCCAGCGTCATCGTGTCGTCTGCACGGTAAGAAGCCGCAGGGGTGATGGGACGCGTGGTTTCGTTGGTCAGCGTGGGGCCGTCGCCGATCGGCAGGTCGAGGTCGAGGTCGATGCCGTCCAGCGTGGCATCAGCCGCCGGCTGGAACGTGGGCGCCGGGGCCGGTGCGGTGTAGGGCACCGTCGAGGCGCCCAGCGGCTCGACCACCTGGCCGCTGGCACCCAGCACCTCTTCGGGAGCACCGCCAGGCTGGTAGAGCACGTTGTCGGGGTCGATGGTGCGACCCAGTTCCTGCGCCTTGGTCCAGTCTTCACCTTCGCCGCGGGTCAGGTTGAACATCTGGCTGGCCAGCAGTTCAAAACCCTTGGCGTCGCGGCGCTTGGCATAGACCTCGAGCAGCTTGGACCGGATGGCCATGCGCTCGGGGTTGGAGCGCATCGCTTCCTTCAGGATCTCTTCGGCCTGCAGGTCGCGGCCGTAGGCCAGGTAGACATCGGCCTCGGCCACCGGGTCGACGTCGCCGATGGCGTCCAGCTGCGACAGCGAATAGCTCATCGACGAGCTGTTGCCCGTGGTGCTGGCCGCCGCTTCGCGCGTGTCGATGCGCTGGCCGCCGCTGGCGCCGAAGAAGGAATCGGGCTGCAGGCGGCTTTCCAGGAAGGACGTTTCGCCGGCCGGCTTGCGCAGGCGACCTCGCAGGCGGTACAGACCCAGGCCCGCCAGCAGGGCCACCAGCACACCGGCTGCGGGCAGCAGCAAAGAGTTGTCGCTCAGCGAATCCAGCAGACCCGGCTCTTCGGTGCCTGGCGCTGGCAGCGGGCTGGCGGGCGGCGCAGCGGCCACCGGCGGTGTGGCGGGTGGTGTGGCGACGGGTGCCGATGCTTCAACCAGCGGCGGCGTCGGCACGGAGGCAGGGCTCGGCGGCGCCACGGCCACGACCGTGGGTGCCACGGTCGGCGCCGGCGCCGGCGCCGGTGCCGGGGCTGCGGCAGGTGCCGGCGCCGGCGCGGCAGGTGCCGCGGCCGGTGCGGTGGCTCCCTGCAGCTTTTTCAGGTCGTCGACATTGCGCGCCAGTTCGGCCAGGCGGGTGCCCGAATCCTTGCGCTCGGCGTCTCTCGAGGCCCGGGCTTCGGGTGCCGAAGCGCCGCCCTGAGACAAGGTCAGGCGATCGGGGGTGGTGGCGGCCGCCTGTTTGCGGTCTTCGACCTGCGTCTGCACCTGGCCGGTTGCCTGGCGCGCGGGTGCGTCGGTGGCGGTGGTGGTCACACCCGAGGCCAGACGCTGGCGGTAGGCACCGAAGTCAGCGCTTTGCGCCATGATGACTTCGCGTGCCGCTTGCGGCGTGACCCTGCCGGCTTCTTCGGCCGAAGGCACCGACAGCACGACACCGGCCTTGAGCCGGTTCATGTTGTCGCCCATGAAAGCCTGCGGGTTGGCGCGGAACAGCGACACCAGCATCTGGTCGAGCGAAACGCCGGACCGCTGGGTGCGGCTGGCGATGCCCGACAGCGTGTCACCGGAGCGCACGCGGTAGTCGTCCCCTTCCAGCGGCGCGGGCGCCGTCGTGGCAGACGGGCCCTGGCGCGGCGCGGGCTCGGCCGGCGCGGGGCGCGTGCGCGTGGCGGCGGCGGGTGCGGGTGACGGAACGAAGGTGGGCGCCGCTGGCGCAGGTGAAGGTGCGGCAGAAGGCGAAGGCGACATCACCGGTGCGGCGGCAGGCGGCGCAGCGGCCTGGCGCGCACCCGGCGGGTCGAACAGCATCGTGTATTCACGCACCAAGCGACCGCTGGACCATGTGGCTTCGACAATCACGTCGACAAAGGGCTCGAGCACCGAACGGTCGCTGGTGACGCGCAGCACCGAGCGGCCACCCGGCCGGCTGACGAGTTCGACCTTGGTCGAGGGCAGCACGGGGTTGTATTCCACCCCCGCCGACCGGTAGGCCTCGGGCGTGGCGATGCGAAGCTGCAGCGACGAAGCCTCTTCGGCCGTCATGCTGGTGACCTCGATCTCGGCCTTCAGCGTTTCGCCCAGCGCAGACTGCACGTTCAGACGGCCCAGGCCCAGCGCCCAGGCCTGGCTGCCCCACAAACAGGCAACGCCCAGAGCGATCCCTTGGAGCGCGAAGCGCGCTGCGTTTGACGAACGTTGTTTCAAAGCATTTCCCCCACGCGATCGACCTTGGCCTGGCATCACGCGGCCGGCCTTCTGTTCAAGCCACCTGCTGGCCGGGCACCATTTCCCGTTTCCAAACGGCGGAAATCGCAACAGTATCAAGCATATACGCGCGCAAGCTCACGCAGAAGCTGATGATCAGGGGGAGAAATGCTTTGTTTCTGTGCATTGCCACCCGTGTTGCCGGGCGGCAACGCACCCTGTCAAGCCTGCAGCAGGATGCGCAGCATGCGGCGCAGCGGTTCCGCTGCACCCCACAGCAACTGGTCACCGATGGTGAAAGCGCCCAGGTACTGGTCGCCCAGCGCCAGCTTCCGGACCCGTCCGACTGCGATGTTCATGGTGCCGGTCACGGCCACCGGCGTCAGGCCGTGCACCGTGTCCATGCGGGTGTTGGGCACATAGCTGACCCAGGCGTTGTCGTTGCGGATCAGCGCTTCGATATCGGCCAGCGGCACGTTCTGCTTCAGCTTGAAGGTCAGCGCCTGGCTGTGGCAGCGCATCGCACCGACGCGCACGCACAGGCTGTCGATGGGCACTTCGGCCTTCGCACCGGCGCCGAAGGCCGCACCGCGCCCCAGGATCTTGTTGGTCTCGGCACCGCCCTTCCACTCTTCCAGGCTGGTGCCGTCGCCACGGTCGCTGTCGATCCAGGGAATCAGGCTGCCGCCCAGGGGCACCATGAAGTTCTTCGTGTCTCCGGCCGACAGGCCACGCTGCGTGGCGGCGATCTGGCGGTCGATGTCCAGAATGGCACTGGCCGGGTTGTCCAGCAGCGGCCGCACCGCCGCGTTCAGCGTGCCGTACTGCGTCAGCAGCTCGCGCATGTGCTGCGCACCGCCGCCGCCCGTCATCCATTCCACCAGGTCGGCCTTGAACAGCGCGCCCAGGCCCATCAGCATGCAGCTGACGGTGCAGTTGCCGCCGATGTAGTCCTTCACACCCCTGGACAGCGCAGTCTGGATGACCGGCAGGTTGACCGGGTCCAGGATGATGACCGCGTCGTCGTTCATGCGCAGCGTCTTGGCCGCGTCGATCCAGTAGCCCTTCCACCCGGCGGCGCGCAACTGGGGGTAGACGGCCTTGGTGTAGTCGCCACCCTGGCAGGTGATGATCACATCGCAACGCTTCAGCGCGGTGATGTCATTGCCGTCCTGCAGCGTGGTTTCGTTCTTCGCCAGGTGAGCGATGGCCGCGGGCAGGCTGCCACCGGCGCTGCTGGTGCTGAAGAACACCGGCTCGATGAGCGCAAAGTCACCTTCGGTCTGCATGCGGTCCATCAGGACCGAACCGACCATGCCGCGCCAGCCGACCAGACCGACGCGGGGGTTTGAAGAGAGAGCCATTTGAGTGTCGCCTTTCCGTGGATCCGGACCCCTGGGTGCCCCGGCTCGTGTCGCCGGGGTCCAGAAGTGGGGGCGAGACGATCCGAGACGCTAGGTCTTGGTGGTAATGGTTTTGCCAGTGATGGCGGCAACGACCGCATCACCCATCTCGCGGGTGCCGACCTTGGTGGTGCCTTCGCTGAAGATGTCCGGCGTGCGCAAGCCGGCCGTGAGCACGGCCTTCACCGCCAACTCGATGCGGTCGGCCGCGGCAGCTTGGTTGAGCGAGAAGCGAAGCATCATGGCAGCAGACAAGATTGTAGCCAGCGGGTTGGCGACACCCTTGCCGGCGATGTCCGGCGCGCTGCCATGGCTGGGTTCGTACAGGCCTTTGTTGTTCTTGTCCAACGAAGCGCTGGGCAACATGCCGATGCTGCCGGTCAACATGGCCGCCTCGTCGGACAGGATGTCGCCAAACATGTTGCCGGTGACCACCACGTCGAAGGCCTTGGGCGCCTTCACCAGCTGCATCGCGGCGTTGTCGACGTACATGTGCTGCAGTTCCACGTCGGGGTACTGGGCGTGCACCTCGGTGACCACGTCCTTCCAGAACTGGAAGGTCTCCAGCACATTGGCCTTGTCGACGCTGGTCACCTTCTTGTTGCGCTTGCGCGCGGCCTGGAAAGCGACATGCGCGATGCGCTCGATCTCGGGCCGGCTGTAGCGCATGGTGTCGAAGGCTTCTTCGGCGCCCGGGAAGTGGCCGTCGGTGGCCACGCGGCGGCCACGCGGCTGGCCGAAGTAGATGTCGCCGGTCAGTTCCCGGATGATCAGGATGTCCAGGCCCGACACCAGTTCGGGCTTCAGCGATGACGCGTGCGTCAGTTGCTCGTAACACAGCGCCGGGCGGAAGTTGGCGAACAGCCCCAGGTGCTTGCGCAGGCCCAGGATCGCTTGTTCCGGTCGGAACTGCCGTTCCAGCTTGTCGTACTTCCAGTCGCCCACGGCGCCGAAGAGGATGGCGTCGGCGTCCTTGGCAAGCTGCAAGGTGCTGTCGGGCAGCGGGTGGCCGTGGGCTTCGTAGGCGGCACCGCCGACCAGCGCGGTTTCGCTTTCGAACTTCAGGTCCAGCACGTTCAGCACACGCACGGCCTGTTCGACGATTTCGGTGCCGATGCCATCACCGGGGAGGATTGCGATCTTCATGCGGATGTCTTTCAGCCAAGCAGGGTTTGGGCGAGCCAGGGTTTTGTGGCCAGGCGTTCGGCTTCGAATGCCTTGATCTTGTCGGCGTGGCGCAAGGTCAGGCCGATGTCGTCGAAGCCGTTGGTCAGGCAGTACTTGCGAAAGGCCTGCACCTCGAAAGGCAGCTCGCTGCCGTCGGGCTTGACCACCACCTGGCGCGGCAAGTCGACCGTGAGGCTGTAGCCAGGAAAGGCGAACACCTCGTCGAACAGCTTCGCCACCTGTGCCTCGGGCAGCACGATGGGCAGCAGGCCGTTCTTGAAGCAGTTGTTGAAGAAGATGTCGGCGAAGCTGGGCGCGATGATGGCGCGAAAGCCGTACTGGTCCAGCGCCCACGGCGCGTGTTCGCGGCTGCTGCCACAACCAAAGTTGCTGCGCGCGATCAGCACCGACGCGCCTTTGTAGCGCGGCTGGTTCAGCACGAAGTCGGGGTTGGGCTTGCGCGACGCCGGGTCCTGCCCCGGTTCACCCGGGTCCAGGTAGCGCCAGGCGTCGAACAGGTTGGGCCCGAAGCCGCTGCGCGCGATGGACTTCAGGAACTGCTTGGGGATGATGGCGTCCGTGTCGACGTTGTCGCGGTCCATCGGGGCAACCAGGCCCTGGTGCACGGTGAAAGCTTGCATGTCGGTTCCTCTTCAGCCCAGACGACGGACATCAACAAAGTGGCCGTTCAGCGCAGCCGCAGCAGCCATCGCCGGGCTCACCAGGTGCGTGCGCCCACCCGCACCTTGCCGCCCTTCGAAATTGCGGTTGCTGGTGCTGGCGCAACGTTCACCCGGTTCCAGCCGGTCGGCGTTCATCGCCAGGCACATGCTGCAGCCGGGTTCGCGCCACTCGAAGCCCGCGGCGGTGAAGATCGTGTGCAGGCCTTCGGCCTCGGCCTGCAGCTTCACCTGGCCCGAGCCCGGCACCACCATCGCCACCTTCACGTTGCCGGCCACCCGCTGCCCGGCGCGCTTGACCACGGCCGCCGCTTCGCGCAGATCTTCGATGCGGCTGTTGGTGCAGCTGCCGATGAAGACCTTGTCGATGCGGATGTCGGTGATGGCCTTGTTGGGTTCCAGGCCCATATAGGCCAAGGCACGTTCGATGGCACCGCGCTTGACGGCATCCTTTTCCTTGTCGGGGTCGGGCACACGGCCGTCCACCGGCAAGACCATCTCGGGGCTGGTGCCCCAGGTGACCTGCGGCTGGATCTGCGTGGCGTCGAGTTCGACCACCTTGTCGAAGTGCGCGCCCGGGTCGGACTGCAGCGTGCGCCAGTGCGCGACGGCCTGGTCCCAGGCCACGCCGGTGGGCGAAAACAGGCGGCCTTTGCAGTAGGTGATGGTCTTGTCGTCCACGGCCACCAGCCCCGCGCGTGCACCGGCCTCGATGGCCATGTTGCACACCGTCATGCGGCCTTCCATGCTGAGGCTTCGGATCGCGCTGCCGCCGAACTCGATGGTGTAGCCGTTGCCCCCGGCGGTGCCGATCTTGCCGATGATGGCCAGCACCACGTCCTTGGCCGTGACGCCCGCGCCCAGCGCCCCTTCCACCTTCACCAGCAGGTTCTTCGCCTTCTTGGCCAGCAGCGTCTGCGTGGCCATCACGTGTTCGACCTCGCTGGTGCCGATGCCATGCGCCAGCGCGCCGAAGGCGCCATGGGTGCTGGTGTGGCTGTCGCCGCAGACCACCGTCATGCCGGGCAGCGTGGCGCCGCTTTCCGGCCCGATGACGTGGACGATGCCCTGGCGCTTGTGCAGGAAGGGAAAGTAGGCCGCCGCGCCGCTGGCGGCGATGTTGGCGTCCAGCGTCGTGATCTGCAGTTTGCTGATGGGGTCGGAGATGCCGTCGTAGCCATCGGCCCAGCCGGTGGTGGGCGTGTTGTGGTCGGCGGTGGCCACGATGCTGCTGACGCGCCACACCTTGCGCCCGGCCAGGCGCAGCCCTTCGAAGGCCTGCGGGCTGGTCACCTCGTGCACCAGGTGGCGGTCGATGTAAAGCACGGCGGTGCCGTCTTCTTCGGTGTGGACGACGTGTTCGTCCCACAGCTTGTCGTACAAGGTCCTGGCGCTCATGGCTTGTGGTCTCCTGCGGGGGATTGTCCGGGATGGGCGTGGTGGGCGCCGGGGCACAGTGCATCGACAAAGCGCTGCACGACAGCCGGTAGGACTTCCTGCGTGCGCACCGCCAGCAGGTAGTCGCGTTCGGCCCAGGGTTCGTCGAGTGCCAGCACGTGGATACGGAACAGCTGCGCAAAACGCTGCGCCACGGCCGCCGGCATCACCGCCACGCCCAGGCCCGCTTCCACCAGCTGCGCGATGGCGTCGAAGCCGCGCACCTGCAGCCGCGCCTTCAGCACCAGGCCGCGGCCTTCGGCCTCGGCACGCATCAGTTCGTGCACGGCCGCGCCTTGGTGCAGGCCGACGATGTCGTGTTCCAGCAGTGCATCGAAACGCACCCGCTTGCGCCGCGCCAGCGCGTGGCCCTTGGGCACGATGGCGGCCAGCGCAGCGTGGCGGTAGCGCCAGGTGCTCAGGCGGTTGTCCAACATCGGCGGCACACAGATGCCCACGTCGGCGCGGCCCTCGGCCACGGCGGCCTGCACCTCGGCGCTGGTCAGGTCTTCCAGGCTGATGCGGATCTGCGGATGTGCCTGCGAGAACGCCGCCAGGTCGGGCGGAAGGCATTCGCTGATCGCGCCAGCGCTGGCGACCACCCGCAGGTGGCCCTTGATGCCGCGCGAAAACTCGCCCACTTCGCTTTCCAGCGCATGCAGGCTGCTGTGCAGGCCGCGGATGTGGCGCAAAAGCGCGCGGCCGGCTTCGGTGGGCTCGACGCCCCGGGCGTGGCGCTCGAACAGCGGCACACCGAAGCGGGTTTCCAGGTCGGACAGGCGTTTGCTGGCCGCCGCCAGCGCCAGGTGCTCGCGCTCGGCGCCGCGGGTGATGCTGCGGGTGTCGGCAATGGCCAGCACGAGATTCAGGGTGGTGAGGTCGAGACGCATGGAAGCAAGCCCACGAGCAGGCCGCCGGTCCTTACCTTAGCCTTCGCTGCTGGCGTTGTGTTGCTTCAATTATGAAGCGACCCTTCGTCGGCCACGAAGGGTGGCCACCCGGGCCTCGATCCTCCCAACCCTGGCTCGGTTCCTGCGGCTCTTCAGGCTGCCTGCGCGCGCGCTTCCAGCTGGCGCTTCAGGCCGTCTTCCAGCCGCAGTTCACGCGCCAGGGCGTCCAGGTAGGCACGTTCCATGGTGCTGGTCTGGTCCACCACCAGCACGCTGGCCAGGTAGACCTCGGCCGCCAGCTCGGGCGTGTTGGCACCGGCGGCCACGTCGGCCGGCTCCACCGGGCGGCGCAGCTCGGTTTCGAACCAGGCGCGCAGGGTGGCGTCCGATTCGGATCGCTTCAGTTCGACCTCGACCAGCTCACGCTCGCGTTCGTCCAGGTGCCCGTCGGACTTGGCCGCGGCAATCATCGCCTTCAGCATCACGCGGTCGTGCGCTTCGGCTTGCGGCGCAGGCAAGGCCAGCGGTGCGCTGGCCGTGGGCTGGGGCGCGGGTGCACCTGTGCTCGCGGCCTTCTGAGCCTGCCAGTCGTTGTAGGTCTTCCAGGCCAGCATGCCCAAGGCCGCCATGCTGCCGATCTTCAAGGCCGAGCCGCCCATGCGGCGACCGCTGCGGGTTCCCAGCAACAGCGCCAGCACACCCCCCGCCGCCGCGCCTTTGGCGTATTTGTGCAGGTCGCCGCTGTCACGTGCGTTCTGCACCGAACCGCGCGCATCGTTGACGGCGGCCATGCCGGTCTTCAGCAATTGATCGATCAGCGATTGGGCACTCATGTGGGGCTCCGGTTGACAAGCGAGCCGGACTCTAGCGCCGCGGCCGTAGCCGCACGCGCGGTCCGGCCATGGTGAATTCAGGACAGCGCGGCCACCACCTCGGGTGGTGCCTGCACCAGTTCGATCAGCACGCCTTCACCTGCCAACGGGAATTCATCGTTCGCCTTGGGATGGATGAAGCAGATGTCGTGGCCGGCTGCGCCCTTGCGGATGCCGCCCGGTGCGAAGCGCACGCCCTGGGCCGTCATCCAGCTCACGGCGGCTGGCAGGTCGTCCACCCACAGCCCCACGTGGTTCAGCGGCGTGGTGTGCACGGCAGGCTTTTTGTCGGGGTCCAGCGGCTGCATCAGGTCCACCTCGACGGCGTGCGGGCCGCTGCCGATGGCGCAAATGTCCTCGTCAACGTTTTCGCGCTCGCTGACGAAGGTGCTCTTCACGGTCAGGCCCAGCATGTCGACCCACAGCGACTTCAGGCGCTGCTTGTCAGGGCCGCCGATGGCAATCTGCTGGATGCCCAGGATGCGGAAGGGTTTGTCGTTCATCACACAAAGCTCAGGATGGCTTGATCAACGGCCAGGCTCTCGCCCTTCTTGGCCAGCACCTCGCCCACGGTGCCGTCTTGCGCGGCGGTGAGGATGTTCTCCATCTTCATCGCCTCGATCACGGCCAGCCGTTCACCGGCCAGCACCTTCTGCCCCGGCAACACGCTGATGTCGGCCAGCAGGCCCGGCATCGGCGACAGCAGGAACTTGCTCAGGTCGGGCGGTGCCTTGTGCGGCATCAGCTTGAAGAGTTCAGCCGCGCGGGGCAGCAGCACCAGGGTCTCGATCTGCGAGCCGTTGTGCGACACGCGGATGCCCAGCGGGTTCTTCGCGCCGCTGCGCTCCACCTGCGCCGTGAAGGGCTTGCCGTTGCAGGTGCCGGCCATCAGGATGTCGCCCAGCTTGCTAGTGCTCTGGATCGCGAAGTGACGCTGGCCGATCACCACGTCGGCCTTGCCGGACACCGGTTCAAAACCTTCCACGCGCACCGCGTGGTGTTCGTGGACACCGCCCGCGCCCAGCACCACGACGACCAGATCGGGCAGCGACTTCACGCCGTGCCCCGGCAACTGCCCGCTGATGCCGGCCGAGCGTTCACGCGCCTTGCGCCGCACGAAGGCCGCCAGTGCCACCAGGAACAGCGGGTCGTCATGCGGCACGTCGGCGGCGCTGAAACCCTTGGCGTAGTGCTCGGCGATGAAGCCGGTGTTGAAGTCGCCGGCGGCAAACAACGGGTGCGCCAGCAGCGCCGCCTGGAAGGGGATGTTGCTGCCGATGCCGCGGATGACAAAGCCGTTCAGGGCCTCGCGCATGCGGGCAATCGCTTCGCTGCGGTCGCGGCCGTGCACGATGAGCTTGGCAATCATCGAGTCGTAGAACATCGGGATCTCGCCGCCCTCGTAGACACCCGTGTCCACGCGCACGCCGCCGGCCGCGGGCATGGGCATCGCGGCCTCCATCGTGGTGGCCGGCGGTGCGTAACGCACCAGGCGGCCGGTGGACGGCAGGAAGTTGCGGAAGGGGTCTTCGGCGTTGATGCGGCACTCGATGGCCCAGCCGTTGCGCTTCACGTCGGCCTGCGTCAATGGCAAGGGCTCACCCGCGGCGACACGGATCATCAGCTCCACCAGGTCCACGCCGGTGATGCACTCGGTCACCGGGTGCTCCACCTGCAGCCGGGTGTTCATCTCCAGGAAGTAGAAGCTCTGATCCTTGCCGACCACGAACTCCACCGTGCCTGCGCTCTGGTAGTTCACTGCCTTGGCCAGTTGCACGGCTTGCGCACCCATGGCCTGGCGTGTGGCATCACTGATGAAGGGTGAAGGCGCTTCTTCGATGACCTTCTGGTGCCGGCGCTGGATGCTGCACTCGCGTTCGTTCAGGAAGATGACGTTGCCGTGTGCGTCGCCCAGCACCTGGATCTCGATGTGGCGCGGGCTTTCGACGAACTTCTCGATGAACACCCGGTCGTCGCCGAAGCTGTTCTTGGCTTCGTTGCGGCAGCTGCTGAAGCCTTCGAAGGCTTCCTTGTCGTTGAAGGCCACGCGCAAGCCCTTGCCACCACCGCCGGCGCTGGCCTTGATCATCACCGGGTAGCCGATGTCCTGGGCAATGCCCACCGCCTGCTCGGGCGACTCGATGGCCGCGTTCCAGCCCGGGATGGTGTTGACTTTCGCTTCCATCGCCAGCTTCTTGGACGCGATCTTGTCGCCCATGGCTGCGATGCTGGCGTGTTTGGGGCCGATGAACACGATGCCGGCTTCTTCGACACGCCGCGCGAAGTCTTCGTTTTCGCTCAGGAAGCCGTACCCCGGGTGCACGGCCTCGGCGCCGGTGGCCTTGCAGGCGGCGATGATCTTGTCGGCGACCAGGTAACTTTCGCGCGAAGGCGCGGGGCCCAGCAGCACGGATTCGTCGGCCAGCTCGACATGGCGCGCGTCCTTGTCGGCTTCGGAGTAGACCGCCACGGTGTTGATGCCCATCTTGCGGGCCGTCTTGATGACGCGGCAGGCGATTTCGCCACGGTTGGCGATGAGGATCTTCTTGAACATGGTGTGCTTCTGTTCGCCTGCCATCACAAAGGAATGTTCCCGTGCTTGCGCCACGGGTTGTCCAGCTTCTTGTCCTTCAACATCGCCAGCGACCGGCAGATGCGCTTGCGCGTTTCGTGCGGCTGGATCACGTCGTCGATGTAACCCCGGCTGCTTGCCACGAAGGGGTTGGCAAAACGCGCCTTGTATTCGGCCTCGCGTGCGGCCAGCTTGGCGGGGTCGCCCTTGTCTTCACGGAAGATGATCTCCACCGCGCCCTTGGCACCCATCACCGCGATCTCGGCGTTGGGCCAGGCGAAGTTGACGTCGCCGCGCAGGTGTTTGCTGCTCATCACGTCGTAGGCGCCGCCGTAGGCCTTGCGGGTGATCACCGTGACCTTGGGCACGGTGCATTCGGCGTAGGCATAGAGCAGCTTCGCGCCGTGTTTGATGATGCCGCCGTACTCTTGCGAAGTGCCCGGCATGAAACCCGGCACGTCGACGAAGGTGATCACCGGAATGCCAAACGCGTCGCAGAAGCGCACAAAACGCGCGGCCTTGATGCTGCTCTTGATGTCCAGGCAGCCGGCCAGCACCTGCGGGTTGTTGGCCACGATGCCCACCGTGCGGCCCGCCATGCGCGCCATGCCGATGACGATGTTCTTGGCGTAGTCGGGCTGCAGCTCGAAGAAGTCGCCGTCGTCGACGGTCTTGAGGATCAGTTCCTTGATGTCGTAGGGCTTGTTGGCGTTGTCGGGCACCAGCGTGTCCAGGCTCATGTCCAGCCGTTCCGGCGGGTCGCCGTTGGGGCGCACGGGCACACCGTCACGGTTGTTCAGCGGCAGGTAGTTGAAGAAGCGGCGCAGCATCAACAAGGCCTCGACATCGTTCTCGAAGGCCAGGTCGGCCACACCGCTGCGGCTGGTGTGGGTGCCGGCGCCGCCCAGTTCTTCGGCCGTGACCTCTTCGTGGGTCACCGTCTTCACCACCTCGGGGCCGGTGACGAACATGTAGCTGCTGTCCTTGACCATGAAGATGAAGTCGGTCATCGCCGGGGAATACACCGCCCCACCCGCGCAGGGGCCCATGATCAGGCTGATCTGCGGCACCACACCGCTGGCCATCACGTTGCGCTGGAAGACCTCGGCATAACCGCCGAGTGATGCCACACCCTCCTGGATGCGCGCACCGCCGCTGTCGTTGAGGCCGATCACCGGCGCCCCAACCTTCATCGCCTGGTCCATGACCTTGCAGATCTTCTCGGCGTGGGCTTCGCTCAAGGCGCCGCCGAACACGGTGAAGTCCTGGCTGTACACAAACACCAGGCGGCCGTTGATCATGCCGTAGCCGGTAACCACCCCGTCGCCCGGCACCTTGTTGTCCTGCATGCCGAAGTCGGTGCAGCGGTGCTCGACGAACATGTCCCACTCTTCGAAGGTGCCTTCGTCCAGCAGCAGTTCCAGCCTTTCGCGCGCCGTCAGCTTGCCCTTGGCATGCTGGGCAGCGATGCGTTTGTCTCCTCCACCCTGGCGCGCGGCGGTGCGCTTTTTTTCCAGCTGTTCGATGATGTCGTGCATGGGGTCTTCCTTGTCGCGATGCGCTTGTTCAGTTCGTCGGGTCCAGCAGGTCCAGCAGCCGGCGCGCGGCCACCGATGCCGCCACCTGGCCTTGTCGCACCTGTTCGCTCAGGGCCGGCAGCGCCTGCTGCACCGCGGGGTGCTGGCGGAATCGCTGGCGCAGGCCCGCTTCGATGCGTTCCCACATCCAGGCCTGGTCCTGCTCGTGCCTTCGCTGGGCAAATCGGCCGTCGGCCAGTCGCTGTTGCCGGAAGTGGCTGACCGCCTGCCAGAAGTCCGGCAAGCCGGTGCCCTTCAAAGCGCTGAGCTGCATCACCGTGGTCGGCGCCTGGCCATGCGGGCCCAGCAAGCGCATCGCGCTGGTGATCTGCGCGCGCGCCCGGGTGGCGGCGTCTTCGTCGAGGTCGGCCTTGTTGATGAGCACCAGGTCGGCCAGTTCCATCACGCCCTTCTTGATGGCCTGCAGGTCGTCACCGGCGTTGGGCAATTGCAGCAGCACGAACATGTCGGTCATGTTGGCCACCGCGGTTTCGCTCTGGCCCACACCGACGGTTTCGACGATGACGATGTCGTGGCCCGCGGCTTCGCACACCAGCAGCGACTCACGCGTCTTTTCGGCCACGCCGCCCAGCGTGCCGCTGGCCGGGCTGGGGCGGATGTAGGCCTGCTCATGAACGCTCAGGCGTTCCATGCGTGTCTTGTCGCCCAGGATGCTGCCGCCACTGACGCTGCTGCTGGGGTCCACCGCCAGCACGGCCACACGGTGGCCCTGCTCGATGAGGAAGAGGCCCAGCGCCTCGATGAAGGTGCTTTTTCCCACACCAGGCACACCGCTCAAGCCCAGCCGGAAGCTCTTGCCGGTGGCCGGCAGCAGGGCATTCAGCAGCGCATCGGCACGCAGGCGGTGGTCGGCACGCGTGGACTCCAGCAACGTGATGGCCTTGGCGATGGCACGGCGTTGCGCTGGGCCGGGTGGGCCCAGCACGGCGTCGACCAGGTCCAGGTCTTGCGTGGACTCGGCAGCGTTCATGAAACAGGCCACCCCGCCACCTGCTGCAGGCCCGGAAAGTGCTGCGCGGTGCGCCAGGCCGGGGGCTCTTCACACGTGGCCCACAGCTCCTGGCCATGGGCGATGCGGCCATCGCGAACACGCACTGTCGCCTGCACCAGGAAGTTGTGCGGCGGGTGCTCCACGCGCGCCATCGACAGCACACGGCCGTCCTGCAGCGCCTGAACATCCAGCAGGTGGATGGTCCAGCCTTCGGGGTACTCGGCGTTGACGGCGATGAAGGTGTCGCCGCCCACCAACCGTTCGCCGGTGGCGGGCCAAGCGATGACGGCGTCGTCATGCACAAGTTGCCGCGCACCCGCCCAGTCGCGGGCCTGAAAGCGGGCCCAGAGTTCGCGCACCACGGTTCGTGGGTCGGCGGCCGGTGCACGCCGGTACTCGATGTCGAAGTCGCTGCGGCTCAACTCCACCAAGCCGTGCCGCTGGTAGAAGCGGTTGGCGTCGCTGCCCTGCAGTGCGGCCAGTTCCAGCGGCTGCTGGCGCAGGTCGGCCAGTGAACAGGCGCAGTCCATGACCCAGGCACCGATGCCCTGTTTCTGTGCCGCGGGCTCGATGTACAGGTGGTCCATGCGCAGCGCCGTCGGCTTGGGTCGCAAGGACACACACCCCACGCGCTGGCCGTCCAGCAGGATGTGCTGCATGTGCTCGGGCAGGAAGGTGCTGGCAAAACGTTCGCGCGCTCGCTCGGGGTCGAAACGGCCCAGCGCCTGCAGGCTGGGCTGCATGGCGCGGATGCGCAAGGCCAGCAGCGTGTCGAAGTCGGCGGCCACGGCCGGCTGCAACGACAGGCGCGGTTCAAGCGTGCCGGGCACAGGCGCCATGTTCAGGCCTGCGCCGCCTTGATCTGTTCCAGCACGTCCTTGGCACTCACCGGAATCGGCGTGCCCGGGCCGTAGATGCCTTTCACGCCAGCGTCGTACAGAAAACTGTAGTCCTGCTGTGGAATGACACCGCCCACGAAGACGATGATGTCGTCGGCACCTTGCGCCTTCAGCGCTGCGATGATCGCCGGCACCAGCGTCTTGTGCCCGGCCGCCAAGGTGCTGACCCCCACCGCGTGCACGTCGTTTTCGATCGCCTGGCGCGCGCACTCTTCGGGTGTCTGGAACAGCGGCCCCATGTCCACGTCGTAACCCAGGTCGGCAAACGCCGTGGCCACCACCTTGGCGCCACGGTCGTGGCCGTCCTGCCCCAGCTTGGCGATCATCACGCGCGGGCGCCGGCCCTGCGCTTCACCGAAGGCAGCGATCTCGGCCTTCAGCTTGTCCCAACCTTCGGCGCTGTCGTAGGCGGCTGCGTACACACCGGTCACCTTCATGATGTCGGCGCGGTGGCGCCCGTAGACCTGCTCCAGCGCATCGCTCACCTCGCCCACCGTGGCGCGGGCGCGGATGGCATCGATGCTCAGGGCCAGCAGGTTACCGCTTCCGCTGCGCGCGGCCTCGGTCAGCGCGGCCAGCAGGGCAGTCACCTTGGCACCGTCGCGGGTGGCCCGGATCTTCTGCAGCCGCGCGATCTGCCCTTCGCGCACCTTGACGTTGTCGACGTCGCGGATCTCCAGCGCATCGGCTTTGGCCAGCTTGTACTTGTTGACGCCCACGATCACGTCCTTGCCGCTGTCGATGCGCGCCTGTTTTTCTGCCGCACTGGCTTCGATCTTCAGCTTGGCCCAGCCGCTGTCCACCGCGCGTGTCATGCCGCCCATCGCGTCGACTTCTTCGATGATGGCCCAGGCCGCGTCGGCCATCTGCTGCGTCAAGGTTTCCATCATGTAGCTGCCGGCCCAGGGGTCGACGACGCTCGTGATGTGGGTCTCTTCCTGGATGATCAGCTGCGTGTTGCGTGCAATGCGCGCGCTGAACTCGGTGGGCAGCGCGATGGCTTCGTCGAAGCTGTTGGTGTGCAGGCTTTGTGTGCCACCAAACACCGCGGCCATGGCTTCGACGGTGGTGCGCACGACATTGTTGTACGGGTCCTGTTCGGTCAGGCTCCAGCCGCTGGTCTGGCAATGCGTGCGCAGCATCAGGCTCTTGGGCTTCTTCGCGTCGAAGCCTTTCATGATGCGGGTCCACAGCAGGCGGGCCGCGCGCATCTTGGCAATCTCCAGGTAGAAGTTCATGCCGATGGCCCAGAAGAAGCTCAGGCGACCGGCGAAGTCGTCCACGTCCAGGCCCTTGGCGATGGCCGTCTTGACGTACTCCTTGCCGTCGGCCAATGTGAAGGCCAGCTCGAGCGCCTGGTTGGCGCCGGCTTCCTGCATGTGATAACCGCTGATGCTGATCGAGTTGAACTTCGGCATCTGCTTGGCCGTGTACTCGATGATGTCGGCGACGATGCGCATCGACGGTTCCGGCGGGTAGATGTAGGTGTTGCGGACCATGAACTCCTTCAGGATGTCGTTCTGGATCGTCCCGCTCAAGGCCGCCTGCGCCACGCCCTGCTCTTCCGCCGCCACCACGTAACCGGCCAGCACCGGCAGCACGGCGCCGTTCATCGTCATGCTCACGCTGACCTTGTCCAGCGGAATCCCGTCGAAGAGGATCTTCATGTCCTCGACGCTGTCGATGGCCACACCGGCCTTGCCGACGTCGCCGGTCACCCGCGGGTGGTCGCTGTCGTAACCGCGGTGCGTGGCCAGGTCGAAGGCCACGCTCACGCCCTGCCCGCCGGCGGCCAGCGCCTGGCGGTAGAAGGCATTGCTGTCTTCGGCGGTGGAAAAACCCGCGTACTGGCGGATGGTCCAGGGCCTCACCGCGTACATCGTGGCCTGCGGGCCGCGGATGAAAGGCTCGAAGCCGGGCAGCGTGTCGGCCAGCGCCGGCTGCGGCAGTGCCGCGGTGTCGGCGGCGGTGTAGAGCGGCTTGACGACGATGCCTTCCGGCGTGGTCCAGTTCAGCGCTGCCAGGTCGCCGCCGGGTGCCGACTTGGCGGCGGCCCGGGCCCACTGCTCCAGGCTGGTGGGGCTGAACTCGTCGGGGGCTGCTGTCATGGTCTGTCCTCGTCTCGGTCGGGCCGTCGGTGGGGTGTGGAGTTTGGGTGCGGCTGACGGCCATGCAGGGTCTGAACCCTTGCTTGCAGCCCTTCATTATGCATAATTATGAATTCAAAACCTTCACTTCTCTGACAAATCCGCCCCTTGGCTGCACTCGACGCACCCACCCTGCCGCGCCGCGCCCTGTACCAGGACGTGGCCGAAAAACTGCGCCAGCAGATCTTTGCGCGCCAGCTCGAACCCGGCAGCTGGATCGACGAGATGAAGCTCAGCGCCGACTACGGCATCAGCCGCACGCCCTTGAGAGAAGCGCTGAAAGTGCTGGCCGTCGAAGGCCTGGTGACGATGAAGCTGCGCCGCGGAGCCTACGTGACCGAAATGTCGCGCGACGACGTGGCCCAGGTCTACCGCCTGCTGGCGCTGCTGGAAGCCGATGCCGCCGCGCAGGTGGCGGCTGAAGCCAGCGATGAAGAGATTGCCGAACTGCGTGCCCTGCATGCCCGGCTGGAAAAACAGACACGGCAACGCGACGCGTTTTTCATCGCCAACGAAAACTTCCACTTGCGGCTGCTGGCGCTGGGCCGCAACCGCTGGCGCGAACAGGTGGTGGCCGACCTGCGCAAGGTGATGAAACTCAACCGCCACCACTCGCTGTTCAAGCGCGGTCGGCTGGCCGAATCGCTGGAAGAACACCGGGCGCTGATGGCGGCCATCGAAGCCCGCGACGCGGCGTTGGCATCGCGGCTGATGCACGCTCACTTCCAGAGCGGGCTCGAAGCGGCGGCTTGAGTCTGCCGATGCCCGGCTAGGGCCAGATCAGCGCCGCCAGATCTTCGAAGCTGCCGGCCTGCTGCCACTGCGGCATGGTTATCTGCGCCGGCAGGTTGCTGTAGCGGTGCAGCAGCAGCAGGCGCAGCAGCGCCTGCCGCGCGGCCGCATCCGGCTGCACACCGTACCCTGAGAAAAATGCCTGACAGCGTTCGGCGTGGCCAGCGGCCAGGAAACACAGTGGCCCCAGCCAGTCATAGGCCGCCGGGCCGACCAGGCCATCACCGAAGTCGAACATGCCGGCCAGCCGGCCTTCGTGGGCCAGCAGGTTCATCGGCGTGTACTCTCCGGTCAGGATGACATCCTGGCCGGTGGGCAGATCACCTTGAAGAAAGGTGTCCAGCTGGGCCAGCAGATGCGCCGGCAGTCCGTTGCGGGTTTGTCGCTGTGCGCAACGTTGGCGTTGCAGTTCGATGAAGCTTTGCCACGGTTGCGAGAGCGTTCGAAGATCACCCACCGGCAAGCTGTGCACCTGCGCCGCCAGCGATCCGAGCGACGCCAGCATTTGGCACCTCTGCCCTTCATCCAGCGTGGGCCACACCTCGGTCAAGGGTTCGCCCGCCAATTGGGTCATCACCAGAAAGGGCCAGCCATCCCGTTCGCCGCTGGCCAGCAGCTCGGGCGTGGGCACCTGCAAACGGCCACCCAGGCGCGCCAGCGCGGCTTGTTCGAAGGCGAAGTGGTCGCGCAGAAAGGGCGGGTAGAGCTTGATCACCTTGTCCTGCCCCAGCAGGGCCACCAGCACCGTGCCTTCGGCCATCTGCCGCACGGGCTGGCTGCCGTGTTCAGCGCCAAGCGCTTCGATCAAGGTGCGCCAGCGCGGCAGGTCATCGTGCAGGTCGTCGAAGTCGGCCACGCTGATGCTTGGCGGCAATGTTGCGAGTGTCATGCGGTCTTGCGGCTGTCGAAGATCGTCCCCAGCTTAGCGCCCGCCCACAAAAAAGGCCACCGCAAGGGTGGCCTCGTGTGGCGCAGATGAAGTCGCTTCAGCGCTGGCCGATCGGCATGACGTCGCGAGCCGCCGAACCCACGAACAGCTGGCGCGGGCGGCCGATCTTGTATTCCGGGTCGCCGATCATCTCGTTGAGCTGCGCAATCCAGCCCACCGTGCGCGCCAGTGCAAAGATGGCGGTGAACAGGCTCACCGGAATGCCCAGCGCGCGCTGCACGATGCCGCTGTAGAAGTCGACGTTCGGGTACAGCTTGCGGGCGACGAAGTATTCGTCTTCCAGCGCGATCTTCTCCAGTGCCATGGCCAGCTTGAACAGCGGGTCGTCGTGCAGGCCCAGGGCCGTCAGCACCTCGTGGCAGGTTTCGCGCATCAGCTTGGCACGCGGGTCGTAGTTCTTGTAGACGCGGTGGCCGAAGCCCATCAGCTTGACGTTGCTGTTCTTGTCCTTCACCTGCT
>LNFM01001653.1_pt1 | contig 49757 bp, 46 predicted proteins | sample 596031 | NCBI WGS metagenome assembly LNFM01 (sample SAMN04254537, study PRJNA301005) | activated carbon metagenome | isolation source: dual media filters at the Ann Arbor, Michigan drinking water treatment plant | place: USA: Ann Arbor | reverse complement strand
ACCAGACGCTCCCTGGTGAAGGAAGCCGGAACCCTAGTTTTCCTTTTGGAACGATTTTGGCGGTATCTTATTGCCGAGCCAGGCTAAAGTCAAGTTTCTGACATGACACCGCACACTAGTTTGAGACTTTTTCATCTATTTTTGTTGAGGCATCGGATGCCACGGCTTTGGCGGTGTTAGGGCACCAATAGCCGGACCGTCCTTTATCAAAACAAGCGTTGGATTGCTTAACATGGGCATCTGGCTGCTTCAGAGAAGAGCAACCTGTCACGAGCATCCAGCCTGTCACGACTATGGCAGTTATAAGTGTTCTCATAATAGCTCCTTAAATGTTCTTTTCCGACCCCTGTCCGCCCATCACACGGTCATTCACCAGAATCGTACTGTGCTAACTATAATCCCGGAACATGAGGAGATCATGAGTAGAAGATGAAGATTTCTTCATAAATAGGACAAGTCCTCCCACACCGCACAATTCTGTATGGTGTGGGATGAGTGAACTGGCGAAACGCGGAGGCCGGCTATTTGGCGCAGGTGCAGTCCGGGAGAATCTCGGTCAAGTTGTTGGCGTAAGAGACAATCGAAACTCTGAAAAACCAGAGAGTGTAACACTCGAACAGTCAACAAGACTGCCGTGGCAGTTGGTCTCGCTGCCAGCCGTACCGCCGTCTCCGTTTTGACCCTCATCCCCAAGGCTGTTAGGCAGTGGTTTTTCATCGTGCGTGAGTGAGGATCGCCCGGCCAGGTAGGGATGGCCAATTTCTGTTTTCAGGACAAGCCAAAATGGACATAGGCAACGCTTACGTCTCCGTGGGCTGCAGCGCATTCCGTAGGGCCTGAATGGTCAAGGGCGCGTTCCCTTCGCTTCGGTTATTGACTAAGACATACGCCTTTCGTTTCTCACCCACCACTTGTCTCACCAGCTCCGCGGTGTCTCGACGCATTTCGGGAAGCTCTTCCACAATCTTCGTGTATGGCTCCGCTCGTTTCTTCGCGGCTTCGTAGGACATCTTGAGCGGCGTCAGGAGCCGCAGGACGGTGAACGGCGCTGTGAAGCGTTCCTCCATCCGTTGATGCTGCTCACGTAACGACGGCATGTAGGACCAATGGTTATAGACATGGGCGACGCCGTGATGCTCTAAGACCTTGCAATAGTCAAAACCCAGCAAGCCAGCGTTGCGGATCTCGACTGCGTACCGAAAGTCCTTGGGGAGCTGACTGAAGAAGGTATCGAGACGCGAGCAGAATTCTTCGCTGGACATCCCATGCCGTTGGAACTCAAACAAGAGTGGGCCGGTGTGTGGCTCGAAGTTGGCTTCGCGATAGGGCGTGAGGACAAGGTCATTGAAGAGCTTCGCGTCGAGGAACCGGGGATTCGGTTGTCCCGCTTTGGCACCATATCGGGCCTGACGCGCAAATTGTGGAATGGTGAGTTCTTCCCAGACCTTGAAGCACATCTCGAAATCTTCAGGGATCTGATTCAGATAGTGTCGGAGTTGGTTGGCGGTTGGAGAGCGGTAGAACGTGGAGTCGTTCCCGACGGTGCGAAAGCACGGTTCACCGTTGTGGAGGTACTGGCAGTACTCGCCCAGACATTCCCGCGCAAATGTGGTCTTGGCGTACTTCTTTAGGTAGACCTGATCTTGCCAGCCTTCATAGGTCCAGGTGGAAGTGCCGAAACGAATCAGGGGAGAGAGTGGCATGGGGCGAGAGTGTACTGGCTACACGCGTAGCTCCTCAAGAGGCTCACTCGGAGCGGGGACTCCACCAGTGGTTAGGAGTTGTAGGATTTTCACGGTAACCGTGACGGTCGAAAAATGCTCCTCGACCAGGCCTGTCACCACATAGGCCTGATTTATGGCCAGGAGATGGCAGTATTTCCGATAAGTGTTGGGAAACACCGTGGCATCATACATCCCGGTCTGATCCTCCAGAGTCATGAACTCCATCGGCTCACCTTTCTTGGTCGAGACAATCTTCTCCGTCAGAAGCCAACCGACGAGGGTCACTTCTTTCCCCACATACTGATCCACATCCTTGGCCGGAATGTGTGGAGTGGAAGCTAGCACCTCCGTGAACAGATCAAGCGGATGGCAGTGGAGCGGAAAGCCGAAGAGGGTCAATTCATGATGCAGCTTCTTCTGGGCTGAATACTCCGTGGGGATGGGGATATAGCTGGGTGGCTTCGTCGCCTGTGCGGCGAAGACCCGCCAGAGGAGGGCTGGTCTCGTGAGTTCACCGGCAATCGAATCGAAGCACCCGGCTTTGATCAACAGCTTGGCTTGGGCGTAGTCCAACTTCATGCGACTCAAGAAATCGGACAGCGATCGGTAGAGCCCATTCCTCTCTCGTTCCGCAATAATCTGCTTGACGAGGTCTTCTTGCAGCAATTTGATCTGCATCAGACCCACTCGAACGGTGAATCCACATCCCGTATAGGCCCAGACACTCTCATTGATGTCCGGTGGGAGGATCGTCAGGCCCATCCGTCTGCCTTCCGACAGATAGGCGAAGGCGGAATAGTATCCGCCCTGGTTACTGATCACGGACGCGATGAACTCGGCCGGATAGTGGGCGCGGAGATAAGCAGACTTGAAACTGACCTGCGCATAACTGGCGGAATGGGGCTTACAGAAACTATACCCTGCGAAGCTCATGATCATGGCCCAGACCGCATCAATGACAGGGAGTTCGATGCCACGGCTCAGGGCACCCTTGTAAAACTGGAGCTTATAGTCATGGAGCCGCCGGGCCTTATGTTTCTTGCTCAGGACCTTTCGGAGCTGATCGCCGTCTTCGACGGAAAAGCCGCCCAAGGCGACGGCGACCTTCATCACGTCTTCCTGGTACACCATGATGCCGTGAGTTTCAGACAGAATCTCGTCCAGGACCGGATGCGGAGAGGTATAGGGCTCGCCATGGGCTCGTCGGATGAAGTCTTCCGTGAAGGTATTCGCGGCGGGACGAATGAGGGACGACACGACGACAAGATATTCGAAGACATCCGCCACGGCTCGTCGCTCTGGAGGCATCCCTCCCCAGAGCTTCTTGAGTAACAGCCTCGTCGCGGGAGACTCCACATAAAAGCAGCCCATCGTCTCACCGCGCCGAATCAGATTATTCGTCGCTGGATCAGTGATCGGATCCCACGTCGCATAGTCGATGACCGTGCCAGTGTTACGGGCAACGGCTGCGATGGCGTCACGGATGACGGCGAGTGAACGATTACCCAAGAGATCGATCTTCACCAATCCAGCCTCTTCCGTCTGATCCTTCTCCCATTGAATCACCGGCAAGTGAGAGGCGGAGATTTCCAACGGCACATAGCGCCGGATCTCATCCGGGACCAACACGACACCACCGGGATGGACACCCAGATTCCTGAAGTGGCCGTCCAATTGGGTGGACCAGTAGAGGATCTCCGGCCAGGGATTTCTCAAGTTCAACGCCCTGCAGACATCCCGCGCCCACTCTTGCACGGTCTTGCCTGGTTGCACATCGACGAAGTCCGCTCGTCGCTGCAAAAAGTTCAACGCCTTGCCGATCTCTCCAGCCGGAAGGCCATAGACCTTCGCGATCTCGCGCAAGGCGGCGCGTGTGCCAAGGGTGTTCTGATTGGCGACCATTGCCGCATGCTGGTGTCCATACTGCTTGAACACCCAGTCGAGAATGGCCGGACGCTCGTCCCAGGGAAAATCAATGTCGATGTCCGGCGGATCATGACGCCCGGGATTCAGGAATCGTTCGAACAGCAAGTTGTGCCTGATCGGATCCACATGTGTGATGCCGAGACAATAGGACACGATCGAAGCGGCGGCGGAGCCGCGCCCACAAGTCCGTGGCGCTTGGCGGACAATTTCATCCACCACCAGGAAGTAATCGGCATAGCCCTTGTCACGGATCACCGCGAGTTCCTTCTCCACTCGCTGTCGGACCGCAGCCGACAAGGTCCCATAGCGCCAGATGGCGCCGTCATAGGTCTTGCGCTGCAGCGTCTCGAAGGCGCCTTCAGAAGAAAGCTGGCGGAAGGAGGGAAAGATGGTCTGTTTGAAGTCCCACTCGGTGTGGCATTGCTCAGCAATTCGCCCAGTGTTGGCGACGGCTTCCGGGACATGCGGCAGATGTCGTGCGAGCACGGATTCCGGCATGAGCCGGTGGGAGGGGAGTGCACAGTGATCGGGCTTGAGTCGTGAGAGCGTCGTGTTCTCAGCAATGGCCCGCAGCAGTCGATGGGCCTGATAGTCGGCTGGATGCAGGAACGCGGCGCGGGTCGTGGCCACCGGCGGCAGTCTGAGTCGGCGGCTCAACGCGACCGCCTCTGGTAAGGCGGGACCCGCGGTCAGCTCGACGTAAAGATCCTCTGGCGATTGTACCTGCCAGGTAGCCACGGCGACCGGATCATCAGAGAGGATCATCAGTCCCGTGCGATACTGCGCCACGGTCCCAATGAACTCAAAGGACGCATCACAGTGGCGAGCGGAGAGAATCCGGCAGAGATTGGCGTACCCGGTATGGTTCTTTGCGAGCAACACGGCCCAGTGCTGACCGGAGACAAGTTCAGCGCCTAGAATCGGCTTCAGTCCATGCTCACGGGCGACCTCCAGAAAGCGGATCGCGCCGTACAGCCCGTTGGTATCTGTGAGGGCGAGGAACTCCTGCCCTTGATTCCTGATCGCCTGGCAGAGGACCTCCACCGTCGGCACGCCCCACATCGGCGAAAAGGACGAATGTGTATGCAGGTGGACGAAGGCCACTCAATCACTCCTCCCGTAGCGAATGGCCTGCTCACCGAATCGGGCATAGAGCTGATCGAGCGCGATGGCGAGCTTCTTAGCCCGCTCCTGCCGACGCTGTTCCTCGACAGGCCGAGCATCAAACAGCACGCCTTGCTCGGCAAATCCAGTCAAGCCGGCCATGCTGAGCGTCATCGCACAGAGTCGAATGCGCCGACGCATGCATTTCTGAAAGAGCGACCGCACCACGGGGGACGGATCAGATTCCCAGCAGGTTTCTGAAGTCAGCCGTTCTCGTTTTGTCACCTCTAGCTGATCGTTATACCGGATCGTGAGAGACAGGCTCCCACAAACGCGACGTTGAGTTCGCAGGGTCCGGCAGAGCCGTTGCAGCGTGTCGAGCAATCGGCCAGTCAGCACGTGATCATCGATCTCATCCGGATCCAATAAGACCATCTCTTCGAGATGAGGCTGACTCGTCGGTGGCAACACCGGCAATGAATCAATCCCTTGGGCCCAGCGAGAGAGCTGCCCGGCGTAGTCTCCTAATGCGACTTCCAGCGCATCAACCGGGCTCTCCGCCACGTCACCGAGCCGGTCGAGGTTCAGATCATCGAGCCGTGACAAGACTTGCCGCATGCAGGGCCGCTGCAGGCCTGGTAGGGTGCGCACCGACAGCGGTGCCATGAACATCGGTTCCGACCCTGGCCGGACATCATACAGTTCTGATGGCTGAATCAACGTCGCCGCAGTCTGAGCCACCAGCTTGTTGCTCCCCACACCAGCGACCCCATCAAGTCGATATTGAGCGAGGACTTCATGCTGGACCTTCGCCGCGATGTCATATGCTGGTCCGAAGAGGCGTCCAGTCCCGGTCAGATCCATCACGAAGGAGCCAGGCTGAACCGGTTCCCAGACCGGAGCATAGCGACTCACGACCTGAAGAAGTGTTTCCTCCGCCGTGCGGACTCGCGATGGATTCGGAGACAGGACGTGCAGTGAGGGACAGACCCGACGTGCTTGCTCAACGGACATTCCGATCGCAAGGCCTGCTTGTTCAGCTTCGGATGAGACTTCACGCAGGCACGCGCGGGAGGTGTTTAATGGAGCGATCGCGACAGGTCGCGTCGAGAGGCTGGGATCATGCAGCCGCACGACAGCAACTTCAAAGGCAGGAATCCCAAAGCAGATAATCTGGCGGTCCATGGTGCCAACAGCCGAGACCTTATTTTCGGAGATGACGAATGACGCCGACGACAATCCCTTCGATCTGGAAGCTGTCCGACGGCTTGATGATGATCGGCTGCATGGCGTCATTGGCAGGGAGGAGTTCGACCGTGCAGCCCTTGCGGTGATAGGTCTTGATCGTGGCTTCGCCATTCACCAAGGCGATCACGGTCTGCCCATTCCGCGCAGTGGCTTGCTTCTGAACTACGACAATGTCACCCGAGAAGATACCTTCATTCTGCATGGATGTGCCTTTGACCCGAAGGGCGAACGTCTCCCCACGACCGACCATGCTTTTCGGGACCTCGACGCGTTCCATCTGAGGAATCGGTTCAATCGGAGCCCCCGCCGCGACGACCCCAGCCAGCTGAATCTGCGAGGAACTGAGTTGCATCAGGGCCAATTCCACCGTCAAGGGAATCGGAACAGTGCCATCTTCATAGCGGATGATTGATCGGCGGGTGCAGTGAAGTGTCTGAGCGAGGGTCTCCTGAGTCATCCCAAGGGTTTTTCGGACTTCTCGTAACGATCCAGGCCGCATGTGACATAATGTCACATGCTTTCGTGGATCTGTCAAGAGACGTATCTCGTGGCGGATCTTGCCGCTGGGCGCGTCACCGACTTTGATCCGAGAAAGATTATGCCGCGAGGGAGGAAATTATTAGCCAAACCCAGACCCTTCGTCTCACGGACACGGCGGAAGCCGACCTTCCAGAAATCTGGGCATACCTTGCAACGAAGGCGAGAAATCTGGATTTGTCCAAGGTGGAGAAAAAATCGCACTTTCCGCATGGCCACATTTCAGGACATCACAAATGTATTGATGAGCTAACGGGGCAGCCCAAGAAGTGCTCAATAGTTCAAACTCGGACAAGTATTCCAGGCTTAGCGGACCTGCCCGAACAGACACATGGGCTGGACTCTCCGCTCCTACCGGTCTGCATGGACTCCTGGTCTGTAGCGCGTTCGTGGGTTGAAATTGGGGGAATCCCGTTTGTAAGCGGTTCTATGGCCATTTTTGTCCTGGTGGGGCAAACCCCAAATGGGACCGATTGCCAATGCCGGTGGGGGGGGTGTGCCAATTGTGAGAGAGCGGTATCGGTGTTAGAGGAAGAGAGGTAGGGAAGGTAGGATCAGCAGGTAAGAATGTACGTCGTTAACGGGGTCCACTTGGGGCGCGGAAATGAACACAGGATGAGCCACAGATGACCCATCCTGTCCAATCAGAAGCCTTTGTTTATGCGGTTTTCGGAGGTTCTTGAGGGTCTAAATCTGTTTTCAAGACCGGCACGTTCGGCCGCTCCGTCACCCCTCCACACCAAGCCCGCTCGAAGCGGAGCATCCTGTTCCTTCAAGCAATTACGAGATCGCGCAGTATACGGCGTTCTGGTGGGCTTGGTAAACACCCATTCGCTTTTCTTCGGGAACCTTCAGCACGTTGGCATCAGCGCTTGAGATGTGGAACCAGACCGGAAGACGTGTCCTGCTCCCTTTGCAATTGAGACCTTCCCTAACAAGGTCTCACTACCCACGAGCCGCAGCATCCGTTCTATTCAGAATAGAGGACGAGCAGAAGACCAAAGAGAACGACGCCTCCTCCCCACCCGACCTCAAACCACTTCCTCACCTGAGGCGATGCACCAGGTAGCCAGGAGGCCAGGCCTTTGGACAGGCCCGCAATGACCCCCACGGTTCCCAACACTGCATGATGAAGGTCGATCCTGGCTGCGCCGGGATGGTTCGCATGGGAATGGGCGAAGAGCAGGAGGCTTCCGGCCAGGGTTAAGAATACCAATGGAGCTGCCCAGGCTGGATGTCGAACACGGCCGGTTCGTCGGAGTGCCTCGCACACGGCTATGGCCATGGCAAGAACTGCACAGAACTTGTGCTCGATAATTTCCCGATCCTGGCCGAAAAATGTGGCGGCAAAGCTGAGGGAGCCGATCGGCCAGGCGTCATGGTCACTCCAGATCATATTGTAGACTCCGACCACACCGAGGATAGTCGGCAGGGCAAGGCGGGTCCACAATGGCAAGGGATACTGTAGGGCTTGGCCTAACTCTGCAAACCCAAACAGCATGTCGCAGAGACCAGTGAAGTGATGGCTAAACTCCGAATAGGCAATGCCTTCCGGTGATCCTTCCCAGCGTCCACTGGCGTGACCGTGATGATCAGTGGTGCCATCAGTTTCAGTGGAGACATCCTGATGATCTGATGGTGCTTGCGCCTGCGCCAATGAAATGCTGGTACAGGTGACAATAAAGATGAGAAGGCCAGATAGCAGGTAGGACCAGCGCATCATACTCAATGAGGGACTCCACCGAGAGGCGTCCGCCCCCTGGTCGAGCGCACCATAGCACACATCCTTTTTCCCGGCTATCCCAAATGCAGCAGAAGCTGATCGAGAGAAAGCTACGGGGGCGGATGCCATTGCTGGCTTCTCAAGCGTGATGCAGTTGATTTGAGTACATCAGCAATCGCCGCAGCTTGCTACAGACTGAGTTCCGGTTCGGAGAAGTCTTTGAAACTCTATTCGATGATAGTAGGGAGCTATATGGTCGTCATTTTTGTCCTGGTGGTGCAAATCGAACATGGGACAAGACCCCATGACTCGGTGGAGGCGTACCAATTGTGGAGGGGAGTGGTGTGCTCATGAAGGCCGTCAAGTTCACACGTCCATTGGGCGTCGATCGTTAAGCGTGACCCAGCCGCGAATGATGCGATACACGAACCAGAGTCCGACCAGACCGATTGGGAGCCACATGAAGAGGAGGCCGATCCCCAATGTCGCGATGATGAAGGCTCCGCAGAGGGAGATCCAGAGCAGTCCAAACCAGAACGTTCGGATCTGCCAGCGAAAGTGCGATTCAAGCCAGGTGCCGCGAGCCTCGCTCCGCTTGATGTAGTTCAGAATGACCGCAATGATCGAAGGCCAGCCGGTGAGGAAGGCGCCGACTATTGTGGCAGTGCCAATGATGCCGGTCAGCAGGCTGAATGCGTGTAGGGCATACACGACCTTTGTCCCGGTGACCAGTGAATCCATGAGTTCGCTCCATTCTGACTTGCTGTGGTGCGTGTTGCGTATATCAGGACCTGCGTTCAGCATAGTCACCATCTTCGGTCCAACGCAAGACCGCCAGTGGCCTAGCAGATATGATGTCGCTCGGAATAAATGCAGCTAGGCTTGTTGGAGGCGGGGAGTAACGGTCACTTTTGAAGCGGTGCTGCAAAGCGGAAATGGTACCTGAGTTTATGCCGGAGGGAGAGTGTGCCGATTCTAAGGGAGACAGGCGACAATGTCGCCTAGTTCCCGAAAGTCTCCAAACCTCTCCTTGTGGCTCTTACCCGATCCATGTCTGGTTACTTTCAAGCCTTCTGCTTCCCACGTTTGGGAGTGTCATACACCAACGCGGCACGTTCCTTCTCTGACCAGAGTCGCACGCCATAGATTTCCTGTAATTCCGCCTTGGCTTTCTCATCGCCCTTTCTCGCTTTTCGAAACAGACGCTGGCGATGCAGGTCTTCTTCTTCTTGACTCAGGGACCACTGTGCTCCCATCTCGACTCCTTTGTTGTAATGTGCTCTTTCCGTAGGGTGACTTCGCGGAGGGGGGTTGTACACGAGTTGGGCGTCCAATTCAAGGTGTGAAAAATCAGAGCTGAGGGTGCTGGAAATTGTCGAGACTGTTAGCGCGAGGCTCCTGAGTAGTAACCGAACGATGCTCGATCAACGTACATGGTTGGAGATTTGAGTCAGATCCTCGAATCACACGGATTACCCGATGGCCATTCTGTGTCGCATGCACAATACAAAGATCAGACCCCAGCTTTCTGGGCCACAAGCAGCATCAATCTGGAGATGCCACGCGTTGGAGGTCAATATGGCAAAGACTTTCTATGGGACGTTGGAGATTCACCATGGGTATCACATTGGATTTGCGGTGAGCGTTTTCCCAAAGAATGAATTTAAGTTGGTTCAGGATCCGGTTGTATGCCACCAAATCCTCCTGGTCTTTATGCACGCGAGCAGCTTCACAAAGCGCATCCACAGACTTCTGGAGGTTTGCCTTGGGTATCACACTGCGGGAAGCGAGGCTCTGATAAATTTCCGCTCGACCTTCCTGAGTAGCAGCATAGCCAGACCAGTTATGCTGCGCTTTGAATCGATGCACAGCTTCTTCAAAAGCCTCTATGGCATTTTTATGATTGGTGTCGGGTTCGATCATAAGGGACACGAGTGTTCCGTATGTGAATCCAAGAAACATCTGGGCCCTGGCATATGCGGACCAGTTTTCCTGTTCTTTGTGCCATTGCGCGGCTCTGAGGAGGATGTCTATGGCTGTCTGTAGATTTTCCCTTGGTTGCAGATTTTGTTTCGCGAGCAACGTATAGTTATATCCGATATTGTCCTGAATAGAAGCATAGCCTGCCGAGTTATGCTCCTCTTTGTACGTAAAGGCGGCGTCAAGAAAAGCGCGTTCTGCCTTCATTAAGTACCTGCCTGGTTCTATTTGACGGTGCGCGAATGACTGGTAGGTAATTCCAAGATTGCTCAGAGCCGTCGCGAAGTTATTCATGTCGTTCTGATCAAAATACTGGTTCGTGACATTGAGGAGAGCCTCCTCAGACTTCTTGAGGTATTCTGCAGGTGTTGAAGCCTGCTCGGTATTCTCTTTAGTCCCTATACCATGCGCAGCAAGTAGCCTGAAGATGCCTCCTAGAATGAACTGAACCTTTCTATACCCTCCCGAGTCCTGTTGTTCCTTATATTGGATGGCGGCGTCATTGGCAGCATCCAATGCTTTCTTGAGGTTAACCGGGGGCGATATCCCTTGGTTTGCGGATAACAGGTATAAGAGTCCTAGGTTATGCTGTGCCCTAGTATAGCCGGCCTGGTCCTGCAGTTGGGTGTACCGAGATGCGACATCCCTGAGAGTCAACGCGGCAAGCGGGAAGTTCCTTTTGGAGTCCAAGCCGCGTTCCGCATAAGACAGGTAGATGACTCCAAGATCATTTTGAGCAAGAAGATAGTTATGGAAATCGTCGTCCTTCTTGTAGCTCTCGAGTGCCGATTCATATTTTTCACGGGCGTTGTCCAGGAACTTGATAGAGCCGGAGGTCAGATAGGTGTTGAGGTTGGCAAACCCTGCGGCGAGGTGGATATCCGCCGTTCTCACACCGGCCTCAAACCCATCTGACATGAGTTTATCTAATTGGTGCGCAGCAGTGGTCCAGTTTCTTTGATTTAGAGAAATCAATGCGAAGACGAAACGCGCCATTTGCAATGGTCTTTTAAGTTTTTGTGGAGGAGCCGTTACGTTTTCCGGCAGTGTACTAAGGTGGGACGTGTGATATATTTCAGCACCGGGCAATAGGATGGTCTTTGTTCGCAGGTGGGATGGTTTCAGTAGTTTGATCCTCGGATGGAAATTAGGTCCGGTCACGTCCCCCCAGATCACGATTGAGGCGTGATAAATTTCCCCCAGGCGTTTCGCCTCAATTTCCTTTTCTTCTATTGTGTTGCCTGTCACATCGGCGGGAAGCTCACGCACTTCTACGACGCCGTCCAGTTCTGGTTCCTCCTTAGGGATGTAGTCCTCTAGCCGTCGAGCAAGATCGCGCTGAGCTGAGTGCGTGACATCATCGCCTGTCAACCGTGCAACCCAAATTCCGATCTTGTTCTCGGGAGTTGCTGGGACTTTCGCTGCCCTGATGAGGTTGCGTAATTTCTGATAGGCGAGGTGATCACGATCTCTCGGTTTCACGATGGAATAGTGATCACCGTCTACCGACTCACAAATAGGCTCCGCGTAGCCACAAGCACTTGTCTTGTTAATAAATCGATCCTTGGTCCCGTAAAAGGCATAAAGAGGAATCTGTGGGGTGTCTTTACGATCACTCGCTGCGTTCCTATTAAAGCGTTGCTCCCACTCCTTCGCTAAGTTCCCGAGTGCATCATTGAGAACGCTCATATCTTTGACCTGCAAGTTGCCACATGGTAGCAGGCTCGTGTTCTCTAAGCCGTAATAAGGGGTTCCAAAAGTGAGGACCTTCACATCCTGATCTCTCAGAAGTTGAATATTATCCCGTTCAAGTTTTAGTAAAGCATTTAATATCACCAGGCCACCCATGCTGTGGCCAATCAAGTTCACTTGGCGATACTTTGGATCGGAACTTTTAAACTGGCTCGTAAGAAAAGATGCCAGGAGTTCCCCCTGAATTCGGATGCTGTCGGTATTGCGACAGAGATCTGTGGGATATCCAAACAACTGAATGTTGAACTCGTTAAAGTCGTCATCCTTCAAAAGAAGTGCTGGAAATTCTCCCCACGCAGTACCCTTGCTGGAATTGAAGCCGTGCACAAAGACGATCAGTTTCTCCCTAGAAGAATCCTGACGGACCCACTCTCGCAGATCTTCGGTCCTCGAACCTGACAATGAGTCGATTTGGTTAAAGAGTGTAGAAGAACACCCAACTCCGCTAATCAAACCGAATAGACTGAGTGCGAGTGGCAAACGCCACAAAGAATTTAACTTCTGCATCGCGGAGCTCTCTTGGTCTTAACAAGGGAAGTCGTTCTAAATTCCTATCCTCTTCAGTCAAGGAGGGGTTACAAATATTTCATTTGAACCGCCTGAAGATACACCTGTATTCCATTAAAATCGAGGCGGTTAAGATCACCCTGGACAGAAGGGGCGGGGCGAGGGGAAATTCGAGGGGACAACGAACAGGTAAATGGCGGTAATAGACGGTAAACGGCGGTAGAGGACGGTACTACTCGATGCGCAGTTCTCGTCAGTGTTCACGGGGGTTTCGAAGGTTTTCGCGCTTCTGGATTTTCAAGGCCGGCACGCTCGGCCGCTGCGTGGCGTTCGATGGGACCCAGAGGGGTGTGTTTACTCCGTCGTAATCCTTTCCAGCCTTCCCATATAGGGCCGCAAGACTGCGGGAATCTCCACCGAGCCGTCAGGCTGCTGGAAATTTTCCAAGATGGCCACCACAGTTCGGCCGACGGCCAGTCCGGAACCATTGAGCGTGTGGACAAAGTCGGCTTTCGACTCTTTCTTGCCCCCGGTTGGCCGGAACTTGATGCTCGCTCGCCTGGCCTGAAACGCTTCGAAATTGCTGCAGGACGAGATCTCCCGGTACTGTTGCTGAGACGGCAACCACACCTCAATGTCATAGGTCTTCGCCGCAGAAAACCCCATATCTCCCGTGCAGAGTGCGATCACGCGGTAGGGAAGGTTCAAGCCCTGCAAGATCGACTCAGCATGACCCGTCAGCCGCTCAAGCTCGTCGTAGGAACGATCCGGTGTGGTAAAGGTCACGAGCTCCACCTTGTTGAATTGGTGCAGTCGAATCAGGCCTCTCGTGTCCTTGCCGTAGGACCCTGCCTCTCGTCTGAAGCAAGGGGTGTAGGCTGTATAGCGGAGCGGTAATCGGTCTCCACTCAGGATCTCCTCACGATGCAGGTTCGTCACCGGTACTTCCGCAGTCGGAATCAGGAAGTAGTCCTCGTCCTTCATGCGGAAGAGATCTTCCTCGAACTTCGGAAGCTGACCGGTCCCAGTCATCGACGCACGATTCACCATGAGGGGAGGCAGCACCTCTCGATATCCGTGTTGGGTGGTGTGCAGATCGAGCATGTAGTTGATCAGCGCTCGTTCCAGCCTGGCCCCAGCTCCAGTCATGACGGAAAACCTGGCTCCGGCAATCTTCGCGGCTCGATCGAAATCCAGGATGCCGAGATGCTCTCCGACTTCCCAATGAGGTTTGGGGGGGCTCGAAAAAGATGGCACGGTGCCCCATCGACGGACTTCGACATTCTCCGAGGCGTCAGCCCCCACAGGGACCGAGGCATGGGGAAGATTGGGGATGCGAAGCGCGACGTCAGTGAGCGCCTCCTCGACCTTTCTGAGGGCTCCCTCGGCGTCCTTGATGCGATCCCCCAACTGCTTCATCGCCGCCATGGCTGCTTCAGCCGGTTCTTTGGCTCGACGCAGCCGAGCCACCTCTTCAGAGCCCTTATTGAGTTCAGATCTGAGCTGCTCAACCTGGGTGGTGGAGGCTCGCCGTTCTTCGCTCAATTGTTGGAGATCAGCCCAGGGGACGTCGTTCCCTCGCCGTCCGAGAGCAGTGCGGATGTCGTCGAGGTTTTCGCGGAGATGCTTCAGATCGTACACAAGTCGCTCTTAGCAGGCTGCTGAAAATGTTGCACGACTCACGAACGTTCGGCCCCTCGTAGGTGATGGGCTGAATCAGAATCGTGCGCAGGATGTTCAAATAGGCCTTGGTTCTCACCCGCCCACCCCCGCGCGCCAAGACGCGCCTTTCACCGAACAAGGCCGCAACGAGTGAAGAGGCGAGGCGTACGCTTCGGTACGTTGAGCCTCTGAGCGATGCGAGAACGAAGCTGGAGGCCTATTTCAATATCCTGCTAGAAAGCGGTTGGAATCTAGCACTCGATTTCTGGAGAGTCAATGAAGCAGCCAATCCAGAGGCCGTGAACCGACCACTCCGGTATGGCAATTGACATCAATCGGGTGTGAGGGACAGGATGGATGGAATGCGTCAAATCGCAAATCCTCCGAATCCATTCGAATCCAGACATCGAGAACTTCTGGAACCGCCTGCGTCGCCGAAGTTGACGGTGTATACGGACGAAACGCGAGAGATTCTGAGCCGTAACGACAGCCCGGATTTACCGTTTCGATGGAGTGTCAATCCCTATCGAGGCTGCTTTCATGCCTGTGCCTATTGTTATGCGCGCCCTTCACATGAGTATTGGGGATTTGGTGCGGGAACCGATTTTGAGAGCAAGATCGTGGTGAAGGAAGATGCTCCACGATTGCTTCGGCAGCAATTTGAGAAAGCTTCATGGCCTGGAGAGCTGATCGTCTTTTCAGGAAATACCGACTGCTACCAGCCGATTGAGGCAGAGTACGGGTTGACTCGAGCCTGTTTGCAAGTCTGTGCGGACTATCGCAACCCCGTGGGAATTATTACGAAAGGCGCGTTGGTTTTGCGCGATCTTGATGTGCTCATGCAGTTACAGCATGAGGCCTGGGTCCTGGTCTACTTCAGTATTCCCTTTGCGTCAGACGAGATGGCCAGGAAAGTAGAGCCCCAGGCTCCGTCGATTACGAAACGGTTCTCTGCCATGAAGGCGCTTTCCGACGCCGGCATCCCGACCGGTCTTTCGATTGCGCCGGTCATTCCTGGTCTGAATGAAGATGATATTCCTGAACTGTTGGATCGCGCCTATGGTGCCGGAGCCCGTACTGCGACGCACAGTTTATTGAGACTGTCCGGCAGTTTGGAATCGGTATTTTTGGATCGGATGGGGGAGGCCTTTCCAGAGCGGATCGGAAAGATCACCAATCGACTCCGTGCGGTCAGGGGTGGGACGCTGACGGAAAGTCGATTCTTCACGCGGCAGGCTGGCCAAGGACCCTATTGGGAGGTGATCGAGCAGTTATTCACTCTAGCTAAACGAAGAGCGGGATTTCCTGAGGATGGCATGAGCGCCATCCCTCAGACGTTTCGTCGTCCGGGCGTGGAACAGGGATCGTTGTATTGAGGAGAGAGGAGGAGGCATGAAGCATGAAGCATAATCCGGGGTTCCTGCAACTTGTCGAACAGGCAAAACGACGTGTGAAGGAGTGTAGCGTGGCCGAGGTGAAGGCTCGTCTCGACCGGGGCGAGCGGTTCCATTTCATCGATATTCGGGAAGATCATGAATTCGCCCAGGACCATGCGCGAGGCGCTCGACATCTTGGGAAGGGGATCATTGAGCGGGATATCGAGTCGGTGGTTCCTGATAAGCAGGACTCAGTGGTGCTCTATTGTGGGGGAGGCTATCGATCGGCGCTGGCGGCCGATGCGTTGCAACAGATGGGGTATGGAAATGTGATCTCGATGGATGGAGGAATTCGTGCATGGCGGGAGGCCGGATACCCGCTGGAATAGTGTGACAACTGCCCCCTGTATTTAATTACTTGTTTGCCCGATCGAACTCCTTGATGACCTGCTCGGTGAGATCAATCGTATCCTTGTTGTAGATCACGATCTTGACGGTCTGTTCGCTCCCTTTGTCGACGACGATCGACACTCCCCCCTTTTCAGCGACCGCTTGTGTCGCCGCGGAGATTTTCTTCATGTATTCGTCGACCAACTCCTTCTGTTTTTTCTGGAGTTCCATGTTGAATTCTTGCGCACGCTTCTGGAAGTCTTGCACCTTCGTCCGGAATTGCACCTCTTTTTCCTTCTTTTCCGCGTCGGTCCACTTAGGAGCCTGCTCCTTCAATTGTTTCTCAGTATTGCGAAGGTCTTCCTCATCTTTGGCGAGGAGCTTTTGCCTGGTTCCTACATATTCCTTCAGTGTTTCAAGCGCTCGCTTCCCCGCCTTGGACTTTTCCAGGACGGACTGTGGGTCCACCACCCCCATCTTGAATTCCGCGGCTTGCGTGTGAGACGCCACGAGTAACAGAACGGGAGAAAGGCACATCGCGAGAAACAGGGATCGCAGAGCAGAAATATGCATCTTGGTTCTTATGCCTCCTGGCCTAGTTGGGAATCCACGCGAGAATAACCGCGCATCGCGGGTCTGTCAAGCGATGGCATCGTTACCATGAATCAAAACTGATCGGCTCTTCCGCGATCCAGATCTCGACGCCGTAGCGCCACTTGAGTCGTCGCGCAACCGCTCGCAAGGCGTATTCATCTGCATGGACCGGATCGAACGGATTTTTGATCTTCTGAATCTTTTCTTTTCTGAACGGCGGTGGATAGCCGAGGTCTTTCATGGCAAGGGCCACGATATTCAACTGAAAAATACGTGGTGTTTGGTTCAGTTGCGCCAGGATGACGTCGGTTGATCCGTCTGAAGTCGTGTGGGTTTTATAGAGTTCAAGCACACGGCTTTTGAGCTGGGAACGTTGTGTTTCTGTAAACTCAGGGATGGCCAACTCTATCAAGAGCGCATTGGTGGCACCGTTGAACGATGGCATGCTGAGAAGTCTGCTTAGTAATCCCATCGAAATCCTCGCTGCAAATTCGTGAAACCGTGTGCGGCTGTCTTTCCTTCCGGCAACGCGGCTAGGTTTTGGGAGAGTGTACTGAATATGGGCGGTGTTTTTCTAGACGGCAAAAAGGGAGGGATGGTGAGGAAGGGCGAGTCGAAATGTGACCAGAATCCCGCCATTTGAAGAGATCTTTGATCATCTAGGCCGCGGCCTCTCTCTCCTTCTGGATGGTCTTGCCAATTGCTCGGGAAATGGCCTTGACGAAATTGGGGGAGGTGACTGAGAATGCGCGCGGTTCGTCCGCTATTGTACAGATCTTGTGAGTCTGGACGCACGGTGCCGGGCAGTATCTTCCACAGTGAGACCGCAGAACCGAGCAGTCTACTCTCATCAACCAAGGAGTTCATCGTGACGCAGATCTACACGAGAAGGATCATGAGCACGTGTGTAGTTGTGCTCGCCCTGTTCATGGGGCTGCCGACATTTGCTCACGAAGATCGGGCACCGACAGGCGCTTGGAAAGGAGTGGCCCTTTTCACCACGGAACAGCGGCCGCCATTGACGACCCTCTTGACCTTCACCGCCGATGGAAATCTCGTCGAATCACGCCGTCTCTACCTGCCGGAATCTCCGTTAGGTCCACTGGTTGCCACACCAGGTCACGGCGAGTGGCGCCGTTCAAAGAATGGCGGGTTCGACGCGACGATCATGGTGCTCTACCAAGGGGCTTCCGAGCATCCAACATCGCCTGGAATCGTCATCGGAAGGGAAAAGGTGCGCTACAAGTTGCAACTGGTCAATGGTGGTCAACAACTTCAAGGGACCATCTTGGTCGAAGTGCAAGATGCCGAAGGCAACGTGGTCTCTTCCGATCCAGGCACCATTGAGGCCACGCGCATCCGGCCCGAGCCCTTGCCGTAACTTATGGTACAGAAGTCTGGAGTTATGGCTTGAACTTTCCATAGATCAGGCCTCTACTGGCTTGCCTCAGCGAAATAGATCACCAGTCTTGCCTGACACGAATTTGATACGGTCATCGAGGTTACGAATGGGAAGTGAACAGGCCTCCGTATCGATCAAAAGAGATCCCATCCGTGCTGCGCTCAGGATAACGGCTGGCTGCTTCTTCCCTTTCTTGACCTTCCTCTCCGGCGGCACCTATAATCTCGCTGTGTGAAGCTATAACGTACTGATTCAACGAACAAAATGGCTGAATTCACTCACTTCAACGAATCAGGTCGAGCTCAAATGGTCGATATTAGTGCCAAGGGCTCGACGGAGCGTCTTGCCACCGCTCAAGCCAGAGTGTTCCTTCTTCCTGAAACCCTCCAAAAAATTCAACGAGGCAAGATTGCCAAGGGCGATGTCTTGGCTGTTGCACAAGTGGCAGGCGTCATGGGTGCCAAGAAGACGCCGGACCTCATTCCCATGTGCCATCCGATTCTCCTGACGAGTGTCGATATCTCTTTCAAGGAGGAGTCTCAGCCGAGTCCAGAAGGCCACTGCTCCATTACTATTACAGCGACTGCCAAAACGACGGGACCGACGGGGGTCGAAATGGAAGCTATGACGGCAGCGTCGGTCGCGGCGTTGACCATTTACGATATGTGCAAAGCTGTGGATCGCGGGATGAGTTTTGGCGAGGTCTGTCTCCTATCAAAGTCAGGTGGGAAGTCCGGAACCTATACCAGGAATGGTTGAGGCGAGCGGTGGGGCATGATGATTACGGTGCGATTGTTCGGTATGACGAAGGTGCTGGCGGGAAATCAGGGGTCCCTGTCGTTGAATGTGGCGAATGGCCGGCAGGTCAAGGATCTGGTCAGTGCGATCGAGGCCAGCTATCCCGCAATTGGGGAACTGATTCAGAAGAAGAAGGTGGTGGTGTCTGTGAATCAGGACATTGCGCGCGAAGAGACGATCATCAATGACGGCGACGAGGTTGCTCTTTTGCCCCCGTTCGCCGGAGGATCAGGGCAAGAACTGATAGACGAGGGGCAGTTCGCCCGTATCCAGCGGGGGAATTTCTCGATCGATCAGGAACTCGATCGGGTGCGCAGTCGATCGAAACGGATCGGTGGAATCGCAACATTTTTGGGCATTGCGCGTGACCGATCACGCGGGCGGGATGTGGATGGGATTACGTTCGAGCATTATGAAGGGATGGCAGAGAAGAAGTTGCGGGAGATTCGAGAACGGGCGTTGAAAGATTTCGATATCCTAGAGCTGCTTGTCATCCATCGGTATGGCGAAATCACGATCGGTGAAAATATTGTGTTGATCATCGCCGGTGCGGAGCACCGTGCCGACGCATTCCGAGCATGCAAATGGGCGATCGATGAGCTTAAGCAGATTACGCCGATCTGGAAGCTGGAACATACTCCTGAAGGGGAAGTATGGGTGGAAGAACACCCTTAAGGGGTGTGATGTGTGAGGGGTCACAGGTAACAGAGATCTGTTTTTCGAGACGAGAGCGAAGCCATTGAATACTGTGGGATCCGATATTCCTGAGGCACCGGTGCTCGATGTCTATGAGCGCCCGTTACGAAGTTTGCGGCTGTCCGTTACCGATCGCTGCAATCTTCGTTGCCGGTATTGCATGCCCGAGCCGGAGTATGTCTGGCTGCCTCGAGAAGACCTCCTGAGCTTCGAAGAAATGTCGACGCTCGTCGGCTATTTTGCCGATCTGGGGGTGGATAAGGTCAGACTGACAGGGGGGGAGCCCTTGTTGCGTCGGGATCTGGCGCGGCTGGTTCGGCTGCTTCGACAGGACCGACGCATTACCGAAGTCGCCTTGACGACGAATGGTGTGCTACTGGCCGAGTCTGTCCAGGACCTCTATTATGCTGGCCTCGACCGCATCACGGTCAGTCTCGATACCCTGAGGCCTGAGCGGTTTCGTCAACTGACGGGGCGAGATGAGTTTTCGCGCGTTCTAGAGGGCATTGAATCGGTTGGGAAGGCGGGCTTTACCAATCTGAAGCTCGACACGGTCGCGATTCGCGGGTTCAATGATGATGAACTGAACGAGTTGATCGAATGGGGCAAGCGTTATCAGGCCGAGGTGCGTTTCATCGAATATATGGATGTTGGTGGGGCTAACGAGTGGAGGATGGACAAGGTCCTGTCTCAGGGCACGATCCTCGATACCCTCGCTCGACGGTACGGTCGAATCACGGCGCTTCCAGAACGGGGGGCCGCTCCCGCCCAACGATTTTGCTTGCCGGACGGCACGATCTTTGGGATTATCCCCTCGACGACCACACCGTTTTGCGCGCAGTGTGACCGCAGTCGTGTCACCGCTGATGGGATATGGTATCTGTGCTTGTACGCGGGATCTGGGGTTGACCTCCGCAAGCCTCTTCGCATGAATACGCACCCGGCCTCTATGCGGGACATCATCCGGTCGGGATGGGCGGCTCGTCGCGATCGTGGCGCTGAGGAGCGGAAGGCGTTGGAGCGAGTGGGGCTTCGAGACGGAGGGTTGATCGAGATCGATCGTCTCCGGGAAGATCCTCATTTGGAAATGCATGCCCGTGGTGGATGAGAGAGGTCGCTGCTCGTATCTCGTCCGTGTTGGCCTCTTTTGGTGCTCGTGTTGGTATGGACTATATGGGAGCACCTACCTCAATGTTGGATTCCTAGACGCATGATGCCTGATGCGGATCTATTGACGCTGCTTGGGATTGGTTTTCTGCTGGGACTGCGGCACGCCCTGGATACGGATCATCTTGCAGCGGTCTCGACCGTTCTTGCCGAGCGGCCCTCGTTTCTGGCGTCCCTCGCCGTCGGATTATGGTGGGGGACTGGCCACACGCTGACGCTGCTGCTGGTGGGATCGATCGTGCTTGCCTGGGGATTCCATATTCCAGCTGAATTTGAAGTCATGGCCGAATCGGGAGTCGGACTGCTTCTGATTGTACTTGGGGGGAGTCTCGCCCTGAAACTATACCGTGAACGCTGGCACGTCCATAGCCATGACCACGACGGTCAGCCGCATGTCCACCTGCATAGCCACCAAAAACAACGTGATCATTGCCATCGGCATTGGATGACGGACGCAATTCGTCCGTTGTGTATTGGCATGGTGCATGGGCTTGCCGGATCAGCCGCGTTGATGTTGATGATTTTGGCCGCGACGACCACCATGGTCAGCGGACTTGTGGCGATTCTTGTCTTTGGTGTCGGATCGATCATCGGCATGATGACGATCGGGCTGACCTTGAGTGTGCCGGTCATCTATTCGCGTTCGATGAGTCAGCGACTCTTTGTGGGGGTTCAGGGATTTGCCAGCCTTGCCAGTATTCTGGTTGGGGTATGGATGCTGGTGGAGTTGACCCCCTCAGTTCTCCGGCACTGATGCGGCCTAGTCTATCAGGTGCAATACGCAGGAAGGTGCATCGGGAATAGCCCTATGCTATTCTCTGCCAATTGATGGAGAGTATTGGGTCGAGTGGGTAGGACCGCTTTGAGGCGATCACCATGACGTGGTTCAAGAAAGAGAAACCTGCAGAATCCACCCCGCCGCCACGTTCAAAAGGTAGCGAGGGGATGTGGCTGAAGTGCAATCACTGCCGGGAGATCGTCTACCGCAAGGAGGTCGACCGGAACAACAAGGTTTGCCCGAAGTGCGAGTATCATTTCCCGATCTCGGTCACTGAGCGGATAGGCTTGCTCCTTGATCTCGGTACTTTCAAAGAATGGGATGCGGGTTTAGAAGCGCAGGATCCGTTGAGGTTCCACGATACCAAACCGTATCGAGATCGGGTCAAGGCCCACCAAGACAAGACGGGCCGGAAGGATGCGCTTGTCATTGGCGAAGGCATGGTCGATGGGCGTCGTGTGGTGCTCTGTGTTTTCGACTTCAGCTTTATGGGCGGAAGTATGGGGTCCGTGGTCGGTGAAAAACTCTGTCGTGCGATCGATCGAGCCTTAGAACTCAAATTGCCCGTCATTTTGGTCACCGCTTCCGGAGGCGCCCGTATGCAGGAAGGCATCCTCTCGCTCATGCAGATGGCGAAGACTTCTTCGGCGGTTGCGAAACTTGGTGAAGCCAAACTGCCGTTTATTTCTATCCTCTCCGATCCTACATTCGGCGGCGTCACCGCCAGTGTGGCGATGTTGGGAGATGTCATCATTGCTGAGCCGAAAGCGTTGATCGGGTTTGCTGGACCTCGTGTCATCGAACAAACTATCAAGCAGCAGTTGCCGGATCAGTTCCAACGGGCCGAGTTTCTTCTCGAACACGGCATGATCGATATGATCGTCGAGCGCAAGCGTCTCAAGGAGACGGTTGGCACCCTCGTGAATCATTTTTAGCCTTCTGCGTCCTCCCGGCTTGTTGATGACCTACTCCTCCATGATTGAGTACCTCTACGCGCTTCAGAAGCACGGCATCAAGCTGGGCCTGGAGACCATGCGGATTCTGTTGGACAGGGTCGGCAATCCTCATCGCTCACTTCGCGTCCTTCATATTGGAGGAACCAATGGCAAGGGGTCGACGGCGGCGATGGTTGCGGCCGTCCTTCAGCATGCAGGTCTGCGGGTCGGGCTCTATACCTCGCCTCACCTCATCGAATTTCGGGAGAGGATTCGTGTCAACGGTTGCGTAATTACAGAGCATCACGTCGAGGAGTCGATCGCACGTTTGCGGGCCGTGCTCGAAGATAATCTGGAGCCGACGTTTTTTGAGATGACGACGGCTCTGGCATTCCTCCATTTCGCAGAGTCGGAAGTCGATGTCGCTGTATTGGAAGTTGGGTTAGGCGGGCGCTTCGATGCAACCAACGTTGTGGAGCAACCACTGGCCAGTGTGATCACGACGATCGGCTTGGATCATCAGGAGTACTTGGGGCACACGGAGGAGGCGATCGCATTTGAAAAGGGGGGAATCATTAAGCCCTTTGTCCCGGTTGTGATCGGACGGATGGGAGAGGAAGCTGAACAGGTCCTACGCCGAATCGCGCAGGATCGTGCAGCTCCCCTGTGGCAGCTTGGCCGCGACTTTGCTATTGAGGGAACTCGTTTCGAGCGACTGACGTATCGGGGCGTGACTCGTGTGTGGGAGGATCTCACTTGTGGTTTGGCAGGGCGTCACCAGTGGGACAATGCCGCTTGTGCGTTGGCACTTCTTGAATCGACGGAGCGAGCAGGAATGGCTGTGGATGCGGCAGCCGTTCGCAATGGCCTGCGTACGGTCTCATGGGAAGGTCGGTTAGAGGCGATCGGCGAGTATCCCACGGTCGTGCTCGACGGCGCCCATAACCCTGCCGCCGCGCATGCGCTCGCGGAGTATCTCAAGGACTTCGCCGTCAGTCACCCCACATCTCGAATTATCCTCGTCTGGGGTATGATGCGGGATAAAGATCGGCGGGGATTTATTGATCCGCTGTTACCGTATGTGTCGGAAATCGTGCTGACGCAGGCGACCCTTGCACGGTCTGCTACGGTCCAAGAACTCCGTGCAACCCTGTGTGAGTGGCAAGGGCCGGTCCTTGAGGCCGTCCTTCCTATGGACGCCCTGACAGTTGCCAGAAGCCGAGCCTTGCCTCACGATCTCATCTGTATTACAGGATCGTTGATGCTCCTGGGGGATATCAAAGCGGCAGTGCGTGGCTGTGGGCTGTCACCGATTCGTGGCTAGCATGACGGGTCCTCTCGCGTGGGTCTGCTGGCGGCTTGTTCTCGTCGTCGCCGTCCTCTCTCTCGTTCCCTCTCCAGGATCAGCGGCAGACAACAGAGTGGGTGCCGGAACGTCGCCCGCTGGATCTGCTCCTCTCGATATCACGGCAGAGCGGATCGATTATCGACAAGATCAAGACGTCTACGAGGCAAACGGATCGGTGGTGATTCAACAGGGGGCGATTACGCTCACGGCGGACCACGCTACCATTCAAGTCTTGTCGGGTATTCTCACTGCCGTCGGCCATGTTCACTTAACGGACCCGCAGGCCGATGTGACGGCTGAGCGGATGGAGATCAATGTCAATACGGAGGCTGGCGTGGCGACACATGCCCAGCTCTATACTCCGACAACCAACTCATCGATCTCCGGCCGCCTCCTGCAGAGATTTTCTGAATACCACTATCGAGTGAAAGATGGCAGTTTCACGAATTGTGATGCGCAAGACGGAGAAGTGCCGGCGTGGCGCTTTCGGTTTAAGGATCTGGATCTGACCATGGGAGACACATTGAGATCCAAGGGCGGGTGGTTTTGTGTCTTGGATGTGCCCACGATTCCACTACCCACCTTCTCCTTTCCTATGACCAAACGACAATCCGGTTTTCTGATTCCTAGCCCGAGTTATGACACTCGATTTGGATTCCACCTGAAGCAGAGCTTTTTTTGGGCGATTAATCCAAGTCAAGACTTGACGGTCACACCCTCCTATTACAGTGACCTCGGGTATGGGTCTGATTTTGAGTATCGGTATGTCTTGGACCGGCGATCGCGGGGCAAGTGGTACGTGAGCTATCTGCAACAGACACAGCTCCCCAATGTCTCCGGCCTCACCGACACCGGGGAAGATGTCAAACAGGCGCGCGCGGCGCTCATCGGGAACCATACGCAATATCTCACCGATACGTTGCTGCTCCGCGCCAACGCCAATTTGGTCACAGACCCGAACTATTTCCAACAACTGAGCAATTCAGGGATACTCCGTGCTTCGCCGAGCAGCGAATCAAACCTCTTGGTGACCCAGCGCTTGCCCTACGGCAACCTGTATCTTCTTGGCCTCTATCTGCAACCGTTACAAGCCGGAGGAAAGGATACATTTCAACGGCTTCCGGAGGCCGGCTATAGCCTGCCCCACGTCTCACTATTCAATTCTCCTATCTTGTTGGGCATGGAAGGGAACTATGTCAATTTCTATCGCGATCAAGGATTTACGCTGAATCGGATCAATGTCGTTCCTAGTATTTCGACAGATGTACTACATCTCGGGCATGTGGTCGGGATTCGACCCCAAGCGAAGTTCCGTGAGGTCTATTACACCAGAGGGGCGCAATCGGATGAAGGGCAGCATCGAGAGACGTTTTGGTTGGGGGTGGATGCCACGTCAAAAGTGACGCGCCGATTCGCCCTTGCTGACGGGAATAGTCTGTTGCATACCCTCGAGCCCACGGTCACCTACGAATATGTGCCGTCAACTGATCAATCGAAGTTGACGCAAATCGATCAAGTCGATGATCTTCCGAAGAAGAATTTGCTGACGTATATGCTGCGTAGTCGGGTGTTGGAATCAGGGAAGACCAATGCCTTCAACTGGCTCGATCTCACGTTGGCGCAGAGTTATCATGTCGGTGATGTACAAACGCTGGCGCGTGAGTTTACGCCAGGAGTTGCCCCTTTCCTCGGTTCATTCACCCAACCGCTTCAGCCGGCCACGGTGCCCATCCAAGGCAAGAAGTTTTCTGATATCTGGATGCGGGCCGTGATCGGTAACAACCTGCCGACGTTGCTGTCGACGGCGTGGTTGGATACCCCAGTAGTCGGACGTGCGGCACAGGCGTGGGCTCTTCGGCCGCCGATCAACCGGTACCTGACGGTCGACGCGTTCCTCGATCCCTACCAACCAGGGGTGAGTCAATTCAACACGGATCTTCGATTTCAAGAGGGAACTAACTGGTATTTCGAAGTGGGACAACGGTACACGAGAGATGGGAATCGGGTCAGGCGAGGCGACGTCTGGAACCCTATCTCATTCAATGAGGTGTTTGCCCCGACGAAGGACATTCAGTTTGTGACTATGGGCGGGGCGTTCCGTACCCCGTGGGGATGGACGTTCGGAGCCAAGGCCTACTACGATGTCAAAAATGGGCGAAGTCCGGAATTGGACGCGGTCGCGTTGTATCAGAATCCATGCAGATGTTGGTCGGTGGGGCTGTATTACCTGAAGTTCCCGGATCGTGAGCAATACAGCTTTATGTTGAGTCTTACTGGAATCGGTTGGACCGAAAGTGCCGGAACTGTCGTCATGCGGACTCTCTTGAGCCCGCTTCTGTGGGGTGAACGGGGGCTACCTTGGGCGACTCTGGGCGGGCCCTATGGTATTCCTCCGCAGACCTCCGAGACAGGTGCCGCACTGCCCGGAGTTCAACCTGGACGGTGATCCCCGTTTGACACTAAAAACAGTGGTGGGGTACGATGCCCAAGCAATCACGCATCAATGATCTCAACCGTGAAGGAGGGCGCAGACGTGGCTGGTGACGCCTTGAAAGTCGAAGATTCTACTTGGGATGCCGAAGTAATGAAGGCCTCCGAACTCGTCATGGTCGATTTTTGGGCGGTGTGGTGCGGCCCATGTCAAATGGTGGCTCCCATCGTGGAGGAATTGGCAAATGAATACGCCGGGAAGCTGAAGGTTCGAAAACTGAACACTGACGAGAATCCTGAGGTGGCGGGTCGTTACCAGGTGATGAGTATCCCCACGATTCTATTCTTTAAGAACGGTCAGCCCGTCGAGAAGCTGGTGGGTGCCAGACCAAAGCGACAGTTCAAAGAAGTGATCGACTCACTGCTCGCTCAGCATGCCGGGACTGCCTAGCGTGATGCTGAAATAGGGAGAGGGGCTTCCGCTCCCGTCCAGGTAGCGCTCAGTGGCGTTCAGCGTACCAAGTGTAGGCCACTCGCTGTTCCAGCGATACGTTCTATTCGGCGGGAGGGATGTTGAGTGCCCCGAGGTGTCGTCTGCCGTTAGCTAGGTTTTGTCACTGTTGCAGCTATGCTGACTGAGCTGCGTATTACGAATTTTGCTGTGATTGAACGACTGAGTCTGAACATGGACTCAGGATTTGCCGTGTTGACCGGAGAGACAGGGACCGGTAAGTCTTTATTAATCGATGCAGTGGCGCTTCTTGTCGGTGGGCGAGCCTCCAGCGAGCAAATTCGTTTCGGTGAAGACGAAGCCCAACTTGAAGCGTCGTTTGAGATTCCGCTCACGCATCCTCTTCTTCAACGGCTGCGGGCCAAAGAAGTCCTCGGCCCAAACGATTCTCAACTCATCATTCGACGCATCATTGCCCGCTCAGGAAGAAACCGGGTGTATCTGAACGGAATCCTCAGCCCTGTCCATGTGCTGGAGGAGTTCGCCGGTACGCTTGTCGATATCCATGGCCAGCATGACCAGCAATCGCTTCTATCCAGCTCCGCTCAGCTTGAGGTTCTCGATGCCTTTGGTCGTCTGCTGGAACTGCGGTCTCAATATCAATCACTCCATCGTGAGTTAGTGAGTTCCCGTGAGAAACGTACTGCGCTTGCCATCACTCTCCAACAGCGGGCTCAGCAAGAAGACCTGTTGAGTTTTCAGCAGGAGGAATTGGATGAGGCTGCCTGCCGTATGGGGGAGGAAGAGCTGCTACAGGCTGAACGTCATCGGTTGGGGGCGTCTCGGCGTCTAACTGAATTGGCATCGGAAGCTCAGGAACGAATTCAGGGCGATGCGGCTGGTATCTTGGCGAATCTGGTGTCGATGGAGCGGGTGTTAGGAGAGCTCACTCAGATCGACCCTGCGATGGGAGAAACGGGTCGGCTTGCTTCCGAGGCCAAAGTGCTTCTGAAAGAAGTCGCCGATTCCCTTCGCGGGTATGTCGAGGGGCTAGACGCAGATCCTCAGCGACTCAGCGCGATCGAAGATCGTTTGGCTGTGATCCAGAAGATGAAAAAGAAATACGGGGGGACGATTGAAGCCGTTCTCGAGGCTCAGGATCGAGTGAAACAAGAACTAGGCCAACTTCTTGGGGTGGACAGCGAGATCGATCGATATGATCGTCTTATTTCGGAGCAACAACAGACCGTCTCGGCACTGGCCAGAGCGCTCTCAGGGAAGCGAGCGGAAGCAGCCAAGCGGTTGACGAAATTGGTGGATAAGGAGCTCGGTGCCTTGAAAATGGGATCGGTACGGTTTCTGGTCCAAGTTATGCCTTCTTGGCCTGACGAAATGTACGGTTCTGACGGTGCCGATCGTGTCGAGTTTCAGCTGTCGACCAATGCAGGCGAGCCGTTAAAACCGATATCTCGTGTGGCATCGGGCGGTGAGCTCTCGCGGGTGATGCTGGCGTTGAAATCCGTCCTTGCTGAGGTCGATCATGTGCCGGTCTTGATCTTTGATGAGATCGATACGGGGGTGGGAGGCGCGGTCGCAGCCACGATTGGGAAACGGCTACGGGAGTTGGGCCGGTACCATCAAGTGCTGTGCATCACGCATCTCCCGCAGGTCGCCTCTCAAGCCCAGCATCACTTCTCTGTCGAAAAGTTGGAGGTAAAGGGGCGAACGATAGCGACGGTGCGTTTGTTGACTGGCATAAGTCGCGAGGGTGAAATTGCGCGCATGCTTGGTGGGGAGCGAATCACTGCCAAGACTCGATCTGCAGCGGCGGAGTTGATCGCTGGAACGCAATGAATAGATCAAGCGGCGGGAGCGATCTCAATGGCGCGGGGGGAGACGGGGGAGTTCTTTACGACCTGAACGAAGAGTTCAAGTAACTGCGGGTCAAAATGTGTATCAGATTGAAGCGAGATCTGACGGATTGCGGCTTCCAGAGGAAGGGCGACGCGTCCAGGTGCGTCGGCGGTCAGATGATCAAACGCTTGGGCAATACCGACAATACGGGCCAGTAAGGGAATATCCGTAGCTTGGAGTCCATGAGGGTAGCCCTGTCCATCCCATCGTTCGTGGTGGGATGCGATGATTTCTCTCGTCTCACTCGGCAAACCCAACGGGGCAATCATCCGTACACCTCTGTCGACGTGTTCCCTACAGACGGATGCTTCGCCCGACGGGAGGATCTGGTCCTCTGAAAACTTATATGATGGGAGACTTGTTTTTCCTACATCATGCAGAAAGGCTCCCAAGGCCAACGCTTTTTGCTCGGATACGGTAAGATTGAGTCGGCTAGCCATCAACGTAGCATAGAAACTCACTCGGCTCGAATGATTGAGTAATTGGCGGTCTGTGGCTTCCAGAGCATCGGACAGGAGTGGAAGCAGGGTCATCATCTCGTCTTGTTGCAAAGCATCATGGTTCTGCGGGTGAATGGAAAGCGACGCATATTCCGTCTTAACTGTGTTCCATGCACGTCCGCTCTCTTCCTCTGAGCCCCACAGGTTTGGTAGCGTCCGAAGGCAGTAGCGAAGAAAGTCAAGTCGGCGCTTCTTATCCATCGTCTGTTGAATGAGGGTGGTCAGCTCGTTTACGTTGAAAGGCTTAAGTAAATAACCTGCGGCGCCATGACGGATACCCTCCATGGCAGACTTCAGGCTCCCGTATCCCGTGACGATAATAACCTCTACGTCTGGTTGATGGTGCTTGATCTCTCTGAGAAGCTCGAGTCCATGACGATCCGGAAGCTTTTGATCGAGTGTGATCAGGTCAATGGGTTCCTGACCGAGGACCTCGAGGGCTATCTTGGCGTTCTCTGCAGAACGAACGTTGCAGAAAGTGCGAAGTATGAATTTAAGAGCATCGCGGGGCCCCGCTTCATCATCAACCACAAGGACTGTCGGTTGTGTTCCTGACTGAAGAGAGGTTGTGATCATGCGCGACACCTACTCCAGGTTTCGTCACTGAGAAGCAATTCCCGTTCCTTTTCATGAGGTTGCGAATAATTTCAATATGGAGTGGTGGTGGCAGGATGAGCAACTATACGTAGATATCAACAATGCTAGGATACCTATGTTACTAACAGGGCAGTGAGGATAATGTGTGTATAAGTGTGACATTCTTGTTCATAAGTGTGTCATTCTTGCATGGGTAGGTCGGGCTCTTGGGTCGAGGAATTGTCCGGACGACCGATGCTGAGGGTGTCCATTCGGTATTTCAGCATCCGTCGGCTAATTCCAAGTAGGTTCGCGGCGTGGGTTTGTACGTAATTGGTCCGTTTCAACGCATCAAGGATAATCTCCCGTTCAAACTCCATCACGGCTTTTTCAAGTGACATGCGACCGGCGAGGGTATCGTCTCGAAGCGATGTTGAACGAGAGTCATTCTTGATCAGGGTCGGCAAATGCTCCGGAGTGATTTGTGTAGCATTTTGGGACCAGATGAACGCCTGCTCGACGAAGTTTTCCAGCTCGCGCACATTGCCAGGCCAAGAATATCGAGTCAGAAGGTCCAATGCCTCTTTTCCGAATTCGATACGAGGGCGTCGTTCCTCGTCCAGCCTTTTCTCGAGGAAATGTTTGGCCAGGAGGGGAATATCCTCGCCGCGTTCACGGAGTGGGGGGAGAACGAGCGCAATGACGTTGATGCGGTAGTAGAGGTCTTCTCGAAACTGCGCTTTTCGAACGAGGTCATCAAGATTCTTGTTCGTCGCTGTCACGATACGGACATCGACCTTGATTGGCTGTACTCCCCCGATTCTCGTAAATTCGCGCTCTTGGATGACACGCAGGAGCTTCGCTTGCGTGATCGGACTCAAGTCACCGATTTCGTCCAGGAACAACGTTCCCGTGTTTGCCAATTCAAACTGTCCGACGCGTCGGGCTGTGGCATCCGTGAACGACCCTTTTTCGTGGCCGAAGAGTTCGCTTTCTATGAGCGTTTCAGGCAACGCGGCGCAGTTCAGGGCAATGAAGGGGCGCTCGCGTCGGGAACTGTTGTAGTGCAAGGCTTTTGCGACTAATTCCTTTCCTGTGCCACTTTCTCCAGTAATGAGTACCGTGGTGCGGCTATCGGCGACCTGCTCGATTTTTGAGTAGATCTCCTGCATCCCCTGGCTTTTGCCGATCAGATTATGGAAGGCATAGCGCTGGACGACTTGAGCCCGCAACTGCTTGACTTCTCGCTCCAATTCGGAAGAGTTCAGGACGCGATCGATGATGATACGGAGCTCATCGACGTCGAACGGTTTTGAGAGATAGTCAGCAGCGCCGAACTTCATGGCGTCGACGGCTGTTTTGACAGATTTGGTACCTGTGAGCATGATGACAGGAGTCATCTTGTTCTCCAGACGAAGCGTTTGAAGCACTGCAAGGCCATCGGTTCCCGGGAGAATGACATCGAGGAGGATGAGGTCGGGTTCATCCTTCCGAAACACATCGAGACCTTCCTGAGCATCACAGGCCTGTAGAATGTCATAGATTGGTTCGAGAACCATTTTGAGGGAGGCACGGACTCGGGGATCGTCATCGATCAGCAGAACCCGTTTCCTAACAGCCAAACTTTCCACAAGCGCTCCTTACGTTCTAACCTTGATGGGAGGGAAGATTGATGAGGAAGGTTGTTCCACTCCCTTCCGTACTCTGAACTTGAATCTCTCCTCGATGCTCCCGAACGATCTGATGAGCAATGGTCAGTCCCAAACCGGTTCCTTCGTTTAGGGTACTCGCATATTTAGTGGTAAAGAAAGGATCGAAAATGTGGTCAAGGTTTTCAGCTGAGATGCCGTGCCCCGTATCCTCGATCTGTATCTGCAGCCACATCTCACCGCCAACTTTTGGGAGCCTCGTGGTCCGTACTCGAAGGGTTCCATTTTTGTCGCCGATGGCATCCATCGCATTCAAGAGGAGGTTTAAGAGGACCTGTTTGATTTGCTGCCGATCTAACATGCCACGAGGAAGCTCCGGCGCCAAATCTTTTTCAATCTTGATCCCGCGGCTGTCTGCCTTCACTTGGATGAAGTACAGGCACGACGAGACGATTTCATTCAGATCTTCATCGGTCAACTGAGGTTCCATATATCGAGCGTAGTCGAGAATCTCCTGAATCAACCGCTCAATCCGATTGACGTCCTCGAGCACAATGCGGCTGAATTCTCCGATAAACTGACCGTCATCCTTCCGTTCTGGAGCCAGTTGAATGAACGTCTTGATCGACGTCAAGGGGTTTCTGATTTCATGCGCGAAGCCACCTGCAATGGTTTCCAAGGAACGCAGTCGATCAGTTCGCCGCATGAGGACTTGAGATTGCCGAAGGTCCTCGTACAATAGGAAAGAGTCGAGCGTATTGGCGGCGCTCTGGGCCATAGAGGTCAGTAGTTCAAGGGTATCGGAGGGGATGATCGTGGATTCTTTTTGAGATTGGAGGACTACGAAAGCGATCAACCGACCTCGATTCAGTAACGGGATGGCCAGATTGATGGGAAGTGTGGCGAACTGGGTATCCGTTGTGTTGTCGAACGAGGTCGTGCATAGGGAGTCGGCCAGCACGGACGAGTCGAGGATATCTTGGCGATCAACCAGTTGTTGAACGAGGGGGTGCTTGAGAGGAACGACGGGAGGCGCTGCTATTGAAGGAGTCGGCGTGGATACATTCACCAGGCGAAAACATTCTCGCTCACGATCAAGCAGATACAGCATCCCCAGAGCGTGCCGGGATGCTTCGGAGAGGCCGGAAAGAATCCGCTCTGCGATGATGGGAAGGCTTGTCGGATGCCCCATATCCCGTGTGAATTTCGTGAGTCGTTGTAGTGAAGCTGTGCCTGCCTGATAAGGGTTCGATTGAGGAGTTGCATGATCTGTCATGAGTGTGACGTGCGAAGTTGTATTTGTCCGCGTAGTTCGTTGAGGTAGAAACGAGTCTACGTATCATCACTAGGTTAGGAGTATACACCCGAAAGGCTGTTTCACCCAGCAGATTTGGTCTTCCGTACAACGGCAAGTAGAAGTTGGTTGTCGAGGACAGGGAAAAACTGGATTGGGCCAGCACCTGCATGAGCCAGCAGACGGGCCAACTCATCCCGCTCATAGATATGCAATAAGCCATGGCAAATGGCTTCACGCAGACGGCCGAGATAGTGAAGGACGATCTGGGCCGGAGACCCAAATTTATCATGGTCTTCAGCGAGCAGGTGACGGCGAAACAGTGTCGAGAGGTCGGTGTGCGGTTGAAGACAGGTCACGAGGGCCGTCCCGTCCGGATGCAAGACTCGGAGCATCTGTCTGAGACAATGAAGGGGTGAGGAGGTGAAAGAGAGCGAGAGATGGCAGAGAATGCGCTCAACCGATCCGTTGGTGAAAGGAAGCGGTGCATTCCAGTCTGTGCGCATCCAGCTTGTCGCCATCAATTGAGCTGTTGGGACGGCAGCGCTGAGCGTGCCGGGCAATTCGTTCGCGAATGTATGGAGCTGCTGTTCTGCAAGTCTAAGTGATTCGGCAGATTGGTCCAACCCAACATAGCGGAGAGGGACGGTCGCCTGTCTGCTGTGATGTGCCGACCGATAGGCCTGATTGGTCAACATGAGACGGACGAAGTGTCTTTGACCGCAGCCGATATCGAGGACAGTCATGCCTGGTTCAAGGGGAAGGAACCGGCGATATAGGTCATTTGTCATGGCCGAATAGTCCGGCAAGTGTTCGAGTTGAGGCAGATGGGCCAAGTGAGCCCCCCATAGGGCGCTGCGTGTGGCTTGCGAGACGTGGTGGCAAAGGCAGATGCGCTCGTGCTCCAACTGCCGTTGCTGATACACATTGCGGAGGTTCGATTCCTGGCTCTGAGCCGAGGGAAGACCGTTGATTAGGGGGGGCGAAATCAACTGCAAGATCGTCTTGAAGGATTCGGCACGACGTTCGGCGTCACTGGATTCTCCGGACAGGTCGGCCGGCAACGATACAACGGGTAAGGCGGTTTCCATGGCACGAACAGGCTCATGTTGAGGGCCGAAGATGTCTTCAATGGGGCGGTTCTTTCTAGGAGAGGCGAGAATAATTGGCGGAGTGACCAGTTGCGCGAGGTCAGCCGGTAACGAGGCTAAGTCGACATACCCTCCAGTGATCGCATCGCCGACAAACTGGTCGAAGTTGACATTGAGGCCCCAGAGATTGACGACGCCCCGCCGATGGCCTTGTCGGTAGGTTTCAAAGACATTGGCGCAAGTGATGGTAGACAGAGCGGCTTCTAGGTCGAGGACAGGATTCAACAAGAAAAGTCGATCAGCCGCTGTGCTCTGGGCCAGGACTTTCATCGCCACTCGCGCAGCAATGTCCTCGGCCAGGAGAGTGACTGGAGCGGCGGGCCATGTGGTGTGGACAAGGTCCAAAACGCTCTGGAGATCAGTCTGCATGTTGCTTAGAGTGATGTGTAAGACACTGCCCTCGCTGTGGCCGACATGGTTCGAGTGGTCATAGCGAAGCACGCGCAGATGGTTGGCAGCGAGGTGAAACGAGAGTGGAACGTAATCAGTTTGGGTCGATCCGAATCCAGGGATCACGATGACGATTGGAGTGTCGGGTGACATGTGATGGCGAGCATGGTCGGCCGTCATTGCAATAGCTTGACCGTGCGTATTCCGGCATTCCCATCTGTCGCTGACGATCATTGGTTGGCTACCTGGGTCGGCAACGTCTAGAGAGGAGCCGATGTGTTGTGCAAGCAAGCGGGTGATTTCCCGTTCTGCAAACGGCGTCAGTTGGGAAAAACGGATGCCGATCCGCTGTCTCGGCTGTGATAGACCTGGTGTTAGCTCGGATGGCACGGCAGCATCAGGCGCCAGATGGATAATGCGGCCGATCAGGATTGTGTCTGGCGTTTCTGGCTGCTGTGCCATCGGTTGAGTACGAGTGCTGATCGAAGAAAAATGAAGCGCAACTACCTCGTCAGTCATTTTCAGGAACGGCTCCGTGAGTAAGCATACCCCGCCTCTGCTGAAGTTGGTGACGAGGCCCAACAGACGTCCAGCTGCAGCGTTAGAAGTTTCAATGCGCACCTGCAGCGCGACTCGAACTCTCACGGTCTCACGATAGTCTGTGCCTGGCAGTCCCGATTGGGTAAAGGCTGCTGCAAGGTCACCTGCCTTATCCATCGGCGGAAACTGAGCTTCGACCGTTATGGTAAGTGCGCCTACATGCGCTGGATCAATATATGACGTGAGGATCTTCCGTTGGTTCTCATTGAGTGCGCTGAACTCGAGTGCAAGACGGGACGCTTGCCGCTCGATGCCGGCCTGCCTGGGGGGGGCTCCACGGTCATAGGCGATGGCATCTAGTTCCACCATGTTCACGACTGTCTTAAGGAGTAGGTAGACGGGCTGTTGCTCAAATGATGGAAGTGCACCCTCGACTTCCAACGAGGCTCCGCTTGGGCTCAAATCGACCATGATACCTTCATGGAGCCGAGTGCCAATGGTAACGCGTGCTGGCAGGCCAACGGCCGTTCGAATGAATTTACGGCGCTCAGGCAAAGGCTTCGTCGATTGGGTGAAGGGGAGGGGTGCGGGCGGCAAGGTGTGTGCCGGAGTCTGAAAAATCGTCTCGGCAGTCCGTTTGACTGCACCGGCTGTCGAAGAGACGGCGGAGAGTACAGGCACAGCGGGACTGTCCAGTAAAGGGGGTGGTTCCACGGGAATCCACACCTTGATTGACAAGAAACCGTTGATCGGGGCCTGAAAATCCCAATGGCCTCCAAGCTGTCTGATTACCGCATAGGCCGCAAAGAGATCACCAGTTGTTGTTTGCAGGGGCGGTTCCTCAACTTCGGCCATGATGTCGGTTTCTTGGATGTGAATTTCGAATTCGGTGGCCGTTGTCTGTGGAATCGTGGCTGTCTCTTGGTCTGGGGATCCAGTTGGGCTGATTGCCCTGGTACTGACTCGTAATCGATGAGGGTTTCCCATAGCCGCCATATAGCGGTGGGCATGTGAGAGGAGCATGCGCACGAGATCCACCATGGAGTCGAGGCTTCCGGTGAAGGGCGGAAGATGCTGTCCATATGCTCGTTCAATCCAATCGGTATTTGTGAGTGGAGATTGAGCGGAGGTCAGAACGGCCTCAATGATGTCGTTGATGGTGTCCTGGAGGATGACGATGTCCGTTGTGGTCTGGACGAGCTCGCTTCCTAAATGAACAGCTTCAGCGGCATACGTCGCGAGCGAGTCGACTTGTTCCATCAAATGCGCATCGCGGATGGTTTTGAGCAGGAGTTGAGATTGGGCTTGAATCGCACGGTGGGGGGCATGCAGAGTTTTTGATAAGGTTGACACGCGCCGCGCGATGGAGATAAGTCGATCGGAATCACGGAGTTGATGCTCAAGCTGGTGAATAGTCTTGGCCTGCCTGCGGTATTGTGAGATATCGCGCAACAGACCCAGCGTTCCGAGATACTGGCGGTTCACATCATACAGCCCCCTTGCGCTGATCTCGGCTCTGACTCGGGTATGGGTTGGTTTGTCAGGGGAGGTCTTGTGGATGAGGTCGATCTCTATACGCTGGGCTGCTCGCGGCCCTGTTCTGCGCTCGTTGAAGCGATGATGAGCGAGAGCCTGTTGATCGGAAGGCACGACGGCGGAGTAGAGAACGCCGCGCAACTCGTCCTGCCTGTAGCCCAGCATGTTAGCGGCGAGCGGGCTGAGATAGATGAACCGTCCTTCCAGATCGAGTTCGTAGAGTCCATCGCTTAGTATCTCGATGAGATGGTCGTGGCGTTCCTGCGTCTGGTTGAGCGTCATACGGATGGCGCGTGTTTCGATCGCGCCTTTCGCATACGCTACGAGTTCGGCGAGAAAACCGGGTGACTTCTTGTAGAGGACAAAGTCTGCACCCAACTGAAGTGCATCCGAGGCGGTGGTGAAGTCGCCATGATCCGTTTGCAGCACGAGCGTGGTATAGGGAACGAGCCGCTTCAGTTCCGAGAAAATAGGCGCAGCGCTCTGGGCGATCACATTCTCATCGATTAAGATGAGCTGCCACGATGCCCGATGTCCCCACTGAAGCGCTTCCTCCACGGTGTAGACTGCTTCGGCGCGGCAGTTTGGAAAGAATCTTCGGAGGGTGAGCGTGGCCAGTTTAATTTCCTCGGCGATCGCATTGACGAGGAGGATGGTAACAGGCTCACTCTGCGGCATGGCACCATTCCCGTGTTTTTGGGCAAGCCTGCGGTCGGGGAGGTGATTCAGCGGGGCTACTGCATGCCGCCGCGTGTCTATCAAGCAACTCAGCTACAATGATACGTCAGTACAGATAGTGTGATTGTGATACCACAAGTGGCGACGAGAAACCCAGGCTGGTGGCCGGTTCTTTCGTAGGGGAAGGGCGGCTACGGAGCTATTTGAATGAACAATTTTGAACGGTAGGAAAACTGCGGACCCCTTGCAGGCCTGCCGGATGTTCTTATCGGCAGGCCTGCAAGGGGAGATCAATGGGCGGCGGCAGTCTTGCCACTTTCCGAGCAGGCACCTGGCGTCATGTACAGCAGATAATTACCCATCCCATGTTGGGCTTCAGTGTTTTGTAGAGAATGGTGGTAGACCATCACCATCTCATAGTCCTCGTCTTTGGAGATAGGGAATCCCTGGCCGTCCTTATAGACTTGATGGGGTAGGAATTCCCGAAGCGTTCCGTCGCGCTCAGCATCCGGAATAGTCCGGAGAAGGGTCTGTTTCTTGGTCTTATTCTCCAGGGCGATCAGGAGCAATTCATCGTGGCCGTGCGGATACGCGTATTTGACGCAGCCGTCCATACTAAACTTCAGTGGAGCCGTACGGACTTGGACACCCGGCCCGATTTCAATCCCTTCATCCGTCTGATCTGCAGGTCGATCGCCGAACTTGGTGAAACAGACGATGTTGACGCCGACTTGATAGACGTCCATCGCTTTAACCGGTTTGGCCTTTGGGGCGAAATACATCGTAAACGTTGCGATGACATCTTTAGTGGGTGGGGCGCCGTGATAGAACGCGACCACCGTCATTAACTTATCGGTTGCCGAAAGTTGGACGCCGTATCCATCGGGGAATTGTGTCTCCGACATTTCGAGTCCAGCTCCACCGAAGAAGAGTGGCTCGCCGGGACAGGACACGCTGGGCTTGGTATTGTTGATCATCAAAATATGATGCAGGTAATTCCTCGGCAATTCCTTTCCATCGACTGTGGAAAGGGCCGACTTGAAGCCGATCAAATATTTGTCTTCTGGTAGCTGGAAATTGAATCGCGGCATGGAATCGCCCATATCGCCTTCACCATGGCCGGTTGGAAGGTCGATGGGGCCAAAGGTTAAAACCGCGGTATTTTCTCCATAGGTAATCTTTGAGCCCACCTGCTTTTTCAGGGTGGGGATGGCATGATGCTCATGCCCTCCATCAGCGTAGGCTGATGTGATCATGAACAAGATAGAGAGAAACAGAATGAGGGATCTGCGCATAAAACCTCCAGAGGAAGTGAAGCGGTGATGTTTAAACCGGACTCCGATGCCTTGGTATGATAACTGGCAAGCAACAAGCTAGCTCATTGGGCACTGGCTGGTGAGGAGGTCACCTTCTTCCAATGATAGGTGCCGCCATGTTCCTTCGGTGGAATATTTTTTCTCGTATCGACCCGTGTGTACCACCAAATTCCCTTCGCCTGTATGCCGTCTTCTGAGAGGAGTACCTCGAACCCGCCTTCGCGGTCGTTGCCGGGCTGGTGCCAGGTGCCTTGCCACAGTCGGTTCTCAATTTTTGTTGTGACAAACCGTCCACCCTGTTGCGTGTAGGGACCGTTTCCATTCTTGTCTAACGTCGCCTTGTAGCGTTTGTCATCCTCGACTTCGAGGATATCCCATTCCCCGCTCACATCAGGCAAGACGGCAGTCGTCGTGCTGACGAGCTTTTGTGAGCCTGCTGCCGCTGACGGCGACGCAAGAGGCCCCCCAGGCTGAGCCGATCGGAACGATTCGTGCCACGACAACAATTGCCAACGGCCGGCACGGCGTTCGAGGACGCCGGTTTCTCTCAAGGGCAGGACCGTCCGCTTCGCGGCGGATCCCTCGCCGACATAGCGGGTATAGTCGAGCTCCATTGTAAACCAAGCCAAATCGCCTTTCGTCCAGACTTTGAGCTCCGTAATCGGGATCTCAATCTTCTGCGTGTTGACAAATTCTTCACGCATTTCTCGTTCAAACTCAGGCCAGCCGACGTACTTGCGACCGCCCACTGTGTAACTGACGATATCGGCATCATGTGCCATCAGCCGAGAAAGCGTTGGTAGATCTTTTTCCGCATTGGCCCGGACCATTTGACGAATGGCTGTTTCGGGGTCGAGAGGATCGCCGGCGCTTGCAACTGCAGCACGGCTGATCAATACGAATAGACTTAGGAATAGACTTCCACAGATGAACGATCCCCGACCGGGCATAAGGGTCTCCATATGCATAACAAGGTTCAAAATTTTAGGATGCGCAGAAAAACTACACGGCCTGATTGGCCATGTCAACAACGAAGTATAGTTAGGAGCAATGAGGCGCGACCACTACCACAGTGACGTTATCTTCGCCTCCCCGATCGAGCGCTGCGGTGACGAGGCGGTTGCACACCTGAGTTGGGTCGAGCTCGCCTGCAGCGAACACGGTACGGATCTCTTCGTCCTCCAACATCTTGGTCAGCCCATCCGAGCAAAGCAGGACCAGGTCCTCAGGGAGTAGGGGAAAGGCCGTGACGGTAGGTTTCACCGTCGAGCCGACCCCCAAGGCACGTGTCAACACATGTCGTTCTGGATGAGTCTTCGCCGTTTCTACCGTGAGGATGCCTCGCTCCAGGTATTTTTCAATCAACGTATGGTCTTTAGTTAGAGGGGTCAGCGTGCCGGATCGAAACCGATAGGCACGGCTGTCGCCGACATGGGCGAGGTAGGCGATCGGGGCGGGACCGGAGACGATCGCCAGTAGCACGATGGTCGTGCCCATCCCTTTCAGCTTGGATTTTGATTGAGCCTGATTGAGGATCGCTTCATGCGCTCGGCTGATCAGGTCTGTTAACACCTCAACAGAGGATGATTGATCGCTATAAAGCAGAGTGCTTGTTGTTCGTGCTTCGGCTTGTACGGTTGCGATGGCCGTTTGAGCCGCGACTTCGCCGCCAACATGACCACCCATTCCATCCGCGACGGCCCAGACACCCACTTCATCGAGGACGGCGAACGCATCCTGGTTCAGGGTGCGCACGAGTCCGATCTCACTCTGACCGACGCCGATCCAGCTGCTCATTGGGAATAGGCCGCTTGAAGGGTGGTCGACAATGAGGAAGGGCCAAACCGTGACATCATGTCCTCATAGAAGCGATCGGCAAGGAGTACGAGGTTTTCGGTATCCGCCCGGTTGTAGGTCAAGAGCGTATCACGAGCGATCATGTCACCTCCTCGCCACAGGAACCATAGGCGAACCGCATCCAATCCGTCGAGCCCGCTGATGGTCATGTTGCGCTCGATGCCCAGTTCTTGTTCGATGTGCTTCAGCCCTCCACGTAACGCAAGCCGACGGGCGGCAAAACAGAGGTCGAAGTGCAGTGTGGGAAACCGGAGATCAGGAAACTTGGCACGGAGGTAGGGGACATCAAAGACGGACCCGAAAAATGTCACAAGGAGGTCACAGTGATCAAGCTCCGTCTGCAACCGTTCTGTCGTCAGAGTTTCGCCATGAACCAGGCTTGTCGTGTTTCCTCCGTGATGAAGCCCAACGACAGTCACCTCTCCTGATTCCGGCGATGCACCGGTCGTTTCGATGTCGAGAAAGCTTGTCCGAGGTCGGCAGGCTTTGTAGAGTCGCCAATGTTCTCGGCGTGGGAGGCGGGAGCCAAACATATGAACCTGCCCCTTCTCTGTCAGTGATTGCGCCTCTCGAAGCTCTTCATCGTACCAGGTCTTGCGCTGTGCGGAGAGGCCGGCTACGGACGGTCTATCCAAAAAGCTTCGCCAATCGAGCAAGCCCTCTTGCCACCAACGCCTTTCCGTGACTGGTCCGACGCCCGGGAGAAAGATGAAGCTGGAGGTCAGCATCTCGTGGATTGTAGCCTTGATTTCGCCTAGGAGACAAGCTAGAGTTCGCAGCATCGCGAAGAATGCAGTGAAAGAACGGGTGGGGCCATTGATCGCATGACTGCTCCGGCGAAGAGAATTCGTATTACCGTAGGCGGAGTTCAGCTGGAGGCAGAACTCAGAAAAACGAAGACGGCTGACGAAGTCTATGCCGCGCTTCCAGTCACGGCTGCCATTACCACGTGGGGAGAGGAATTCTACTTCCCAATTTCTGGAGTCCGCGACTATCGAGAAACCGCGACGACTCAGGTGAAAGTCGGAGACATCGCCTTCTGGGGAGCAGGGAAAGTCCTGGCAATCTTTTTTGGAAGAACCCCCATGAGTTTGGGGGTGGATCCCGTCCCTGCTGATCGCGTGAATATCATCGGGGCGATCATAGGGGATGCGACCCGACTTCGGCAGGTGATGGAAGTCCCGACAATTTGTCTTGAACCGGGGTGAGTGCCATGCGTCTGTCCAAAGAACGTGTACGGCATATGGCGGAGAACCTTACCGGTTGTCTCCAAGAGGAAGGACACGTCGAATTCATCGGAGAGCGCAAGGGATTTGTCGAGGTATTGGAGCAGGCCATCATCCATGAGCTATCCGTTGAAGACCGTGTGAATGCGGAAGTGCGACAGTTGCTGAAGGCCTATGAGCAGCAAATCGATCAAGGGCAGGTCGATTACCAAAAGATGTTCCTGATGGTGAAGCAGAAGTTGGTCCGTGAACGAGGCATCATCCTATAGGATGTGATGATGTGAAGCGTCATAAGGTGTAAAGAACAGCTGGGCGTTAATCCGGCCTCTTCACCCCTCACCGCTCACGTTTCACGTAGTTCGTATGTTGAGCGAAGACAAGGCGAATCATCTGGCCCATGTCATCCTCGCGACTGTCAAGAAATATACGGGAGCGAAAGTGACGGGCAATGATGAGCGGGTCTTAAAAGCGATTAAGCAGGTGGTGGCCGCTGAGTTGATGCAGGAACAGGCGATTGATCAAAGGGTGAAAGCCAAGTTGGCATCGTATGCTCGGGGGATTGTTGAAGGAAGCACGGAGTGGGATATCTTGTATCGCAAGACGTTCGAAGAAGAGACGCGCAAACAGACGAGGGTCTGAAGGCTGAGGGTATATGGCCATGAGAAAAACCGTAGCGCGATTGGGAGTTTTAGGTCTCGTGTTGCTGCTGGTTGGGACAACGGCGTGTTCGCAGAAACGTAAACCGCTTGTCCCGCTTGTCCTTGAGAATGAAGTGAAGGCTCAGGCCACGGCGCTGACAGAACAGGGAACGCAAGCGTATCAGGCGAAACAGTATGAGGAGGCCAAACAGTATTTCGAGCAAGCCGTGGCGGCGGCTCCGCAATCCGGACCGGCCCATTACAACTATGCCTTGGCCTTGAATGCGCTTGGTGATTCAGAAGTTGCGCGGCAGCATTTTTTGGAAGCGGCCAACCTGTCTCCTGGAGACAAGACCATCTGGGACTCACCGGCGCTTTCAGCCTATGGGAATCCTGAGAACAAGAATCGCACGAAGGATCGTCCCTATGGGACCCACCGACCGAACTTCGGCGGGATGCCGAGATATTGAAAAGGATGAATCTATGAGCAAAGAACTTGCAGTAGGGGATCAGGCACCGGAACTCTCAATCCCGGACCAGCATGGGAAATCCGTGACCTTGAAGAGTTTTAAAGGCAAACAGATCGTCCTCTACTTCTATCCGAAGGACGACACCCCTGGCTGCACGAAAGAGTCCTGTGATTTTCGCGATGTGGAGTCGCAGATCCTCCGAGCGGGAGGCGCCATCGTTGGAGTGAGTTTGGATGGAAAGGAATCGCACCAGAAGTTCATCAAGAAATTCGGACTGCCGTTCCCGCTCCTCAGCGATGAAGATGCGGCGATCTCCAAGGCCTACGGTGTGTACAAAGAGAAGAATATGTATGGGAAAAAGTATTGGGGGATCGAGCGCAGCACGTTTGTCATCGATCTCGAAGGCAAGCTCAAGGCAATCTTTCGGAAGGTGAGCGTCGATGGCCACGCGGACGAAGTGCTCAAAGCCCTGAAAGCCTAGCGTTTATACACGAATTCGCGATCCGTCCTTTTCTTGGCCAGTAAGGCGATGCGGCAGATAATGAGCCAAACCCGCAAAGCCTGTTTTGCTCTCTTCCTTCTCATTGTTGCCTCGCCGGGTCTGCTGTTCGCTGCGGAGAAAAGTTCCGCTGCGATTCTCGTCAGAGACGCGCTGACGGCTCCGGGCCAGCCAGCTACCGTAGAGGCGAAACTCATCTCGAAACGGCTCATGCTCATTGCCGCATTGGGCGGGGAACCACTTGAACTCGTTGTGGATGGGAAGGTTGTCGCCACGTCGTTGACCGGCGGTGATGGCAGGGCGTTTTTCACCTATACTCCAAAGGTGCAAGGTCTCGCAACAACCCACGTCCGTGTCGGCAACAGCCCACGAATCGACAAGGCAGAAGGCCAGGCCAATCTCGCGGTGTGGGAGAAGCGGCAGCCTATTCTCGTGATCGAATTGTCGTCACTGATTGAAGAACTACTACCGAGTCGAGTCCCTTCCATCGGAATCGCGCTTGAATCGGAGCGTAAGCCGATGGCTGAGGTTGCCGATGAGCTTGGGAAGCTCACACAGTTTTACTATCGTGTCATTTATATCGTGACAATGCCTGTGGGAGGGGATGGGTTTCAGAAGAGCACTGAGGCACGGGACTGGCTCAAGAGACACAAGCTTCCAACTGGCTATATCTTGGCGCTGCCGGCTGATACGAACGCCTTGGGGACAAGGATAGACGAGTTCCATGCCGCGGGATGGAAGACCATCAAGACTGGGGTCGGCCGATCCAAAGCCTTTGCCGAGGCATTTCTGCAGCGACGGCTTGAGGCCATCATTGTGCCCGAGCCAGCGAAAGGCGAGGTGCCGCGCAAGGCCAAGGTGGCGAAAGATTGGAAGGACGTAAGGAGAAAACTGTAGCAGGCGTCCCGATTGGTTTGGCGCAGGTGTTGTGTCACCTCGTCGCATGTGACTGGAGAAATTCCTGCAGCAACAAGCGCTGATCTGTCTCCAATTCTCGGAGTGAGCGGGGAGGAACAATCCGTACCGACTCTTGAAGCCATGTGTCGCTCCAGAGTGAAACCAGTGGTCGTCGTGTGACTCGAACTTGTTCGACAAGATACAATCCCTGCTCATAGAGGACTTTTCCCGGACAGCGATCGTCGAGGGCTCGTTGGGTTAACTCGAGACTCATCGAAATCGCACCATTCTCCCCGGCATTTGGTACGAGTCGAAGTCCCGCCTCGGTCAGTTGGCGTTCGGCGTTGGCCCGTAGGGCCGAAGTCCACCGTCCAGCCAAGATCGATAGGCTCAACACTCGGATTTTCTGGAGATCTCGGTCTGTCTGTTGCTGAGGGGTGCTGGGTGTCAATGAGAATTGTGGGTCGACACTCATGTCCGGTGTAGCGGGCCTTTCTTGGGGCTGGCGATTGGCCGTTTTATAGTCCGTGATGAACTGACGGACGAAGCCATCCAAGTTCGTCGTGATCCGCTCATCGTCGACTGGCCCACGCACTTCCTTGTCAGATTCAATCAGCCACGTTGTGTCTCTGATCGTGGAGCCGATCCTTGGGATGGTCACCGGTTCGGTGAGCGCCAGAGAAGGCGCATAGAGAACCTTGCCCGGGCAGAGATCGTCGATCGGACGTGAGTCAAGCGTGAGTGTCAGAACGGCTGACGGAGGCCGCTGTGATAAGTCTGAACCGGGGATCGGAAGTCCAGCTTCTGCAAACAGCGTCAGCGCTCGATGATGTAGCACTGCTTTCAGTTTGTCCGGCGCAACAACGATGAGTGGTACCTGGCGCAGATCCAGCTGCTCCGTGCTGCTCATGTAAGCCGTTGTTGCGGCGATACTCGTGGTCGATGCCAAGGCCAGCGTCAGTATGATAAGTGACCATGCTGTATGCCTGAACGATGACAGAGGCGTTCGCATACGTGCGAGCCTATCACGCACCTGCCGAATGGTCTCGTTACTCATTCACTGCATCTTGTCGCAAATCAGGGCGAAGTAATCCAAGTCGATCACCGGCTGACCGGCAAGGCGTGGATCGAGTCGTTCCGGCGGCTCAGCGGCGCTGGCGAGAAACCCGATGAGCATCTGGTTACGGTGAGGCTGCTCTTCGGCCTTCGCAATATAGCGGTAGTTGCCGCGTTCCTTGGCCAGGTCGCGTATGCTACACAAGAGGGAGAAGGACGAACCGACCGACGAGCCGATGGCCGTGATGTGAATATCAACGACTGATGTTCTTACCTGGCGCTCCGTTTCGGTGATGACAATGTCCATCTATGAGTTGCCGAAGCGCTTCGAGTCGGAGCGGAAACTCTGAGCAGTGACGGGAGAACTAAGCATGCCCGCGAAGATTGTCGTGAGCCACAGAGAAGGTCGCCGTGACAGTCGGGGGGAATGCAGGGTCACCAGAAGGCTCCTACGTGAAGGATAGGACAAGTGTAGCACCGGAAATCCGATAGGGTACTGGTTCAAGCCGATGAGACGTGCAGCGAGACCATAAAGTCTGATGCCGCTAGCGTTTCTTTATTCGTTTGGGCTTTGAGGTACGATGAACAATCCATCGTTTCCCCTTACGCTGAAGGATCGCGAGCGTGAGCTTATGGCGGAGTTCGTCCAGCGAGTTCCTGACGTGTCCCACCTTGGCAGGGGAGAGAGGGGTGAGGGTGAGTTCAAATCCTTCACGGATTCTGGTGTATTCGACTGGATCGTCTGGGCTGAATGGGTCGGGACTCAGTGTAGACGTGGTCGGCTCCGAGTCGATTTCGACGTAGCTGATATCCACGCGAAGTCGAGTGCCTGTACTCGGTAAGGCGCATTCAATGGATGAAGGGACACAGATCTCTCTTCCCAAGTTGTCAATTGCATAACCGGGCGTGACTGACACGAATGAGCCATTGTTCGAAGTTGTCACCGACAACCCGGCCACGACGCCGATGCCCAGCATATGCAGGTTTCTAAATCTCTGCTTGTCGCGCAGGTAGGTTTGTTCAGCTTCAAAGTCACTTGCAGAGAGCAGGCGCCCCTGAAAGTAACGGTTTCGAGAAAACACCATCTGTCGAATCATCAGGTCTGTCCTTTCCAGTCACGTGAGAGGGGATGGAAACAGGGGCATTTTACTTGTTCAAGCCCTTGTGGTCTATCACTGGGTGCGAGAGCTCGAACATTGCTCCTTTCAATAAGCTTGGAGGTAACGTGTTGGCAAATGAGATCTGGCACAGGGTGATCCTGATGGAATAAGTCAACGTCCATGTCTGGTTCCATACAGTTGGTGAGGTGTCCGTCAAGCCCCGACTAGCTCAGGGTAACCTTATCCATGATGGCTTCTTGTCGAGGTAGAGGGTAGGGCCGAGCCGGCATGGTGTGGATCCTGGATGGTGGCGATGCTCCGATGAGGCGTTTCGATCTGGCCGCAGAGATCCAGCTCGTGTGGATTTGAGAGCAAGGTATTCCCTGCGCTCTTGACCAGTAGTACCACAGGCGTCAACGGCACGTGAGGATGGATCTGTTTGACGATAGCGACCTCACCCATATTCAGCTCTACAACTGACTCAACCGGATAGCTGCCGACTGCTTGGCTAAACCGTTGGAAAGGATCCTTCTAATCAGCCTTGGCTGCCACTCGGTCCCTGCGGGCTCGGAACCCGAGCCCGAACGGTACGAGCTTACCGAGTGGCGACGGTCTGTGACTCTCGAGCTGCCAGACTCTTTCTACGATTGTTGGAAATGGTGCGGTCGATCATGGCGCCGCAGTTCATGCATTTCCATGCATAGAACACGAGAAAGAAATCCGAAAACCGCTCCAACATCATCATCCCTTTGCACTTCGGACATTCCATTGACCCCTCCTAGGGTGGTTAGGTTCACTGCTACTATCGAAGTACAGCAAGAGCTGTACCAAGGTGTCATATGTCAGTATTGCAAGGATTCATGAGTTACGTATTTAACTTGAGTAAGAATCGTCAGAAGGTTGACGGAAGAATGGCATGTCATCCGTCAATGGTTTGTCGGTGTCCCTAATGTATAAATGGGGTCGGGAATCTTTAATGAATGTTGTTCTCTAACGAGAGAGCGAGATAGGTGCTGATGGCTGCATGAATACAGCTGTGAATGTATTCCTGCGACGAGGGTGCTTATGCCGCTTTCTTGTCGAGGTAATTGGCGGGATCGATCCCTGTTTGGTGGGGATGCAAAACGGACTTGACGTTCCGGCGCGTCGTCGTGTCCTGCTGGGAGAGATCTTGTTCCTGTGGTTGAGAAAGCAGGGTATTCCCCGCACTCTTTACGAGGAGCACGACCGGCGCCAATGGCGCCTCATGGTTGACCTGTTTGACGATGCCTGTCTCACCAGTATTCAGCTCCACCACCGAGCCGACTGGATAGACTCCGACGACCTGGATGAATCGCTGGACTAATGTTGGGTCAAGGTGGCCTTCGAGCGAGAGGCGATAGAGCAACTGAAGGGCTTGATGCGCAGGTTGTCCTTTGTGGTAGCACCGATCGCTTGTCATGGCATCATAGATATCGACGATGGCCGTGATGAGGCCGAATTGGCTGATGTCTTTCCGAGCACGCTGATGCGGATATCCCGCCCCATTCACTCGCTCATGATGCTCAAGCGCAGGTTGGACGTAGGAATCTCCTAAGTCGGTTGTGCTGGCCAAGACCTCAACCCCTCTGAGGACATGTTGCTTCATGATCTCCATCTCATGCGCTTCAAACCGGCCTGGTTTGTTCAGGATTTCGAGGGGCACTTTCGTTTTTCCAATGTCATGCAGCAACGTCCCCACACCGGCGAGATGGATGGCGGCCCGATCGAACCCAAGGCTCTGTCCCAAGGACATGGCCAGTAGGGAAGTGTTGACGGAATGGTAAAAGGTGTATTCGTCGAATCGCTTGAGTCTCGACAGACTGGATAAGGCGTCCGGATTCCGAAAGACGCTGTCCGTCATGTCAGACACGACTGTTCTCACCGCATCGACGTTGATCGCCCGTCCCAGCCGCGTGTCATGCATGGCATCTTGAATGACGGTCTTCGCAGCCTGATACACCTCTCGGGCAACCGCCAGCTCTTCTTCGAAGGGGACAACCGGCGGCGCTGACACCGATTCCTCCACGACTGGGACATTGGAATCATGGGCAAGACTCTGCTCCGGTGCCGGCGCTTCCTGGACCGGTTCTGCATCAATGCGGACGACCAGTGTCTGGACTCCACAGGCCTTCAGCTGTGCAATCTGTTGATGCGAAGTGATCGTCATTTTGTGCCTGAAAAACGGCGTACTCAGCCAGGACCGATCGAGCTCTTCGATCAGCATGCCTGGCTGTAATTCGTCGATTCCAATCCGCTTTGTCATGGGAACATCGGGTTGAGGCGTTCCTTCTCCGGAGCATTATCGGTCTGCGTCAGCAAATCTTAAGGCTCGAGTGACTGCAACACAGCCATGCGCCTATGAAGGTCTAAATGGCACCGGGACTTGGAAGCTGAAGCGAGAGCTGTCTTATCAAGGCAGGTGATGTTTCGCCATGCGGTAACGGAGGGTATTGCGGGTCATTTTCAGGAGGCGGCTGGCTTCGGAGACATTGCCCGAAGACTTTCGCAGCGCTTCTTCGAGCATGCGCTTTTCCATGTCCTGAAACGACAGGCCGAAGGCTAGCAACGATGGTTTGGGACCCTGGCTCGCGCCAATGGTCGAGGAGACGGTTTTCACGGATGCTGGTAAATGAGCAGGCTGAATGATTTCTGCTTTGCAGGTGATAGTCAGCCATTCGACAACATTGTGGAGCTCGCGGACGTTTCCAGGCCAGTCGTGCTGTTGAAGGACGGCAAGGGCTGCCGGGTCGATACCCTTAATACGACACCCACGTTCCTGTTTGGCCCGCTCCAAAAAAATTAAGAGAATAGGCTCGATATCTTCGAGCCGTTCGCACAACGGAGGAATCCGGAGCTGGTACACATTCAGCCGATAGTAGAGATCGAGGCGGAACCGACCGGCCTTGATGTGGGCCAGCAGATCCTCATTTGTGGCGGCGATGATGCGGATGTTGACCTTGTGGCTGCGGGTATCGCCCAACGGATCGATCGTATGGTTTTCCAGCACACGGAGAAGCTTGGCCTGAGCAGGCGAACTCATTTCCCCGATCTCATCGAGAAACAATGTTCCCCCCTCTGCCAGCTGGAATCGTCCAGGCTTTGCCCGCTTGGCGTCGGTAAAGGCGCCCGATTCATAACCGAATAACTCCGACTCTAGGAGATTCTCCGGGATGCCGGCGCAATTCAGCGCAATCAGCGGACCTTTGGCTCGTGGACTATAGTGATGAATCGCCTCGGCAAACAGTTCCTTACCGGTTCCGCTCTCACCGGTGATGAGGACGGTTGCGTCCGTCAACGCCACTTCTTTGGCCAGTTGCTTCATGAGATTCATTTGCGGCGAGACACTGATGATGGATGCAAACGGATCGTGTGGCGATGAGGATGGTGCCGGACCAGGATGGTGGAGCGTACGGGTGATGGCAGTCTTCAAGTCATCAAGAAGAATCGGTTTGGCTAGGTAATCCGCGGCACCGGCGCGCATGGTTTCTACGGCATCTTTGAGGGAATGGCGGTCTCCGATCACAAGGAGAGGTGGGGAGTGGGGCCTCTGACGAGCATATTCAAGGACGGGCGTCAGGGTATGGGCATTCCCCTCGGCAACGACCAAGGTGGGTGAAATATCAGACCAGAGCGCGAGTCCTTCAGATATCGTACCGGCCGCGTGAATGCTGGTTTGAGACGAAGCTGCCTGGAGGAGCTGCTTGAGCTCGGAGTCTTTGGAAATAAGTAGAAACGTGTGAAGGTTCATTGGAGGACTCCTTTATGCAGAGCTCCTGTAGAACCCAAATTAAGAATAGCCTATACCTTTTTATGCAAAGAAAGAAAGGGGCGTATTGAGTCATCTAAAATCTTACCGGGCGACAGATCGTTGTGCCATTTGGAAATCTTACCCTCCACCCCTGCATGGGGCAGGGCCGAAGG
>LNFM01001850.1_pt1 | contig 49758 bp, 44 predicted proteins | sample 596031 | NCBI WGS metagenome assembly LNFM01 (sample SAMN04254537, study PRJNA301005) | activated carbon metagenome | isolation source: dual media filters at the Ann Arbor, Michigan drinking water treatment plant | place: USA: Ann Arbor | reverse complement strand
TCACGTTGCCAACGTGAGGGTCGAGGGTTCGATCCCCTTCGCCCGCTCCATGCGATTTTCTGATTGGTGCGATGACTGGGCGTCGGCTTACGCCGCGCTCGCCGCCGATGTTTCGGTCGCCATCCGCTGCAACAGCTCCTCCGTCAGTGAGCGCACGGCTTGGCCGACGTGACCGGGATACTTCGCGAAATACGACCGGTCCTGGGTTCTAAAGCGCGCCGCGTCTTGCAGCGACTGTGCCCTGGGCACCAAGCCGTTGAAGAGATTGTTGTCGGGGTTCTCGGCAAGCCACCTTTGATATTCGATTTCTGTCGGCGAAGTGGCATCGAACATGTTGACGATGACGCCCATGTTTTCGGCAAACCCCATCTCCGGATTGAGCGTCTTGAACCGACGGAACACGTCGAGGCCGCAGACGGAGACGTAATCCGCCTTCGTCGGAGACACATGGAAGTCTGATTCACGCAACCAGCTCTCGGTCAGGACCGAAAGTCCCGGCGGGCAGTCAATCAGAACGACGTCAAAGACGCTGCGCACTTCCGCCAGCAGCTGCGCAATCGCCGACCTTAGTCGGGCGTGCAGCTGCTCCTTGGAAACTTCGCGTTCAAACAGCGTTAGCTGCATGTCGCTCGGGATAAGAAACACCGTCCGCGCATCATCGACGTCGCCGACATCGCGAATGACGACGCGCGACCAGTCCGGAGTGCCACCCTGGAGCACGCGCCCAACCAGATGATCGACGAGCGTCAGTCCCTCCGACTGAAGCCGGTGTAGATTGGCCACCGACGTCAACATGCTGGAAACGCTCGCCTGAGCGTCACTGTCGATGACGAGGACGTTCTTGCCGTGATAGCACGACAGCGTCTCGGCAAGCGCCAGCACGAGCGTCGACTTGCCGACCCCGCCCTTCGTATTCATCACCGCAATGGTATTGCGCGGCATTGCGCGTGAACCCCACCCGTATTCGGCCCGGCCAGACAAGCCAGGACACTCACGCCCCTTTACCACATCTGCTTGCCGATTGTGGCGGTCTCGGGGTCGCGCCGAACTCCCATAACCCCTTGCCTTCCCATGCACCGGCGCTATGACCAGTGGATCAACTCCTGGGAGGCCGTCGCGTCATGGCTGTCTTATCGTTCATCGGCTCTGCTCGGTCGCTGGTCTTGGCGTGCACGCTCGCCCTCACGCTGCCGCTCGCCGGGTGCGGGGTGAACAACATCCCAACCTATGAGCAGAATGCCAAAGCCGCTTGGTCGGAAGTCTTGAACACGTACAAGACGCGCAACGATCTTATTCCGAACCTTGTGGAGACCGTGAAGGGTTTCGCGGAGCAGGAGAAGAGCGTCTTGACCGAAGTTGTCGAGGCTCGCGCCAAGGCCACCAGCGTGCAGGTTCCGCCCGACATTCTGACCAATCCGGAAGCTATGAAGAATTTCCAGGACGCGCAGCAGCAACTCGGCGGCGCGCTGGGCCGGCTCCTTGCCGTTGTGGAGCGTTATCCGGACATCAAGTCCGGACAGAACTTCCTCGCGCTGCAAAGCCAGATCGAAGGTGTCGAGAACAAGATCCGGATCGCCCGCAGCGACTACATCCAGGCCGTCCGCCAATACAACACCGAAATCAGCACGATCCCTGGTCGTTGGTGGCGCGCATTCGTGTATCCGGACAAGGTCGAGATGGCGTCGTTCGATATTCCAGCGGAAGAACAAAAGGTTCCGAAGGTGGATTTCGGCACCAAGAAGTGAACAGGCACGTTGCCTTTCCTTGATCCAGGATGACGGACGAGCGGGCGTCTTACCCTCTCCCTATGGAGCCCATCCGGTGCGCGCGATCCTGACAGCGCTGGCGCTCGTCTTGACGGTGCTGATCACCGGCATTGCACCGGGCCATGCCGCCGATCCTGTGTTTCCCGCGCTGACGGGCCGCATCGTTGACGATGCCAAATTACTCACGCCCGAAGATGAAGCCGAACTCAGCGCCACGTTGGCGGCCCTGGAGGGCACATCCTCAGATCAGCTCGCGATCGTCACGCTATCCTCGCTGCAGGGCTTTCCCATTGAAGACTTCGGCTACAAACTCGGCCGCCACTGGGGCATCGGCCAACAGGACAAAGACAACGGCGTCCTCCTCATCGTCGCACCCAATGAACGCAAGGTACGCATCGAAGTCGGCAAACGGCTCGAGCCGCTGCTCACCGACGCCATGAGCCGGCTGATTATAGAAAATGCGATCCTGCCAGGCTTCCGCCGAGGCGACTTCGCGGGCGGCATCCGCGCCGGAGTGCGCGATATCAAGGACGTCCTGCTGGGAGATTCCGAGGCCGTGAAAAAGCGCGCCCTTGGCATGCATCAAGCTCCCGAGGTCGACTGGATCGCCGTCCTGATCATCGCGATCTGGATCGCCATCGTCCTCTTTTCGATCTACCAGCAGCACCAGCAGACCGCCCAGTATCCCCAATCCGCCGGACGCCGTCGCGGTCGGGCCGGTCGCGACGGCGGCATCGTAATCCTCCCAGGCGGGTCGGGCAGCTGGAGTGGCAGCAGCGGTGGCGGAGGCGGCGGGTGGTCGGGCGGCGGTGGAACATTCAGTGGCGGCGGCGCCTCCGGCGGCTGGTAATCGAACAACGGAACGGACGGTCATGGCCTTCATCTCGGACAAAGATCGCGCGCGGATCGGACAGGCTATCGCTGCGGCGGAAAGCAAGACGTCCGGCGAGATCGTTGCCATTCTCAGCGGCGAGAGTGCCAGCTATCTGCACGTGCCGTTTTTATGGGCGGCCCTGATCGCGCTCATCGTACCGTGGCCGCTCGTCTACTTCACCTGGCTCGCTGTCCAATGGATCTACGTCCTTCAATTGGCGGTGTTTGCTCTGATCGTGATGCTGGCTATGCCACGTCGCGTGCGCTACGCGCTGGTGCCGAAATCCGTCAAGCGCGAGCGTGTCCACCGCCGCGCTGTGGAACAATTCCTCGTGCAGAACCTGCACACGACTTCCGGGCGAACCGGGGTACTGATCTATGTATCCGTCGCGGAGCGCACTGCGGAAATCATTGCCGACACGGGCATCGACGCGAAGGTCGATAAAGGTACCTGGCAGGCAATAATCGACGATCTGACCTCCAACATCGGGGCCGGCAAAGTGGGTGATGGTTTCGTCCACGCAATTGATCGGATCGGTGATCTGCTGGCCAAGCATTTCCCGCCCGGTTCGAGAGATCCCAACGAACTGCCCAATCATCTGATTGTCATCGACTAGCGCTGCAATGTGAAACCGGAGTGTGAACCAGGAATGACGATGGCAAATCAAGCGACCGTCGACGCGACTGGCGGCACTGTCTCCCGTTCCGCACCGATGCGCGCCCTGGTCTCCTGGACGCTCTATGACTTCGCCTCCCAGCCCTACTATACGCTCGTGTTGACGTTCCTCTTCGCGCCCTACTTCGCGGCCTATGTCGTCGGTGACGTCGCGCGGGGCCAGACAATCTGGGGCTACGGGGCCGCCGCCGCCAGTCTACTGATCGCCATAGGCAGTCCCTTCCTAGGGGCGCTTGCCGACGGACGCGGACGCCGCAAGCCCTGGATTGCGCTGTTCTCCGTCGTCCTCATCGCAGGACTTGCAACACTGTGGCTGGCCGTTCCCGGCGCACCGAATGAGGTGATTGCGCTCATCGTTGTAGCCTTTATCGCCGCCACGGCGGCTGCGGAGTTTTCATCGGTCTTCACCAACAGCATGATGCCAAGTTTGGTGCCGCCGTCCGCGCTCGGCCGCCTGTCGGGAATAGGCTGGGGCGTCGGCTATCTCGGTGGACTTTTGAGCCTCGCCCTCGTCGCCGGCTTGATCGTTTCCAGCGCGGCGACGGGCAAAACCCTGTTCGGTTTAGACCCCATCTTGACGCTTGACCTTTCAGCGCACGAAGCCGATCGCCTCGTCGGGCCGATTGCCGCGCTTTGGTTTGCGCTTTTCATGATTCCCTTTTTCCTATTTGTTCCGGATGCAAAGCCGCAACCCCTGGCCGCCGGCCAAACGCGACCCTCGCCCGCTGCCCAACTCTGGAGCACGCTGAAGCAGTTGCCGCGCAACCGCGACATGCTGTTCTTCCTCATCGCACGAATGATCTATTCAGACGGTCTATCCGCCATCTTCGCCTTTGGCGGGATTTACGGCACGGCCGTGTTCGGCTGGACCGCCTTGGAGCTCGGCCTGTTCGGCATCATTCTGACGGCGACTGGCATGATCGGCGCCGTCATCGGCGGATTTCTCGACGACCGGGCCGGAGCCAAAACCGTGATCCTTTTCGCACTCGCGCTTCTTCTAGTCGGCGCGGTCGGTATCCTGTCGGTCGACAAAACACACGTCCTGTTCACCGTCGAAGTGGCGGAAAAGCAAGCCGGTTCGGCGCCGTTTTCATCCGCCGGCGAGCAGGTCTTCCTCGCCTTTGCACTCCTTGTTGGCCTCGTCGCAGCCCCCGTACAGGCCGCTAGCCGATCGTTGTTGGCCCGCCTCGCGCCGCCCGATCAGATTGCTCAATACTTCGGCCTCTTTGCCTTCTCTGGTAAAGTTACCGCCTTTCTCGCTCCGTTTCTGGTGGCAACCGTCACCCTCGCCAGTGGCAGCCAGCGGCTCGGCATGGCGTCAATCACGCTCTTTCTCATTGCCGGCATGATTTTGATGCTCCCCGTGCGGGAACCGCGAGCCCCCTGACCGTAAAAGGAAAATTTCTGCCCAGCGGAGAGCAAGCCCGATCCCCGGTGCGCCCTCTGCGAGCCTTGACAGCCGTGTGACGCCGCGCGCATCGTCCGCGCAAATTTGCGTCCCGGGTCGCGTGCGGCGTCGTCTATCGCCCAGCCCCCGCTGTAATGAGGCGACAAGCAGTGGAATCAATGACCGAGCGACCGGCCCCGAATATCGTGCGCACCTACCTGAAGTTCGAAACACCGATCGCGGAACTCGAGCGCAAAGTGCAAGAGTTGCGCGCTCTCGAAGGTTCAGAGACCGCCGTCAACATTGCCGACGAGATCAAAAAGCTCGAGCAGAAGGCGCATGCGGCGCTGGCTGAAACGTACGCCAAGCTGACGCCATGGCAGAAGACGGAAGTCGCCCGCCATCCCGAGCGCCCCCATTGCCTCGACTACGTCAGCGGCTTGATTGAAGAGTTCACGCCACTTGCTGGTGACCGCTACTTTGGGGAGGACGAAGCGATTGTTGGTGGGCTCGGAACATTTCGCGGACGTTCCGTCATACTCATCGGCCATGAAAAAGGTTCCGACACGGAAAGCCGACTACGCCATAACTTCGGAATGGCCAAACCAGAGGGCTATCGCAAGGCCGTCCGTCTCATGGAAATGGCTGAGCGTTTCCAGCTTCCTGTCATCACGCTGTGCGACACAGCAGGTGCCTATCCCGGCGTCGATGCCGAACAACGCGGCCAAGCCGAAGCCATCGCCCGTTCGACCGATACGTGTCTGGCAATCGGCGTTCCACTCATCGCCGTCATCATCGGCGAAGGCGGCTCGGGCGGCGCTGTCGCGATCGCGACCGCCAATCGCATTTTGATGCTCGAGCATTCGATCTATACGGTCGCCTCGCCCGAAGCCGCAGCGTCCATCTTGTGGCGTGACAGTTCCAAAGCAATCGATGCCGCAACCAGTATGAAGATCACCGCGCAGGATCTCGAAGCCCTCGGCGTGATCGACACAGTCGTCAAGGAACCGGTCGGCGGCGCCCACCGCGATCCGGCGCTGATGATGAAGCGCGTCGGTGATGCCGTCGCCAAGGCGATTGCCGAATTTGACGGAAAGAGCCCGGCGGAAATTCGCCGCCAGCGACAGGATCGCTTCCTCGAGATTGGCCGCTCGCTCTAGCGCACAATGGGCCGATATGCCCAAGTCGTTGGGAACGCTGGGGTCTCGCGCCTCACCGGTGCCGTATTCCCTGTGCCCTATCGGCGGTTGATGTGGAGCGCCAATGCGTCGCCACTATAGAATTGGTTTTCGTCTGTTAGGGAATTGTTAACCTTCTCGAATGGATGGTGATTCGCCGACGCGCCAGCACGTCAAGCGCTCGCAGCGGCGGAAAATGGGGAAACGTTTGAAGCCTTGGTTCGGAGCCATGATCGCAGGCGCGGCGCTGGCACTCGCCGGCTGCGGCAGTGCGCCCGAACTCATCCCGGCCGAGCAGCCACTACCCAAGGAAACCCTCGACCTTATAGGCAAAAAAGGCATGCAGACCGGCATGCCGATTTTCGTGCGCATCTTCAAGGAAGAGTCTGAACTCGAAGTTTGGAAGGCACGAGACGACGGCCGTTTCTATCATTTCAAGACGTACCCGATCTGCAATTGGTCGGGCGAAATCGGCCCGAAGCTGAAGATGGGCGACAAGCAGGCGCCGGAAGGCTTCTATGCTGTGGGTCCAAAGCAGATGAAGCCGGACAGCAACTATCACGTCGCGTTCAATCTCGGATTTCCCAACAGTTACGACCGCGCCAACGACCGCACGGGCGAGTACCTCATGATCCACGGCAAATGCAAATCCGCCGGCTGCTACGCCATGACGGATGCGCTCGCCGAAGAGATTTACGCGCTCGCGCGCGAAGCCTTCAGGAACGGCCAGACGGCCTTCGAGGTGCACGCATTTCCATTCCGCATGACGGATGAGAAGATGGCGCGCTTCAAGGGCCACAAAAACTACGCGTTCTGGGCAATGATCAAGCCGGGCTATGATTTTTTCGAAACGTATCGCGTGCCGCCGACCATTGCAGTTTGCAATCGCAAGTACGCGGTCGGTGTTGCGATCCCCGCAACGGCCCGCATCGATGCAGAAGCAGCCTGCCCTCGCTTCAAAAAGCAGGAATTGACGCCCTTCGCGCCCAATCTTTTGGATCAGCAGATCGCAAGCCAGCAAGGCTCCATCGTGCCGGGCCCGAAAACACGCGAAGCAACGGCCTTGGCATGGTCGGACGGTGAAGCCCCCGCGGCGTCGGCGGCCCCTGCCAAGCCCGCCGCACCAGCGAACGCCACGCCACCGGCCGCCGCAACCGGTTCGATTGGCGACACCCAAAAGCAGTTGCCGAAGGCATCGCATTTGACCTCTGACCCTGTGCCAGCGGCTCTAGCCCGCAAGCCCGTCGCAAGATCCCACGAAGTTCCAGCATCACTCGGGTTGAACGCGCCCTGATCGACGCTAACTTTCGCGTCGAGGGTCGCGCAAGCAACACGTCGCTGGCCCCGCTCATCGAGGAACCGACGTCCAATGCGGCTTGTGAGCGTAATACTTCTGGCACTTGTCGTCGTGGGTGCAGCCGCCTTCGCGTTCTTGCCGGCTCCTATGCGCGACGGATATGTCATCGCGCTGCAGCGCCACTACAATGTCTGGCTCGCATCTACGGGCCAACCAATGCCCGGAACGCCTGATCTTGCGCGTCTCGAAGGCCGCCTCCGGGAGAAAGGCCTGGCGCTGGGTTCGCCCATCCTAATGCGCATTTTCAAGCGCGACTTCGAACTCGAAATTTGGATGCTGAAGAACGGCCGCTACGAACTCTTCGCAACGTATCCGATCTGCAAATGGTCCGGTCGTCTGGGACCAAAGCTTGCAACCGGCGACCGCCAGGCCCCAGAAGGGTTCTATAGCGTTGATCGCGGCGCACTCAATCCGAACAGCCGCTGGCACCGATCGTTCAATCTCGGTTTCCCCAACCCGTATGACCGCTCGCATAATCGAAGTGGGTCCTACCTGATGGTCCACGGGGGCTGCGGTTCGATTGGATGTTACGCCATGACCAATCCGGTGATCGACGAAATCTGGACCCTTCTCAACCGTGCCTTCGACGGCGGTCAGAAGCGGTTTCAAGCGCAGGTCTTTCCTTTTCGCATGACCGAAGCGAACCTCGCCCGCTACAACGGTGCCCAGTGGTCGGAATTCTGGACCGACTTGAAGATCGGCCACGATCTCTTTGAAAAAGATCGGCTGCCGCCGGCCGTCGGGGTTTGTAACAAACGCTACACATTCGTGTCAGGGCTGAAGACCAGCGATATCACCGGCCCGGTGTCCGCCGAATGCCCAGCCGTCAAAAACACGGCTGCACTAAGTCAAGCTCCACCAGGGTCGCTGAGGAACGCTGTGCCCTAACGGTAGCGCTGCAGTCAGGAAGCACTGTCCGCCGGTTGCCAGGGCCGCCCTCGACCGTTTAGGGTGCCGGTCGTCATCGAGGCTCAGCGATATGAGTGGTCCGTTGCCTTCAGCGTTCAAAAACCGAAGTGCACTGTGTCGAGTCGTTGAGGCGGCGGCCAGCCTTGCTCTGGCCGGCGCAGTCGCGACCGGCAGTGCCTACGCGCTTTCGATCGAATTGAAGGATGCTGCGCCCGATCGTATCGAACGGCAGCGTGCCGCGGCCGCGGGCCGGTTGCCGCTCCCCGGCACACCGGATGTTTCCAGGACTGCGGAACGTCTCTCGGCCAAGGGCTTCGCAGCCGGCGCGCCGCTCCTCATTCGCATTTTCAAAGCTGAGTCTGAACTTGAGCTTTGGATGGAGAAGGATGGCCGCTACGAACTCTTCGCGACGTATCCCATATGCCATTGGTCAGGAACACTTGGACCAAAGCAGCGCGAAGGCGACAAGCAAACGCCGGAAGGCTTCTATACGATCACCTCGCGACAGTTGCATCATGTCGGTCGCTGGCCGCGCGCTCTCAACTTAGGCTTCCCCAACGCCTTTGATCAGGCAATGGGCCGGTCGGGCTCCTACATTCTCGTCCATGGCGGCTGTTCGTCGGTGGGATGTTTTGCAATGACCAACCCGGTCATAAGCGAGGTTTATGCCCTAGCCGCCGCCTCTTTGCGCGGCGGACAGCGGCACATCCCGGCCCACGTTTTCCCGTTTCGAATGACACACGAGAATTTGGCCAAGAATGCACAAAGCGAATGGTCAGGTTTCTGGTCCAATTTGAAGGAAGGCTACGACAGTTTCGAGAGAACGCGGCAGCCGCCGCGTGTCAGCGTGTGCGAGAGCCGATATCACATTCAAGATGCAAGCCCGCGGGAGGCGGGCGCCCAAAACCCTTTAGCCGTGTGCGGCGGGACAGCCGCCGCACTTCGCTCATCACACCCGTCAGTGTCGCTTGTCCCAATCGAAAGCCTTCCGACGACAGTTTCACCGCCGGCATTGGACCCGCTCCCACCACCACCGGCAGCCTCGGCCCCGGCGCAGAACCAGGTATTGAACGATCCGGTTCGAACGCATCTGATGTTCGAACTGTTGCCCAACCTCAACCCGCCGCCGCTGCCGCGGACCACGGTGGCGTCTCGGACAGCCGAACGCCCGCCGTGCAGCTTGGCGCGACCAAGTTGCCGGAAATTCGTCGCGTTGAGGAACCCTAGGGCCTCACGCGTCGCTGACGTCCGCGCGCGCAAGCACCCTGCTTTGATCACGCGCACCCGCTGACGCGACGTTCACGAACTTGCGGGGTAAATCGTCCGCGTGTGATAGGAACCGGAGAGACTCTAATCCGGGGACATCATATGGCCGACAACGCAATGCCGCCGCCAGCCACTTCTGGGGCAAAGATTGAACGCTTGATGGAAAGTGCCATCTTCGCCAGCCGCTGGCTTTTGGCCCCGTTCTATCTGGGCCTGGCGCTGTCCATCATCGTCGTGTTGATCAAGTTTATCGGCGAGTTCATCCACCTCGCAACGATTTCCTTCATCGCGACGGAGTCCGACGTCATTCTCGGTATTCTTACGCTCGTCGACTTGGCGCTGATGGGTTCACTTTTGATCATTGTGATTTTTTCCGGTTATGAAAATTTCGTCTCGAAAATTGATCACACTGGCCACAAGGACTGGCCGGAATGGATGGGAACGATTGACTTTAGCGCTCTGAAACAAAAGCTTCTCTCATCCATCGTTGCGATTTCTGCCATTCATCTTCTCAAGTCGTTTATGGCGTTGAAGGTTGTCACGCCCGAATTGGAAAAATCGATCTTCTGGCTGGTTGTCATTCATCTTGTCTTTGTTGTGTCGAGTTTGTTGCTCGCCCTGTCCGATCGCATCAGCGCCAAGAATGGAGGCAAGTGATTGTCGGGTAGTCCCGCGGCAAACCGGTCACGTGTGGCGCTGCATGCGCTTCAAACGCGAGCCTTGCGCCTTCGAAAGGCGCTTGCGGCGCGGCTAAAACGGATTGCGCTCCGAGGCGATACATTCAAAGGCCGTCAATGGCCCCGCATTGCAGCGTCGCCCGATCGTGGCCACCGGATGGGATTGGTCTGCATCGTCAAAAACGAGCGCGATTACATCGGCGAGTGGCTGCAATTCCACATTTTGCAGGGTGTGACCGACGTCGTGATCTACGATAATGGCTGCACGGACGACACCCTATCTGAAGCCAAGCGTCATGCGGCCAGCACCAACATTACCGTCGTCCCCTGGCGCACATTTATCGACGCGGATAATTTGCCGTTTAGCATTCAATCACTCGCGTATGCGCACGCGATCGTAAACTTTGGTCCGGCCCTGCGCTGGATGGCCTTCATCGATGTCGACGAGTTTCTTTTCGCTCCGTCCGGTCGGTCCTTACCCGATATTCTCAATGAACTCCGGTTGCCCGCAATTGCGGTGCCGTGGACAAATTTCGGAACCGGCGGGCACAAGGCCAAGCCGCCGGGGCTTGTGATCGAAAGCTATACCGAGTGCGCGGCTCATCCGTTGCATCCAGGCCAGCGCTCCCTGCTGCGCTATAAGTCGGTCGTCGATCCCGTCGAAGTCTGCGCCATGGGCTCACATATTTTTCCCCTGCATGAAAAGGGCGCAGTGGCCATCAACGAACGCGGCGAGGTCGTGCCGGTCTACAATGTGACCGATCCGACTTTCGTCTCAACGAAGGTGCTGCGGCTCAACCACTATTTCACGAGATCCGAGGAAGAAATTGCCAACCGCATTGCTAAAGGTCGGGTCAGCCGTAATGGAGAGGTGGTCAAAAATTATCTCGATCGTCGGCTGAACGTTTATTCGTTGCAGACGGATCGCGACGAAGCGATCCTTCAGTTCGTCCCTGAACTGAAGCGCCGCCTGTCTGAGATCAAGGCGACCGAATGAGTGCCTTCGAAAATGCGCGGATCTACGCCTGGTACAAGTTCCGTCGCAAAACGCGCAAGCACCGCAATAAGCGTGTGCTGCGGCACTTCGAAGCCGCGGTGGCAAAACTGCAGCCACGTGATGTTTGCTTCGATTGCGGTGCAAATGTCGGTCTGATTACGTCAAGGCTCGCAGCGACCGGCGCGACGGTTCACGCATTCGAGCCCGATCCGGACGCGTATAGGGCCCTAGAAGCCAACGTCGGGCGATTGGCCAACGTCGTGCTACACAAGGCAGCAGTCGGGGTATGCGCCGGGCAACTCGCACTTTATCGCGGCGCAGCCGATCCGAAATCGAGCGATAGCGTTTCAGTCGGGTCGACACTCATTGGTTTGAAGAAAAACGTAACGTCAGCCGAGACCGTGCTCGTCGAGGTCATCGATTTGGGCGCAATGATCGCCGACTTTCCCCAGCGGATATCACTCATCAAAATCGATATCGAAGGCGCCGAAGTCGATGTCATGAACAGTCTTTTGGATCGCGGACTTCACGACAGAATCGGTGAGATTTTTGTCGAAACGCACGAAAAGCAGATCCCCGAACTGCGCGGGGCAACTATGCAGCTGCTCAAGCGCTGCCGGCCCTACCCCAATCTGCATCTGGATTGGTGGTGACCGAGCACGCCTCCGAGTCAACGAAGTGACCGTCCACCCTCAATCAAACCTACCGTGACACTGCTTGTATTTCTTGCCTGATCCGCAGGGGCACGGCGCATTGCGGGCAACTTTGCCCCACGTGGCGGGCGTTTCCGGATCGACGCCATCTGACTTGCGGGTTTGCAGGGGCATCCGCCGTGGAGCCTCAGCGACGTCAGCGCCTCCACGTCCCCGTGCAGCGATGGCCTTGTCGATCATCCGAATCTCGTCACGCAGTTCCTCGGGGATCTCGGCCAGTTCATCGCGGCCGGTCGTTGCGTCGATATGATGAGCTTCCATCGGCGGCAGCTCGACAGGCTTAAGCATCGGCTGCTCGTCGGCGGGAACGAGCGCAACGTTCATCAACTGGCCGGTCACGGCTTCGCGCAGGCGGGCGAGGAGCGATTCAAACAGCGTGAAGGCCTCGCTCTTGTATTCGTTCAGCGGATCACGCTGACCATAGGCGCGGAAGCCGATGACCTGTCTGAGGTGTTCGAGCGAGACGATGTGCTCGCGCCACAGCCCATCGAGCGTGCGCAAAAGAACTTCCTTCTCGATCTGGCGATAGAGCTCGGGACCGAGTTCCGCTTCTTTCTCCGCTGCCCGCTTGTCGACCGCTTCGAGCAGCCGCTCGGAAATTTCCTGCTCCGCAATCCCTTCTTCGGCTGCCCACTCGGTGATCGGCAATTCGAGATCGAAAATGCTGGCTACAGCCGCCTGCAGTGTCTTGGTATCCCACTGCTCGGCGTAGGCCTTCTCGGGGATGTTCTTGGAGACGAGATCCTGCACCACCTGATGACGCAGTTCCTTTACCGTGTCCGACACGACCTCTTCCGCCATGATGTCGATGCGCTGGTCGAAGATGACCTTGCGCTGATCGTTCATGACGTCGTCGTATTTTAGAATCTGCTTGCGGATGTCGAAGTTGCGGGCTTCGACCTTCTTCTGCGCCATCTCCAGCGACTTGTTCATCCACGGATGGGTGATCGCTTCGCCGTCCTGAAGACCGAGGGTCTTGAGAATGCTTTCCATCTTGTCGGAACCGAAGATGCGCATCAGGTCGTCATCGAGCGCGAGGTAGAATTTCGACCGGCCCGGATCGCCCTGGCGACCGGAGCGGCCGCGCAGCTGATTGTCGATGCGGCGGCTTTCGTGTCGCTCCGTACCGATAACGAAGAGCCCGCCTGCATCGAGGGCCAGCCGCTTCTTCTCGCCCACGTCCGTCATGATGCGCTCACGCTCCGCGGCAGTCATTGCCGCGTCGGGTTCACGGCCAGCTGCCTGCTCTTCTTTCACCCAGTCGCGGATTCGATAATCGACGTTGCCGCCAAGCTGAATGTCGGTGCCGCGGCCCGCCATGTTCGTTGCGATGGTGATGGCTCCAGGCACGCCGGCTTGCGCAACGATCGAGGCTTCTTGCTCATGAAAGCGCGCGTTGAGCACTTGATGCGGAATGGGGTGACCCGACTTCACCTTGGCCGCGATATCGGTGAGGTAGGCGCCAATATCCTCGAAATAGGCTTTAATTTCGCTTTCCTTGGCGCTCGTGAAACGCTCTGCCTGTTCCTTGAACCGGTGGCCAAGTTCGGCAATGTATGTCTTGTCCTTCAGGAGCGCTGAGAGCTGCTCGGACTTTTCAATCGACGTCGTGCCCACGAGGCACGGCTGGTTCTTGCGATGCGCGTCCGCAATTGTGGCAACGATCGCGTCATATTTTTCCTTCTGCGTCCGGTAGATTTCATCGTCCTCATCGATGCGCGAAACCTGTACGTTCGTCGGGATTTCGAGGACGTCCAGACCGTAGATGTCGCCGAATTCCTGCGCTTCCGTCGATGCGGTGCCCGTCATGCCGGCAAGCTTGTCGTAGAGGCGGAAGTAGTTCTGGAACGTGATCGAGGCGAGCGTCTGGTTCTCGGGCTGTATTTCGACGGCTTCTTTTGCTTCTAGCGCCTGATGCAACCCTTCCGAATAGCGTCGGCCCGGCATCATGCGGCCCGTAAACTCGTCGATGATGATCACCTCGCCGGACTTGACGATGTAATCCTTATCGCGCTGGAACAGTTTGTGTGCCTTGAGGGCCTGATTGACGTGGTGGACGATGGTGACGTTTTCCACGTCATACAGCGAACCCTCGCGCAGCAGCCCCGCTTCACTGAGCAACTGCTCCATGCGCTCGTTGCCGGTCTCGGTCAGAGAAACCTGACGCTGCTTTTCGTCCAGCTCGAAATCTTCTGCCACCAGCAGCGGGATCAGCTTGTCGACGGAATTGTAGAGATCGGCTTTGTCGTCGAGCGGGCCGGAGATGATCAGCGGTGTGCGCGCTTCGTCAATCAAGATGCTGTCGACTTCGTCCACGATCGCGAACGCATGGCCGCGCTGGACCATATCGTCCTTACGCATCTTCATATTGTCGCGCAGATAATCAAAGCCGAGTTCGTTGTTCGTGGCGTAGGTCACATCCGAATCGTACGCCGCCTTGCGCTGCTCGTCGTCGAGCCCGTGGACGATGACACCGACGGTCAGCCCCAGAAAGCGGTAGACTTGACCCATCCATTCCGCGTCGCGGCGGGCGAGGTAGTCGTTGACGGTCACGACGTGGACGCCGGTGCTGGCGATGGCGTTCAGATAAACGGGCGCGGTCGCGACGAGCGTCTTTCCTTCACCCGTTTTCATTTCAGCGATGTTGCCGTCGTGCAAAACCATGCCGCCGATCAGCTGCACGTCGAAATGGCGCTGCCCGAGCGCACGCTTGGCCGCCTCACGCACGGTCGCGAAAGCCGGCACGAGAAGGTCGTCGAGGCTGCTGCCGTTCTGGAACTGCTCACGCAGCATAACGGTCCGCGCCCGCAGGTCTTCGTCGCTAAGCCTGACGAGCTCGGGTTCGAGCGCGTTGATCTCCTCCACCCGGGCTCTGTATCCCTTGACCCGTCGGTCGTTGGACGTGCCGAATATCTTCGCGGCGAGCGACGTGATGGACAGCATGGGAGACAATGTCCTTGAATAAAGAGCGTCAAGCGCTCCGGAAAAGTGTACAGCACCTGCGGCACACTCCCCCGCACCGGGCAAGGGCCGACGACCTTTCTAAGATACGTCGCACGATGACAGCTCGGTCGGGAAAAGCAGCGCAAGCGCGGCTTTCCGGTTCACCGGCGAGACATAAGGATCGCGCCCCCTGATTGTCAACGCGCCACGGGGCCATGCGAGCTGACTGTCAGCGCACCCCATGCGCTTATCTCAAAAACTTAACTTGGCACACCTTGCGGCGGCGGCTATCCAAGCCCCGTCAATGGCACGGCACGGCAGGGGCCGGCCGGGGTCCGCTCTCGCGGCCTTTTGCAACGACAGTCGAAAAGGACGCGTCTTGGTGAAAGTTTCTCAAGCTTTTCATGCGGTTGCCGTGAGTTTGGCGATGTTCGGCGCATTGCCGTTGGCGGCATCCGCTGAAGAAAAGGTGGTGGCAACGGTCAACGGTCACGTCATTTCAGAATCGGATCTGGCGTTTGCCGAGGCTGAAATCGGCAACGAACTCGGCAATCTGCCTGAGGCGACGCGCCGCCGCGTGCTGGTAGAATTCATGATCGAAAACCAGCTGTTCGCGGAAGCGGCCGAAGCTGAAAAGCTCGGCATCGGTCCCGAGTTCGAGAAGCGGATGGCGTTTTGGCGCCAGCGCGCCCTGCGCGACGCGTATTTCGACAAGACCGTGAAGTCCAGCATCGGCGAGGCCTCGGCGCGGGCGATCTATGAAGACAAGGTCAAGCAGATAAAGCCTGAGGAGGAAGTTCAGGCCCGTCACATCCTCGTCTCGAGCGAGGCCGCGGCCCAGAAACTTGCCGAACGGGTCGCCGCCGGCGAGGATTTCGCACAATTGGCCAAGGAAAATTCCGGCGACGCCGGTTCCAAGGAACAGGGCGGAATGCTCGGCTTTTTCGGCAAGGGGCAGATGGTGCCCCAGTTTGAGGAAGCCGCATTTACATTGAAAAAGGGCGAAGTGTCGAAGCCCGTGCAGAGCCAGTTCGGCTGGCACATCATCAAGGTTGAGGATCGCCGTCAGAAGCCGCCGCCGACCTTTGACGAGGTCAAGGATCGTTTGATCGGCTCAATGGTTCAATCAAAGGCGCAGAACATTGCCGGAGAGCTGCGCAGCAAGGCCAAGATCGATTACGTCGATCCTGAAATCAAAAAGATGGCCGATGAGGAAGCCAAAAAGCAGGCTGAAGCTCAGGCAGCCATGAAGAAGCAGATCGATGACGCCGCCGCCGCAGCATCTGGCAAGGCCGCGACCGAAGAGAAAAAGTAACCGCTCTATCGACTGACATCGCAGATTCCTCATCAGGCCGCTTGCATCCAAGCGGCCTGATTGTTTTAAGCGCCACATGGACTTCTCAGTCTGGCCTCACTCCATCAGGAGAGGGGTCTCGTGCAACTCTACTGCCGGTGTCCCATGGCCAAAACCGCAAAGTCCTCGCCTTTCGCTCCGGACGTGTTGCCTCGTGTGGAGCCGCTGCCCGGTGTCCGCTTCGCGACCGCCGAAGCCGGCATTCGCTACCAAAATCGTACAGACCTGATGGTTGCCGTCATGGACCAAGGCACGGTCGCGGCTGGCGTTCTGACGCAGTCGAAGACGTGCTCGGCGCCTGTCCTGTGGTGCCGCAAAAGCCTGAAACACGGCAAGGCGCGCGTGCTGGTCGTGAATTCCGGCAATGCTAATGCCTTCACCGGCATGAAGGGCCGCGCCGCCGTCGAGGCCACCGCCAAGGCAGCCGCCGCTGCTGCCGCGTGTGACGAAAAGGAGATCTACATTGCCTCGACGGGGGTCATCGGCGAGCCGCTCGATCCAGGCAAGTTCACTCATCTGCTTGAACAGCTGGCCTCCACCGCAATTCCCGATGCCTTTGACGCCGCTGCCCGCGCGATCATGACGACCGACACTTACCCCAAACTCGCCACGCGCAAAGCGCGGATCGGCGACGTTGAGGTGACGATCAGCGGCTTCTGCAAGGGGGCGGGCATGATTGCACCCGATATGGCAACGATGCTGTGCTTCATCTTTACCGATGCCGCCGTCTCCGCCGGTGCGCTGCAGGACCTCCTCGACGAGCATGTCAAGACGACGTTCAATTCCATGACGGTCGACGGCGATACGTCCACGTCCGATACGTGTCTTATCTTCGCGACTGGAGCAGCCGAGTCCCGTGGCCAGAAACCGGTGTCGAAGGCGAAGTCCAAGCGCCTCAAGGAATTCAGCGCCGCATTGCAGGACTTGATGCGCGATCTCGCCGTCCAGGTGGCTAAGGATGGCGAGGGTATCTCCAAATTCGTGACCTTCATCGTTGAAGGCGCCGAGAGCGCGAGCGCCGCACGAAAAATAGCACTCTCCTGCGCCAACTCGCCGATCTTGAAGACGGCCATTGCCGGCGAAGATCCCAACTGGGGTCGGGTCGTCATGGCAGTCGGCAAGTCAGGCGAAGCTGCCGATCGCGACCGGTTGGCGATCTGGTTTGGCGATCACTGCGTCGCCCGCAATGGCGAGCGCGCCGATGAGTATGAGGAGACAGCCGTCGCCGCCTATATGCGCAATCCGGAGATCACAATTCGTATCGATGCGGGTGTCGGAGGGTCGGCAGCGACGGTGTGGACCTGCGATCTCACCCATGATTACGTATCGATCAACGCCGATTACCGCAGCTAGGGCGTCGATGGATCACAAGTTCTGGCTTGAGCGCTGGCTGAGTGCCGACATCGGCTTCCATCAGGTGGCCGCACACGACAGTCTTGTGCGTCACTGGCCGGCGATCGGTGTGCCGAAATCGGCGCCGGTCCTTGTGCCCTTGTGCGGCAAGAGCCTCGACATGGTCTGGCTCGCTGGCCAAGGCCACGCGGTCATCGGAACCGAATTGGCTAAGGCAGCGGTCGACCAATTTTTCGCCGAGCGAAGCCGGACGCCCGCGAGCGTCACCCATGGCTCGTTTGTGGTCAAACGCGCCGGGCCATTCGAGATCTGGTGCGGCGATCATTTGCAACTCGACCCAGCCGTGACACGCCGCATCGGCGGTGTCTTCGATCGTGCGGCGCTCGTCGCCCTGCCGCGCGTGATGCAGCAAGCCTACGCCGATCAACTGACCGCTCTGACGCCCGCCAGCGTACCCGTTCTCCTCGTGGCGCTCGACTATGATCCGTCGGAAATGGACGGCCCGCCGTTTCCGATTACGCCGCAACGGATCGAGGAACTGTTTGGTGCAAACTTTCGCATCACGCTGTTGGAGCGTCGGGACGGGCTACCCATCAGTCGAAACCTGCAAAAGCGTGGACTGTCCCGGCTTGATGAGGCCACGTATAAGTTGGTGCGGCGGTGAGCGGTCAAGTCGCGTCACCCGCTCGACCGCTCCTTTTTGTCGTCGCAGCCGCCCTCGTCGATTTTGACAATCGCGTTCTGATCGCCGAACGACCGGCCGGCAAATCTCTGGCAGGTCTGTGGGAGTTTCCAGGTGGCAAGCTCGCGCAAGGTGAAACGCCGGAACAGGCTCTCGTGCGCGAACTTCAGGAAGAATTGGGGATCGATGTCTGTCTCGATTGCCTGGCCCCGTTCACATTCGCAAGCCACACCTACGAGACGTTCCACCTGATGATGCCGCTTTATCTCTGCCGCAACTGGGACGGCGAGGTAACGCCCCGCGAAGGTCAGCGCGTCAAATGGGTCAAAGCTTCGAAGTTGACCGATTACCCGATGCCGCCGGCCGATTTGCCTTTGATCCCCTTCTTGCGCGATCTCCTGGGCTGAAAAGTTGCGACAGGCGGCATCAACGCGCTCGACGTTGCGCCCGCCGCAGGCTGCTCTGGTGCGTTAGCCCCGGCTGCCGCTGCAACACGATCACGGCCGTCGTGCGGTCATGAACCAGCTTGGCCCGAGCGCGCGATCGTTCCAGATCCGTTGCCAGCTGAAACCAGCTTTCTCGTAGGCCCTGACGGCAGCTTCATTACGGATCGAGGCAAACACGCAAACGGCCGTCGCCAGCGTCGTTGTAAATACTTCTTCCTTCAACAGTTCCAGAGCCTTGAGGCCAACTCCCCGACCCCGGTGTGCGGCTGAAGCGATGAACACGTCGAGATCCCAGGTCCCCGCCTCCAGATCTTCAGGTAAGTCGTCGCCCCACAGCGATGCGTCGATGGCGTGGCAATAACCGATCGGCTCGCCGCCGGCCTCGATCACCCGGCAAATGGCCGATGTCGATTGCTGCGCCATGAGAACTTCCGCCGACGTGGCCGACGAGGGGCCCCACCAGGCTTCGATGTCGGGCTGACGAAGCCAGGTCCGGATGCGGTCCAGGTCGCCGCGCAGCACGGGTTTCAAGATGACGTCGTCCAAGGGACCTCGACCGCCGATGAGCATAAACGCCAATATTTCACCGATGAATGCCGAAATGGGAACTCGGCCGCAGAACGCGACCTCCCGCTGACGATGCAAAGCAGTTAAGTTGCGCCCGCTCAAGCCCATCGCGCTTGGGACAGCCGCGCTCTCCGGCCGCTTGCCAGACGCTAGCAGGACTTAGTACGTCGCATATGGATACTACGACATTCCGCGCCGCGCCGTATTTCGACCCCAAGGAACTGCGGGTCGAACTGACGGCAATTTTCAACGCCCACGGCACATCCGCCGAGGCGCGCTCCTCCGTGCTCGATCGGTGCAAAAAGCTGGTCAAGTCGGCGCGCCGCCAGGCTCAGGAACAACTCGAAGCCGACGGCAAGGGGCGCAAGTGCGCTCATGGCCTCGCGCGGTTTCAGGACGAATTGATTGCCCTGCTCTTCGACTACACAGTCGCCCATGTCTACCGCGCAACCAACCCCTCCGACGCCGAGCGCATGTCTGTTGTCGCGACGGGCGGCTATGGCCGCGGTCTGCTCGCGCCCGGCTCAGACATCGATATCCTTTTTCTGCTCCCCTATAAGCAGACGCCCTGGGGCGAAAGCGTCGCCGAATACATGCTGTACCTGCTCTGGGATTTGGGTTTCAAGGTCGGCCACGCCACGCGCACTGTCGATCAGTGCCTGAAGATGGCGACGCAGGACATGACAATCCGCACGTCCTTGCTGGACGTTTGGCTGATCCATGGCGACGCCCAGCTCTTCGCCGAATTGACCGATCGACTGCGCCGAGAAGTTTTCGCGGGCACAGCACGCACGTTCATCGACGCCAAAATGGCCGAGCGCGACGAACGCCACCGCCGTGCTGGCGAGAGCCGCTACAAGGTCGAGCCGAATGTGAAGGACGGCAAGGGCGGATTGCGCGATCTACATACGCTGCACTGGCTATCGAAGTATCTCTACGGCAAGGAGGTCGGGCCCGAGACGATTGAAGAAAAAATCTTCACGCCCGAAGAGTACTCAACCTTTCGCCGCGCCGAGGATTTTCTGTGGAGCGTGCGCTGTCATCTGCACTTCCTGACCGGCCGCGCCGAAGAACGTCTCGCGTTTGAATTGCAGCCGCTGATGGCCGAACGTCTCGGCTACCGCAATAAATCGGGTCAGCGCCCGGTAGAGCGCTTCATGAAGCATTACTTCCTGGTGACCAAGAGCGTCGGTGATCTCACCGCCATCCTCTGCGCCGCGCTGGAAATGCAGCAGGCAAAAACGACACCAGGCTTGCCGGGGATCTTTTCCGGCTGGAAAATGCGCCGCCAAGTCCGTGCGCTCACCGATTTCCGCATCGAGAACGATCGGTTGAACGTCGCCGACGCGGACGTATTCAAGCGCGATCCCGTCAACCTGATCCGCTTTTTTTCCCAAGCCGAACTCACCGATGCCCACCTTCACCCGAATGCCATCCGACGCTTGCGGCAATCCCTGCGGCTCATCGATGATCGGCTGCGCGCAGATCCGGAAGCCAATCGCATTTTTCTTGAATTGATCGCTGCTAAATCGAATCCGGAACACACTTTGCGGCGCATGAACGAGGCGGGCGTGCTCGGTCGCTTCTTGCCTGAGTTCGGGCATGTCGTGGCAATGATGCAGTTCAACATGTATCACCACTATACGGTCGACGAGCACCTGTTGCGCACGGTCGGTGAGCTCGCCCAGATCGAACATGGCGAAAGTGTCGACGAACTTCCGCTCTCGACCCAGATCGTCAAGTCGATCCAGAATCGCCGCGCACTCTACGTCGCAGCCTTCTTGCATGACATCGGCAAGGGTCGGCCCGAAGATCATTCGATCCTTGGCGGCAAAATTGCGCGCAGTGTCTGTCCGCGCTTAGGTCTGACACCGGCCGAAACCGAGACCGTGATATGGCTTGTCGAACAGCATTTGACGATGAGCAACATCGCCCAGAGCCGTGATCTCTCCGATCCCAAAACCGCACAGGATTTTGCAGCGGTCGTGCAAAGTCCCGAGCGCCTGAAGCTTCTGACGCTTTTGACCGTAGCCGACATTCGCGCCGTTGGACCCGGCGTCTGGAACGGCTGGAAGGGCCAGCTTATTAGAACGCTGTATCACGAGACCGAACCGCTCGTGGCCGGCGGCCATACGCAAGTCGAACGTCGCCATCGCGTCGAAGACGCCAAGGAACAGCTTTCCGCGGCGCTCGCCGATTGGCCGCGCGCGGAAGTCGAACGGTTCATCGGTCGCCACTATCCTGATTACTGGTTGCGCACCGAAACCTCCAAGCAGGCAAGTCACGCCCGCCTCGTGCGCCGTGCCGAAGTGGAGGAGCGCAAACTCATCACCGATGCCGTGACGGATGCTTTTACGGCGATCACCGAACTCACCGTCTTTGCGCCCAATCACCCGCGCCTGCTCGCACTGTTCGCAGGAGCGTGTGCCGCCAATGGCGCCAACATCGTCGGGGCACACATCACCACGACGCGGGACGGCTTCGCGCTGGATGCCTTCCTTTTGGCGCGCGAATTTGCGCAAGACGAGGACGAATTACGCCGCGCGCATCGTATAGAAACCACGATCGAACGGCTGTTGCGCGGTGAAGTCCGCCTGAAGTCGCTGCTCGAGAAGCGCGCGATCGGCGCCAATCGCCTTGAGGCCTTCACCGTGTCGCCGGAGGTGATCATCAACAACCAGCTGTCCGAGCGCTTCACGGTGATCGAGGTTGCCGGTCGCGACCGCACGGGGCTGCTCTATGACCTGACAAGCACCATCTCCAATCTTTCGCTCGACATCGCATCGGCCCACATCACGACGTTCGGTGAAAAAGCGGTCGACGTGTTCTACGTCACGGATTTGACTGGCAAGAAGGTCGATAGCGAAACCCGGCAGAAGACCATTGCCGACCGGCTGACAAAAATTCTGGCCGGGGCCGATCCGGCCACCTCCAATGCGATTGGCGACACATGAAACTCTATCGTGCCTTTTTCACTGTCGGCGGGCTGACGCTGCTCAGCCGCATCATGGGTTTCTTGCGCGATATTCTAGCCGCCGCGGTGCTGGGAACCGGGCCTGTCGCCGATGCCTTCTATGTCGCCTTCCGCTTTCCAAATCTCTTCCGTCGCCTGTTCGGGGAAGGCGCCTTCAATTCCGCCTTCGTGCCGTTGTTTGCATCGAAGTTCGAAGGCGAAGGTCCTGAGCAGGCACGCGCTTTTGCCTCTCAAGCCATGTCTGGTCTCGCTTTTGTTCTCATCCTGCTGTCGGCCGTGGCTATGATTGCCATGCCGTGGCTGATGTACCTGCTGGCGCCGGGCTTCTCCGGCACTCCCGATAAGTTCGAACTCGCAGTCCGCCTTACGCAGATCACGTTTCCCTATCTCCTGTGCATGTCGCTGGTCGCGCTCATGTCGGGCGTGTTGAATACCGTCGGCCGCTTTGCTGAAAGCTCCTCCGTTTCGATCGTGCTGAATGCGGTCTTGACGATCTCTATGCTCATTTCGATCTGGTTCGGGTTCAAAGCAGAGCCGGCCGCCGGATATATCCAGGCATGGGCCGTGTTCGTTGCCGGATTTTTACAGCTGGCACTTTTGATGTGGGGCCTTCAGCGCGCTGGCCTGACGTTGAAAATTGGCCGCCCCCGGTGGACCGATGACATGAAGAAGCTCGTCGCGCTCGGCGTACCGGGCGTGATCGCCGGCGGCATCACGCAGGTCAACATAGCAATCGGCACTGTCATCGCCTCCCTGCAGGATGGCGCTATTTCGCATCTCTACTACGCCGACCGCTTGTATGAATTGCCGCTCGCGATTGTCGGCATCGCCATCGGCGTCGTGCTGTTGCCCGACGTTTCGCGCCACCTGCGCGCGGGCAACCACACAGCCGTCATGGACAGTCAGAACCGCTCGCTCGAATTTGCCATGCTGCTGACCGTTCCGGCCGCGGTTGCGCTGGTTATCGTCCCCACAGAAATCGTGCGCGTGTTATTCGAGCGCGGCGCCTTCACGGCCACCGACACCCCTTATACCGCTGAGGCGCTACGCATATTCGCCCTCGGTTTGCCGGCGTTTGTTCTGATCAAGGTTTTTTCGCCGGCCTTCTTCGCCCGCCAGGATACCCGGACGCCGATGCGCTTCGCCGTATGGAGCCTCACCGCCAACACGCTGGGCTCGGTGGGGCTATTCTTCCTCTTCCGGCATCTTGGCTGGATGCCGCATCTGGGCATTGCGGTAGCGACCACACTCGGCGGCTGGATGAACGCGCTGCTTCTCTACCGCGGACTGAAGTCACACGGGCACTTTGAAAGCGATGCCCGCTTGCGCCGCGCGCTGCCGCGCATCCTGCTATCCGCTGTCGTCATGGGAGCCGCGCTGATCGCGGCCGCATACGGTCTCGATCCATGGCTCAATCAGGCCCAAGGATTCGTCGTCCGCTTTACGGCTTTGGCCGTCCTCGTCGGTGTGGGCTTCGTCGCCTACTTTGCCGCCACGCAACTGACAGGAGCCGCGACATTCGGTCAGCTCCGCTCGGCCGTGGGCAGGAAATAGACGCGGCCGATCCCGAAACATCAGGTGGCCTCCCTTGCCTCCCCGGCCCACACCGGCCATAACCCGCGCCGGTTCGAAGGAACAAGATCAATGGCATTCAAGACCCGCGTCTTCTCCGGCATGCAGCCGACCGGCAGCCTCCACCTGGGCAACTACCTGGGCGCGATGGTGAACTGGATCCGCATGCAGGATGAGCACGAGTGCATCTACTGCGTGGTCGACCTGCACGCCATCACGGTCTGGCAGGACCCGGTCGAGTTGCGCGCCGCCATTCGCGGCGTCACGGCGGCCTATATCGCAGCCGGCCTTGATCCCAAAAGGAGCATTCTTTTCAACCAGAGTCAGGTGCCAGAACACGCTGAACTTGCGTGGGTCTTCAACTGCATTGCCCGCCTCGGCTGGCTGAACCGCATGACGCAGTTCAAGGAAAAAGCTGGCAAGGATCGCGAGAACGCGTCGGTCGGACTTTATGCCTACCCCAACCTCATGGCAGCCGACATTCTCGCCTACCGCGCGACGCAAGTCCCCGTCGGCGAGGATCAAAAACAGCACCTCGAACTCGCCCGCGACATCGCCCAGAAGTTCAACAATGATTATCGCAAGGAGATCGACGCGCGCGGTTATGCCGACGGTATCTTCTTCCCGCAGCCCGAACCGGTGATCACCGGACCAGCCACACGGGTCATGAGCTTGCGGGACGGAAGTAAGAAAATGTCCAAATCCGATCCCTCCGATCTGTCGCGCATCAACATCACGGACGATGCCGATACGGTGGCCAAGAAGATTCAAAAAGCCAAGACCGATGCTGAACCGCTGCCCTCCGATGAAAAGGGCTTTGCGGGCCGCCCCGAGGCGGAGAATCTGGTGGGGATTTACGCGGCGCTGACAGGGGAGTCCGTTGCACAGGTTCTGGGCACGTTCGGCGGGCAGCAATTCTCTGCTTTCAAAAAAGCGCTGGCCGAGGTCGCGACGGAAACCATGGGCCGCATTGGCGCCGAGACAAAGCGGCTGGCGGCCGATCCGGGCTATATCGACAGCGTGCTCGCTGACGGCACCCGCCGCGCCCGTGCCATTGCCACCCCGATCATGGACGAGGTGAAAGATCTCGTCGGCCTGTTGCGATCCTAATAAAAAATCTCCAACTAAAAAACTTTTCGTTCACCGCCCGGCATGGCAGCATCAACACGATGCCGACGACCAAAAAACGCCGCTCGTTCGAAGCGGGCCACGCCCGCAAATTCCTGCTCGTCGTCGACGAGAGCCAGGAGGTTGAGAGCGCGCTCTTTTATGCTGCGAGCCGCATCCTGCGTTCGTCGGGCATTTTGGTTATGCTCTACGTCATCGAACCGCAGGAATTCCAGCACTGGGTCGGCGTGCGCCAAGTGCAGCTCGAAGAAGAAACGAACCGCGCTCGGGCTCTCTTTCGTCTTCTGAGACGCAAGTTGCACAATGTCGGCTTCGAGAACATTCCGGTCGAAGAGATCGTCCGTGAGGGGAACAATAAGGTCGACGAATTGTTGCACCTGATCGACGAAGATGAGGATATCGCCATCCTCGTGCTCGGCGCATCGACAGACGCCAAGGGCCCGGGTCCGCTCGTATCATCGCTAGCCGGAGGTCATGCAGCAGGGTCGTTTCCGATCCCAATCACGATCGTCCCCGGCAACTTGGCCCTGGAAGACATCCTGACCCTCGCCTAACCCTACCCCTCGACTTTTCGAACGATGTTGCCTATATCTTGGAATAATTCTAAAATTGAACGCCAGCCACCCTGTGCGCTGGAAGTCTCTGCGGGGTCACATGTTCATCCAGACCGAAGCAACGCCAAACCCGGTGACGCTCAAATTCATCCCTGGCAAGCCGGTCCTGTCCGGCGGCACCGCCGAGTATCGCTCGAAGTCTGATGCGCAGGGCTCTCCGCTCGCAAGTCGGCTCTTCGAGATCGACGGCGTCAGCGGTGTATTCTTGGGCTCTGACTTCATTTCCGTGACCAAGACAGACACCGAGTGGCAGCACTTGAAGCCGATGGTGCTGGGCGCGATCATGGACCACTACATGTCGGGCGCCGAAGTGGCCGATGCCGCCAATGACGAGGGGCACGAAAACTTCGATCCTGCCGACGCGGAAGTCGTCGGCACAATCAAGGAATTGCTTGAAACCCGCGTCCGCCCGGCCGTCGCCCAGGACGGTGGCGATATTACCTTCGCCGGCTTCCGCGATGGCGTCGTCTATCTGCATATGCGTGGCGCCTGTTCAGGCTGTCCAAGTTCCACGGCGACGTTGCGTCACGGCATTGAAAACCTCCTGAAGCATTTCTGCCCCGAAGTTCAAGAAGTCCAGGCAGCATGATGCTGCGTTAGATCAAATCGTGAAACCGACGTAAAAGCCCCGCGAGTCATTCGCGGGGTTTTTGCTGCGGCCAATCGGCCACGACGAGCCGAAATAGCATTGTCATCTAACAGGAGCATTCACCTATGACGTCGCGCATTGATCCCACCGCGCTGGCCACACTTTTTGCCGACGCCAGAACCCATAATGCCTGGATACAGACGGACGTACCCGACAGCCTGTTGCGCGACGTAGTCGAGGTGATGCGCTGGGCGCCGACCAGTGTGAACATGAGCCCCGCGCGCTTCGTGTTCGTCAAATCGCCAGAGGCAAAAGCCAAATTGAAGCCGCTGCTGATGGAGGGCAACGTCGATAAAACGATGGCTGCGCCCGCGACCGCGATCATCGGCTACGATTTGAAATTTTATGAGCATCTTCCGAAGCTTTTCCCGGCCGCCGATGCCAAGAGCTGGTTCGTGGGGAATGAGGAATTTGCCAACGTCTCCGCCTTCCGCAACGGAACGCTTCAGGCGGCTTACTTCATACTGGCGGCGCGGGCCCTCGGCCTCGATTGCGGTCCCATGTCGGGCTTCGATAACGCCGGCGTTGACGCCGCGTTTTTTGCCGGCGGCACTGTGAAGTCCAACATCCTTGTCAATCTGGGCTACGGTGATCCCAAGGGGCTGTACCCGCGATCGCCGCGCTTCACGTTCGAGGATATCGCGCGTATCGCGTAAGGCCGTGGCGCCATGGTCTGCTGATGTTTTGGGCTGGCGAACGGTCTTCAACCGCGTGTAGGCTGTGGCGTCATGAATGTGCTCGCATTGGATACCTGTTTTCCCGCGCTCAGCGTTGCCGTGGGGTCAAACCTTGCTTCGCCGCGTGCGCGTGTTCTATCGCGCACCGAGCCCATGGCGACCGGACATGCCGAACGCTTGCTGCCACTGATTGATGAACTCCTCGATGAGGCGCGACTCGCAGTTGCAGACATCGATCGCGTTGTGGTGACAGTCGGCCCCGGTTCCTTCACCGGAACGCGCATCGGCATCGCTGCCGCCCGAGCCTTCAAGCTTGCGCGCAATATGGCATTGGTGCCGATCACGAGCCTGGAGGCGATCGCGCTTTCACCTTTGATTGCAGCTGCGCCGGGAGAGGACGTGGTCGTGGCCGTGGACGCTCATCGCGGCGAAGCCTATGTCCAGGTCTTCGATGCTGCGGCATGCCAAACTTTAGGCGCGCCGCGCATCCTCGCTCTGTCTGATTTTGCCAGTCTCCAGCGCGGCCGCCCGCTTTTGGCGATCGGCACGGCGGCTCTCGCCGTGACTGAGGCAATCAATGCCTCCGGCGGCGAGGCGCGTGCCCAATCCGACATGATTTTCCCTGACATGGCGGCTGCCGCCATTTGGGCGGCGACCCGCGAACCGGCCACCGCACCCATCGAACCGCTGTATCTAAGACCGCCCGACGCCAAGCCGCAGGAGGGCAAATCGCTGGAGAGGGCGGGCGCATGACCGGCAACGCAGACCTACTCGATGGCAAGCGCGTCAGTTTGCTTTGGGCGGGGCCCGAGCGTGCCGCTGAAATCACCCGCGTGCATGCCAAAGTCTTCTTGCCGGTGTGGGACGAAGCAAGCGTACTCAAAATGCTGGACCATCCAGCGGCCACCTCGTTCGTGGCGACGTTAGGTGGGCCGACCGATGTTATCGGCTTCATCATCGGCCAAATCGCCGCCGACGAATCTGAAATTCTCACGATAGGTGTGGACCCCGAACGTCAGCGGCATGGCGTCGGTCGGCTCCTCGTTCAGGGCCTGATGCGCGCAGTCCAGCGAGCCGAGGTGCGTCGCATGTTTTTGGATGTTGCAACCGACAACATGCCCGCCCTCACGCTCTACAGCAAAATGGGCTTCGTTCCCGCAGGCGTTCGCAAAGCTTACTACCAGCGGCCGGGAGCGCCAGCCGTCGACGCCGTGACGATGGCTAGAAGTGTAACTATAAAGGGTTTATGAGCCGATTGCGTGCCGCCGGAGTTCTCGCCGGCTTCATGGCACTGACCCTGCCGCTGATGCCGGTGCAAGCGCTGCTGCTGCGCGTGTCGACGTCGGCCGCGCGCCGCTTTCCGCATTGGTATCACCGCACGGTTTGCCGCATCCTCGGCGTCCGTATTCATATTGAAGGCGCCGTCACGCCCGGCACGCCGACTTTGCTCGTCTCCAACCATACATCCTGGCTCGACATCCCGGTGCTCTCCGCCGTCGCCCCGGTTTCGTTCATCGCCAAATCTGAAGTCGGCCGCTGGCCATTCGTGTCTGCCTTGGCCCGCCTGCAGCGGACGGTCTTCGTTGATCGCACAAAGCGCGTCAGCATCGGCGACACGGCGGCCGAAATGACCCGCCGCCTGGCCGAGGGCGACGCGCTCGTCCTCTTCGCCGAAGGCACATCGACCGATGGCAACCGCGTCCTGCCCTTTAAATCTTCACTGTTTGCGGCAGCAAAGCCCACTGGCCCGTCCGCCTCCGGCAAAGAATCGCCGGTCGTCGTTCAAACGGTGTCGATTGTCTATGCTCGCCTGCACGGTATTCCGCTCGGCCGCGCCGACCGCCCTCTTGTTGGCTGGTATGGCGACATGGAAATGCAGAGCCACGCCTGGGGTTTGCTGCAAGCCGGTCCGCTTGACGTCATTGTGCGCATCGGACCTCCCATGTCCCTAGCCGACTTTGCCAATCGCAAGGAACTGGCCGATCGCACCGAAATGGCGGTCCGCGAAAGCGTGGTCCGAACCCTGCGCGCCCGATCCCCTAATGAGCCGATCGTCTTGGCCAAACTGGTGAGTTTGAGGTCGCCTAGCCCGCCGACAAATTTTCCGTCGGATAATTGGCGATGACCTTCGACGAAGTGTCCTCTCGACAGAACATGTCAAAAATGCTGCACTGCAAAACCAACGCAATTCCGTCCTGCAGGGATGAAGGAATGCGTCGGCAGCGTTAACGGCTTCCATAGTCTCGCTGGGATAATATTCGCAGCTTTCGTTTGAACGCCGGAGACCGGTCCATGACGGCCGACGACCCAACGAAGAAAGTCTTCATAAAGACTTTCGGCTGTCAAATGAACGTTTACGATAGTGAACGCATGGCCGAAGCGCTGGCCGGGGACGGCTATCGCGAAACGTCTGACATCGAAGACGCCGATCTCGTCGTCCTCAACACCTGTCACATCCGTGAAAAGGCCGTCGAAAAGGTTTATTCCGATCTCGGCCGCATCCGCGACCTGCGCGATCAGCGCCGCCGTGCGGGCAAGGACACGCTGGTCGCAGTGACCGGCTGCGTTGCCCAGGCCGAAGGTACGGAGATTGCGCGCCGCGCGCCCGCCGTCGACCTGATCGTTGGACCGCAGAGCTACCATCGGTTGCCCGAGCTTTTGCGCAAGACGCAAGCCACCGGGGAATGCATCGTCGAGACGTCGTTCCCTGAAGAAGAAAAATTCGAGCATCTCTCGCCGCAGCGGCAATTTCGAACCGCCACGGCCTTTCTCACCATCCAGGAAGGTTGCGACAAGTTTTGCACATTTTGCGTCGTGCCCTACACCCGCGGAATGGAGTATTCGCGTTCCATCGCCGACATCGAAAAAGAAGCCCGCATTCTGGTCGAAAAGGGCGTGCGAGAACTGACTTTGCTGGGCCAAAACGTCAACGCCTACCACGGCGTCGGTGCGACCGGGGGTGAGGGTTCGCTCGCCGAGCTGGTCCGTAAACTCGCGAGTATCGATGGACTTGAGCGGATTCGCTACATGACAAGCCATCCGCGCAACATGACGGATGATCTGATCGCTGCGCATGGCGAAGAGAAGAAATTGATGCCGTATCTGCATCTGCCGGTGCAGTCAGGCTCGAACCGCATACTTGCTGCGATGAACAGGAAGCACACGGCGGAAGACTACATCCGCGTCATTGAAAAAGTGCGCGCCGCGCGTCCCGACATCGCCCTGTCGACCGACATGATCGTCGGCTTCCCCGGCGAAACAGACGCCGACTTCGATGCGACACTAGAACTCGTCAAGGCGGTCGGTTTCGCACAATCGTATTCGTTCAAGTATTCCTCGCGACCGGGAACGCCAGCAGCCAATATGGAAGATCAGGTCTCCGACGCTCTGAAATCGGAGCGTCTCACCCGCCTCCAGTATTTGCTCACAAATCAGCATGAGCGGTTCAACGCTCGGACCGTGGGCTTGACCGTCCCGGTGCTGTTTGAGCGGCTGGGGCGCAACTCCCGCATCTTGGTCGGTCGCTCACCCCACCTGCAGCTTGTGCAGGCGGAGGCCGATGCCGGCCTTCTGGGCAAAATTCTCCCCGTCGCCATCCGCAGCCACGGTCCCGGCAGTCTTTCCGGTGTCGTAGCGGCCTGATAGCCCGATTTACGTGGGTGAATGGTGCCGCTTCGTTGATTCTGAACCAGCGGGCACTATGATGGTTGTTGAAGCCACCGTCCGAATCGTCGGCGGAAGGCCTTCAGGAGATCGTATTTGAGCGGATATCGCGGGCAACCCGTGCCAGGCGCACAACGCGCCTCCAAGACGCAGGCCGCCGACGCGCGCCTCGTCATCCCCTTCGAAGACAATCGCGCGCTCACGCGAGCGCTGGGCGAATTCGATGCCCACCTTGCCATGCTGGAGGATCGCCTCGGGATTGAAGCGCATCCCCACGGCAATGTCGTGATCCTGAAGGGGTCGGACGCCGCCTGCAAACTCGGTCGAGACGTGCTCGAAGCCGTCTATAAGCGCGCGCTGACCGGCGAAACCATTACGCCAGGCGATTTCGAGGGCCTGATCCGTCATGCGCGCCAGGAAAACATCGCCCCGACCAGCGATGGACAGGCGCAGATCTCCACGCGCCGTCGGGTCGTCAAAGCCCGCACGCTGGCGCAAAGCACCTACATCCGCGCCCTCGACAAGACCGACCTCGTCTTTGGCATCGGCCCCGCCGGTACCGGCAAAACGTATCTGGCCGTGGCCTACGCCGCCCAATGTCTTGAACGTGGCATCATCGAGCGCATTATCCTCTCTCGCCCCGCCGTCGAAGCCGGCGAGCGCCTCGGGTTCTTGCCCGGCGATATGCGCGAGAAGGTCGATCCCTATCTGCGCCCACTTTATGATGCGCTCGACGACGTGCTGCCGCCCGATAAAGTCGAAAAGGATATTGAATCGGGCGTCATCGAAATCGCTCCCTTGGCGTTCATGCGCGGTCGCACGCTGGCCAACGCCTTCGTCATTCTCGACGAAGCACAAAACACTACGCCAATGCAGATGAAAATGTTTCTGACCCGACTTGGCGAGAATTCGAAGATGGTCATCACCGGCGATCCCTCGCAGATCGATCTTCCTCCCGGCGTGAAATCGGGTCTCGACGAGGCCGTGGCGTTGTTGGATGGCGTGACCGGAATCGAAACAGTGCGTTTTACTCAGACCGATGTCGTGCGCCGCGATCTCGTGGCGCGCATCGTTGCAGCCTACGACCGCGCTTCAAGCAAGAAACCTTGATGCCAGCGTCCGACCCAGGCCCGCGAAGTCGCGCGCCGCAAGGCGCGGACCCCGCATGGCTCACCATCGATGTCGTATTCGAGAACGACGACTGGCCCGAACCGGCCCAGGCCGAAACGCTGATTCGCCAGGCCGCCGCTGCGCTGGCCGGTCACGCCGGTTTGTCGGGGCCAGCCGCCAGCGAGGCCTGCATTGCCCTGTCGAAGGACGCGCACGTTAAGACACTGAATGCCGGCTTCCGCGGTCAGGACAAGCCGACCAACGTCCTGTCGTTTCCCGCTGCCGATCAACCAGGACCGCAGACAAACCGATTTCTCGGCGACGTCGTGATCGCCCGCGAAACCGTTGCGCGTGAAGCTGCCGAGCGAGGTATCTCCTTTGCCGACCATCTGCGCCACTTGGCCGTTCATGGTCTGTTGCATCTCCTGGGATATGACCACGAAACAGACGAGGAAGCCGTCGCCATGGAACGCCTGGAGACGGACATTCTAGCCTCGATCGAAATTGCCGATCCCTACGGCGACCGTGAAGACGACGCGTTCGCGCGCTAAACGAAGTCGCCCACTGAAACGAACCGGAACAACATGTCCATCGACGATAAGGCAACCAAACCTATCTCCGCTGAGCCTTCCGGTGAAGATCGCAAAGGGCCGTCTGCCCATGGTTGGGTTTCCGCCTTGCTGACCCGTCTCGGTTTGCAGGGGGGGCCGACCCTTCGCGATACGCTCGAAGATGCCTTGAAATCGGGCGGCGACGCGGAACAGAATTTCAGCGCTGAAGAGCGCGAGATGCTGATCCGCTTACTCCGCTTCGGAGCAAGCCGCGTCGACGACATTATGGTGCCGCGCGCCGACATCATCGCCGTTGAGGAGAGCGTGCCGATCGGTGAAGTCGTCCGCCTGTTCGAGGAAGCGGGAATTTCACGCATTCCCCTCTATCATGAGACGCTCGATGATCCGCGCGGGATGGTCCACATCAAGGATCTCTTCCGCTGGCTTTCCGCCGAAGCCGCCGGTCGTCCATTGGTCGAACAGAGGCTGAAGGGCGAGGAACGTGCCCGCGCTGTTCGCAAGGTCGCTGAAGATCATGTCGCTGAAAACGGTGAGCGCCAGCATAACCTTGCAGCCATCGATCTAAAGCGCCCGATCTCGGCCGCCAAGATCCGCCGCCCCGTGCTCTATGTGCCGCCCTCCATGCCCGCGATGAGTTTGCTCATTCGGATGCAAACCTCACGCGTTCACATGGCGCTTGTCGTCGACGAATACGGCGGAACCGACGGGCTCGTCACAATCGAAGACCTCGTCGAACAAATCGTGGGTGAGATCGAAGACGAGCACGACGAAGCTGAAGCCGAGCATATCGTGGAAGATGCCAAGCTCGGCACGATCGCCTCGGGGCGCACGCCGGTGAGTGAATTGGAAGCGCTGGTCGGTACCAAGCTTCTCACCGAGGACGAAGAAGAAGACATCGATACGCTCGGCGGTCTCGTGTTTCAGATCGTGGGCCGCGTCCCGACGCGCGGCGAAATCATACGACATGCGTCCGGTTTGGAATTTGAAATTCTTGAAGCAGATCCGCGCCGGGTCAAGCGGCTGAAGATTTTACGGCCCACGCCGGCGTCTTCGGGATCGCCAGACAGTGGAGCGATGGGCGCAACGTGACGCCGGTGGCGCGTATCAAACGAGTTCGCGATCGCTTGCGCCAGACCAAGGGCTGGCGACGCGCTGCCGTACTCTTCACGGCCGGGCTGGCAAGCGTACTGGCCTTCGCACCCTTCCAAGCCTTTCCGATCTTGTTTCTGACACTTCCGGTGCTGATCTGGCTCATTGCGCCCGTAGCGCCCTACCACAACGGTCGCGCCGGTCTCCTCCGCGCCTTTGCGGATGGATGGTGGTTCGGCTTCGGTTACTTCTTCGCTGGGCTGTTCTGGGTCGGCGAAGCATTTCTTGTTGAGGCCGACGTATTCGGATGGCTGCTCCCGTTTGCCGTCACGCTGCTCCCGGCCGGGCTCGCAATTTTTTTCGGCGCCGCATCCGCCGTATCTCACACGCTGTGGCGACCGGGTATTGCCGGGTTGCTCACCACGTCCGTTGTCTTCGCTTCAGCCGAATGGCTCCGCGGCCATATTCTCACAGGGTTTCCGTGGAACGTGCTCGGCTATGCACTGACCGGGCCTGAGGTCTTGATGCAGTCGGCCGGCCTTGTGGGCATCTACGGTCTGACACTGTGGACGATGCTGATCTTCACAGCACCTCTGGTGCTTGCAGCGGACGCCGACGTCGATACGCCGCTATTCCGGACACTGGCTCCTGGAATGGCGCTGGCCGCGTTGCCGCTCGCTGCAGCCACGCTCTATGGCGCAATCGTCCTCGCTTCAGCTCCGGTAACCCCAGCGGATGCAAAACACGTTCGCATCGTGCAGCCGAGCGTGCCGCAGCGCGAAAAATGGATGCCCGAAAAGCAGGGCGAGATTTTCCGCCTCCACCTCGATCTCACCCGGCGCAATCCGGCCGGCGACGAGGACGACTTCACCAACATCGCGTTGATTGTCTGGCCGGAAGCCGCAATGCCTTTCCGGCCACTCGAACATCCCGAAGCCTTGACCGCCATTGCTGATCTCTTGCCCGAGGGTGGTCCAAGTCTCCTGTCGGGTGGCCTCCGGGTCGAGCGAGGGGGCAATGCGGACCAACCGACGCTCAAAGCGTTTAATAGCTTGCTCGCGATCGATCCCGCCGGCCGGCCGATTGCGATCTACGATAAAATCCATTTGGTGCCGTTTGGCGAATACTTGCCGTTCCAGCCGCTGCTCGAAGCCATAGGTTTGCAGCAATTGACTAGAATGCGCGGCGGCTTTGCGTCCGGCCCTGAACCGCGCCCCTTGATCACGCTGGCCGGCCTTCCACCTATTGCGGCTCTCATTTGCTATGAGGCGATCTTTCCCTCGGCCGTCATCCAAGGTTCCGAACGACCCGGCCTCATTGTCAACGTCACCAATGACGGCTGGTTTGGAAACACCACCGGCCCCCGCCAGCACCTGCACCAGGCCCGGGTACGAGCGGTGGAAGAGGGCCTCCCGCTCATTCGGGCAGCCAATAATGGCATCTCCGCCATAATTGACCCACACGGCCGCATCACAGCGTCGCTCGACATGAACGTGCGCGGCGTTATTGATTCACCATTGCCGCCCGTTTCAGCGCCGCCGCTCTATTCACGTTGGGGAGATAATCTGTTTCTTCTCAATGCGGCTATATTCCTCGCGGCCGCCTTTTTTCTAGTTTTTAGACGCAACAATTGAACGAATGATTATAATCCGGGCAGGCATCCCTAGGTTGACGCCCGGAGTTTACGCACGTAGGAATTGCCGTTCCACTATAAGGAAATATACGTTCGGGACGGGAAAACGTGAACGAAAAGATCAAAGACTCAATTCCGTCCAGTGACAGCGAGGAACGGGGAAACTCGCGGCGCGCTAATCCGATCGACAAACATGTCGGGGAGCGCGTTCGTATGCGCCGGATGCTGCTTGGGATGAGTCAGGAGCGACTGGGTGAGCAGCTTGGGCTGACGTTCCAGCAGGTCCAGAAATACGAAAAAGGTGTCAATCGTATTGGCGCCAGCCGGTTGTTCGATTTGGCGCAGGTCTTGAGCGTGCCGATCCAATACTTCTACGAGAATATGTCGGCCGCCGTTTCGGGAATTGCAGCAGCTCCTGGCTTCGCTGACAACGCTGGCGAACCCTATGTCGCCGACTTCGTCTCTAACCGCGATAGCGTCGAACTGCATAAGGCCTTTGCCCGCATCACCGATCCCCGTGTTCGCCGCTCTATCGTCGACATGGTTCGCTCGATCGCCGGCGATGTTCCGCCCGGTTCCGGTGGCCAATAAAGCTCGCCGAGGTGCGCCGTCACCGCGCTTGACCGAGTCAGCAAAGGCTGCAACACAGCCGCCGATCAGCGCAGTCATGTGCTGTCTATAAATTTGATACGGGGGCCTCAGTGGCGCGCAAGTCTTTCCTCTTCACGAGCGAGTCGGTATCGGAGGGGCATCCGGACAAGGTCTGCGATCGAATCTCCGACGAAGTCGTGGATGCATTCTACCGCGAAAGCCTTGCCGCAGGTCTCGATCCATGGGCTATCCGAGCCGCTTGCGAAACCATGGCAACGACACAGCGTGTCATCATTGCCGGCGAATATTCCAATACGCCCAACACCGTGACTGTCGCCATGATCCAGGATATCGCCCGCCGGGCGATCAAGGACATAGGGTACGAGCAGGACGGGTTCCATTGGGCCAATTGCAACATTGAAGTGCTGCTTCACGGCCAGTCCGCCGACATCGCGGCCGGCGTGGATGCCAAGCAGCCGACCAACAAGGAAGAAGGCGCGGGCGACCAAGGAATTATGTTCGGATATGCCTGCACCGACACTCCGGAACTCATGCCCGCGCCGATCTACTACAGTCACAAAATCCTGCATGATCTCGCAACCGCGCGGAAGACCAAGACCGGGGACGCCGCTAAGCTCGGCCCCGACAGCAAGAGCCAGGTCACCGTCCGCTACGAAGACGGCAAACCTGTCGGGGTGACCCAGATTGTCGTGTCTCACCAGCACATTGTGGAAGACATGTCCTCCAAGCAAGTGCGGGACATCATCGAACCTTATGTTTACAAGGCGCTGCCGTCCGGCTGGATTGGCAAAGACACGGTTTGGCACATCAATCCGACGGGCAAATTCTTTATTGGTGGCCCGGATGGCGACTGCGGCCTGACGGGAAGAAAAATCATTGTCGACACCTACGGTGGCATGGCTCCGCACGGAGGCGGCGCGTTCTCCGGCAAGGACCCGACCAAAGTCGACCGCTCGGCCGCCTACGCCGCCCGCTACATGGCCAAGAACGTCGTGGCCGCCGGCCTCGCCGAACGGTGCACCATTCAGGTCTCATATGCCATCGGTGTCGCCAAGCCGTTGTCGATCTACGTCGACACGCACGGCACGGGTAAAGTGGACGAGGCGGCCCTCGAAGTCGCGCTAGGCAAGGTGATGGACCTCTCGCCGCGCGGTATCCGGACCCAGCTCGATCTGAACAAGCCGATCTATGCCCGCACATCCGCTTATGGCCATTTCGGCCGTATGCCCGACGCCCAGGGCGGCTTCTCGTGGGAGCGCACCGACCTCGCCGAAGCGATCAAGGCGGCGTTGTAAGCGCTCAGATTGAGTGTCAGGCCGTGTCTGCGCGGTCTGACTTCTCAATATATGTGCTCTGGGATAGGCCTCTTCGAACCTGTAAGCACCATCAATGGCCACCGGCGATTGCAACGGTTACGCGACGAATGATCTTCGCTCCTTCGGCCGCAAGCGAGGCCGTAAGCCCAGTCCGCGACAAGAGGCGTTGATTGCGGACATGCTGCCGCGTCTTCGCATCGACCTGACAGCCTTGCCACCCGACTTAACGCGCCTTTTTCGCGTCGCCGTCAGCGATGTCTGGCTAGAGGTCGGATTTGGCGGCGCCGAGCATTTGGTCCATCAGGCACGGCTGAACCCCGTCGCTGGCCTCATCGGCTGCGAACCATTTGAGGATGGCGTGGTCAAAGCCGTGGTGGCGGTGGCCGACCGCGACCTGGACAATATCCGTCTCCACCCGGACGACGTTCGCCCACTGTTGCGCGTCCTCCCTGAGGCATCCCTCGGTAAGGTCTTTATTCTATTTCCCGATCCTTGGCCGAAGTCGCGCCATGCCAAACGCCGCCTCGTCTCGAAACTGTTTCTGGATCACCTGGCGCGGGTCATGCGCCCCGGCGCTGAATTGAGGATCGCGACCGACATCGCAGCATATGCCCGCTTAGTCTTGACGGCTGCACTTCCCCACGCGGCATTCCGCTGGACCGCAACCCAAGCGTCCGACTGGCGCACACCCTGGCCCGACTGGCCGGGCACCCGCTACGAAGCCAAAGCGCTGCGCGAGGGCCGCCGCCCGATGTACCTGACGTTCACCCGCATCTGAACGGACGCTCGGGAAAAAAGTTCGGTAAACGCGCTGAAACGGTCCAGATCGGCCTTGCCAGAAACGATGCCTTTGCGTACTTTCCAGTCGCTCATGATCATCTCAACTCTTGAGAGTGGGCCCGCAAGGGTCCGCTCTTTTTGTTTTGACGACTGGCATGAGGCGCATGGATGAACAACAACGGGCGGCTCCAAGGCAGCGGAATGCAGGCCGAAGCGCGCATGAGCGATCAGAGATTTTACAGCGAAACCGGCCTTGCCGCGACGCTCGCCGGGCTCGTGGAGCCCGTGCTTGAAAACGTCGGCTTTCGCCTTGTGCGCGTGAAGATTTCTGGCCGCGACGGGCACACGGTTCAGATCATGGCCGAGCGTCCGGACGGCTCGATGTCGATCGATGACTGCGAAATGGTTTCACGTGAACTCTCGCCGCTTCTCGATGCCCACGACTTGATTTCCGACGCCTATCGCCTTGAGATTTCTTCGCCCGGGATCGATCGTCCGCTCGTCCGCGCCTCTGACTTCGAGGATTGGGCCGGGCACATGGCCAAGATCGAACTGCGCGAACAGGTCGATGGGCGCCGCCGCTTTCAAGGCAAGCTTGAAGGATTTGAGAACGGCGAAGTTCGCGTCGAACTGGATCTACCCGTCGCTGGGCCGACAACGATTGGATTTCCGCTGGGCCTCGTTTCAGAGGCGCGGCTGGTGATGACCGATGAACTGATCCGCGAGGCACTCACTCGCGCAAAGAAACAGGGACGGTCGGGACTCGCCGATGGCGCGGAACCGGACGACTTCGAGGTGGAGAACTGAGCATGGCCGGAATTGCAGGAATCAGCGCCAATAGGCTCGAGCTGTTGCAGATTGCGGATGCAGTCGCACGCGAAAAGTCGATCGACCGCAAGATCGTCATCGAAGCTATGCAGAACGCGATCCAGAAAGCGGCAAAGTCCCGCTATGGCACCGAGAACGATATCCGTTGCGAGATCGATGCCAAAACCGGCGAAACCCGCCTGACCCGCGTTCTCGCCGTAGTCGAGAGCATCGAGAATGAGGCCACTGAGATTGGCCTCGCTGAGGCGCAGCGCCGCAATCCGGAAGCCAAGATCGGCGATCTGATCGCGGAAAGCCTGCCGCCGCTCGAGTTTGGCCGCGTCGCCGCACAAAACGCCAAGCAGGTCATTGTCCAGCAGGTTCGCGAAGCTGAGCGCGACCGCCAGTTCGGCGAATATAAAGACCGTATCGGCGAGATCATCAACGGCACTGTGAAGCGCGCCGAATACGGCAACGTCATCGTCGATCTCGGTCGCGCCGAAGGCATTATCCGCCGCGACGAGATGATTCCCCGTGAAACGCCTAAGTATGGCGACCGGGTCCGCGCCTACATCTATGACGTTCGCCGCGAGCAGCGCGGGCCGCAAATCTTTCTGTCCCGCGCGAGGCCCGAGTTCATGGCCCGCCTGTTTGCGCAGGAAGTTCCGGAAATCTACGACGGCGTTGTCGAGATCAAGTCGGTCGCGCGTGATCCAGGATCCCGGGCCAAGATTGCCGTCGTGTCAAAGGATACCTCCATCGATCCAGTCGGGGCTTGCGTCGGTATGCGCGGCGCGCGCGTGCAGGCGGTGGTCAACGAACTACAGGGTGAGAAGGTTGATATTATCCAATGGAACCCCGATGCGGCGAGCTTCATCGTCAACGCATTGGCCCCGGCCGAAGTGTCGAAAGTCGTGCTCGATGAAGACAGCGCCCGCATCGAAGTAGTCGTGCCCGAATCGCAGCTCTCGCTCGCCATTGGCCGCCGTGGCCAAAACGTGCGGCTTGCCTCGCAGCTCACCGGCTGGGACATCGACATTCTGACCGAACAGGAAGAGAGCGAGCGCCGTCAGAAGGAATTCACAGAGCGGACGCAGTTGCTGATGGATTCGCTCGACGTGGACGAGGTTATCGCCCAGCTGCTCGTGACCGAAGGCTTCGCAACTGTCGAGGAAGTCGCGTTCGTCGAACTGTCAGAAATCGCCAACATCGAAGGTTTCGACGAAGGCACCGCCGAGCAGATCCAGACTCGTGCCCGTGAATATCTGGAACAGCAAGAAACCGAGCGCGATACCAAGCGTCGCGAATTGGGTGTCGCCGACGAACTGGCTGAAGTTCAGGGCGTCACGTCATCGATGATGGTGGCATTCGGAGAGAAGGGCATCAAATCGCTTGAAGACCTTGCCGATTGTGCCACGGACGATCTCATTGGCTGGACCGAGCGCAAGAAAGAAAAAGAATCGGAGTCCGTCCGCCACAAGGGCGTGCTCGATGGCTTTGACGTCGGCCGCAAGGAAGCCGAAGAGATGATCCTTTCGGCGCGCGTCCTGGCCGGCTGGATCACAGCCGATGAAGTGGCTCCCGACGCGGCTGAGGAAACGAATGACGAAGACGGCGCCGTGACCGACGACGTCGCGTCTGACGCTTGAGCAATGAAGCGGGAGGTCCATAGCATTGGCGCGCAGCCGTCGAGCCATCGATGCTGACGACGACGGAGCGGGCGAAGGCCCGCTGCGTCTGTGCGCGCTGACGCGGGCCTCGCTGCCCAAAGACGAGCTGATTCGCTTCGTCCGCGGTCCCGATGGGTCAATCTACCCCGATCCGGCCATGAAGCTGCCCGGCCGTGGCGTTTGGGTAACTGCGACGGCCGCCAAGATCGCCGAGGCCGTTAAGGCAAAAGTGTTCGCCCGGTCCCTGAAAGCCGACGTCAAGGTGCCGCCTGACCTTGCCGAGCGCGTGAGCGTCCTCATGGAACGACGCGCACTCGACGCGCTTTCCATCGCTAACAAGGCAGGCTTATGCACTACGGGCTTCGACAAGCTTGATACGCTCGTCGCAAAAGGCACGGTTAAGGTTCTCCTGCACGCCAGTGATGCGGCCGCCGGAGGCTCCGAAAAATTGGACAAAAAATACATCGCAGTGTCCCGCGCGTCCCTCCGGGATGCACGGATTCTGCGACTTTTCACGATTGAACAAATGAGCTTGGCCATCGGCCGGTCAAATGTGGTACATGCTGCCCTCACACAGGGCGGAGCGACTGAGAAGTTCTTGAGCGAGGCCGGGCGCGTTCAGCGCTATCGGCCTGCTCTAGTTGAACAAATTGGCATTCCGGACGCACCAGGCGCCTAAGGAAATCTGCGGAAAGACCGAATGGATACGAAGGACACGACCGACAAAACCGCCCGCCCCGGTGCCGCTGGCACAGCAGGGTCGGGAACAGCCGGTGCGGGGACGCGCAAACCGCTGTCGCTGCAACGGACGGTCGAGTCTGGCCACGTGCGGCAGAATTTCAGCCACGGCCGCTCGAAGCCGGTAATCGTCGAAAAGCGCAAGTCGCGCAAGTTGGGCGGCACAGACGCGCCGGCCCCTGCTGCGCCGGCTCCCGTTTCGGTGAGGCCGCCGTCTGAGGCGCCGCAACAAGCGCGCGCGCCGGAACGGACCGATGCCACGCGATCGCTGCGTCCCGAAGAGCGCGATGCCCGCGCCCGCGCGCTGGCCGAATCGCGGCGTCAGAACGTCATTGAAGAAGCGGAGCAGGCAGACCGCCGGCGCACGGAAACTGAAGCGTCGCCTCCGGCCACTGAGGCGCCGGAACTGGTAGCCGCCGTGTCGGCCGCAGTCCCGCACACCGCAGCGCCACCTGCCGAAGCTCCGGTCGCCGCATCGCCGGCAACCCCTGCGTCGGCTCCCGTCCAGTCCCGCGCTCCCGCAGGCGCGCCCGGTCCTGCACGTCGTGACGGTCCCGCACCGCGTCGCGACGGCCCCCCGCCGCGCTCCGATCAGGGCCCGCGTCCCGCCGGCCGCTTTGATGGCCGCGGTGGTCCCCGCGCGCCCGGTCAGGGCTACAACACCGCGTTTATGCCGCGCGAAGGTGGCCGCCCGAAGGAAATCAATATTCCCTCCGCGCGCGCGCCTGCCGCTCCCGAGCGCCCCGCCGTAGAACCGCCGAAGGGCAAAGAAATTCGCACCGAAACGCGTGCGCGCCCTGAGATGGTGGAAGACGAGGAAACGCGCGTTATCAAGCGGGGCGGCAAGATTGTCCGCACGCCTGTGAAGACGACGCCCGAACCGCAGAAAGAGCGCGTCAAACTCACCATCAACAACGCCTTTGACCAGGAGCAGCGCGAGCGTTCGCTCGCGTCCTTGAAGCGCAAACGCGAACGCGAACGCCTCAAGGCTATGGGCGTGCAGCAGCCGCGCGACAAGATTGTCCGCGAAGTCATCATCCCTGAAGCGATTACGATTCAGGAACTTTCGAACCGCATGGCCGAGCGCGCCGTCGATCTCATCAAGCTCATGATGAAGCAAGGCGCGATGCACAAAATCACAGACGTGATCGACGCCGATACCGCCGAACTGATCGTGCAGGAATTCGGTCATAGCTCCAAGCGGGTGTCGGAGTCAGACGTCGAAACGGGCTTCATCGGCGCCAAGGACGACGATCAAAACCTGCGCGCCCGTGCCCCCGTCGTGACGATTATGGGCCACGTCGACCACGGCAAGACGTCGCTGCTCGACGCCATCCGCCAGACCAATGTTGTCTCCGGCGAAGCCGGCGGCATCACGCAGCACATCGGTGCGTACCAGGTCACGTTGCCGTCCGGCGACAAGATCACCTTTATCGATACACCCGGCCACGCCGCCTTCACGGCTATGCGCGCCCGCGGCGCCAAGGTGACGGACATTGTCGTGCTCGTGGTCGCAGCCGATGACGGCGTCATGCCGCAAACGGTCGAAGCCATCAATCACGCCAAGGCGGCCGGCGTCCCGATCATTGTCGCAATCAACAAGATCGATAAGCCGCAAGCCGATCCGAACCGCGTCAAAACCGATCTCTTGAGCCATGAAGTCGTGGTCGAGAGCATGGGCGGCGACACGCTCGAAGTCCCGGTCTCCGCATTGAAGCGGACCAACCTCGAAAAACTGTTGGAAGCGATCCACCTCCAGTCGGAAGTGCTCGATCTCAAGGCCAATCCCGACCGTACCGCCGAAGGCATCGTCATCGAAGCCAAGCTTGAACGCGGCCGCGGTCCTGTCGGCACTGTGCTCGTGCAGCGCGGTTCGCTCAAGGTCGGCGATATCGTCGTTGCCGGCACCGCGTGGGGCCGCGTCCGCGCGCTCATCAACGATAAGGGCCAGAACATCGCCGAGGCCGGTCCGTCCGTTCCCGTCGAGATCCTGGGATTTGACAGCGCTCCCGAGGCCGGCGACCAGATTGCCGTGGTCGAGAACGACTCCCGCGCTCGCGAAATCACCGACTACCGCATCCGCAAACGCCGCGAGACGCTCGGAGCCGCTGGTTCCAAGAGCACGCTTGAGCAGATGATGCAGCAGCTGAAGGAAGCTGGAAAGAAGGACTTCAATCTTCTTATCAAGGGTGACGTTCAGGGCTCGGTCGAAGCCATTATGGGTGCTTTGAAGAAACTCGGAACCGATGAAGTCGAAGCCCGCATCGTGCATTCCGGTGTCGGCGGCATCACCGAGTCCGACATCGCCCTTGCCAACGCCTCGAAGGCCGTCGCCATCGGCTTCAACGTGCGCGCCAACACGCAGGCCAAGCAGGCGGCCGACGCGGCCGGCATCGAGATCCGTTACTACAACATCATCTACGACCTGCTCGATGACGTGAAGGCGGCCATGTCGGGTCTCCTTGCGCCGACCATCCGCGAAGTGTTCCTCGGCAACGCGGAAGTCTTGCAGGTGTTCAACATCTCCAAGATCGGCAAAGTCGCCGGTTGTCGCGTCACCGACGGCAAGGTCATGCGTGGCGGCAAGGTGCGCCTCATCCGTGACAACGTCGTTATTCACGAAGGTTCGCTGTCCGTGCTCAAGCGCTTCAAGGACGATGTCAAGGAAGTGCCGGTCGGACAGGAATGTGGCATGTCCTTTGCCAATTATCAGGACCTGCGTGCCGGTGACGTTATCGAGTGCTTTAATGTCGAGACGGTCACCCGCTCGCTGTAGTCTGAACCTACGCGCCGGGCTCGCGCATGATCTGCGCCGGCCCGGTCCGATGTCCTCCGTCACATCCGCTTAAAGGACGCGTGCGGTTCGATCCCGCCGCGGAAACGACATGACTCGCAAGAAGACCACCACGGGCAAAGGCCCGTCGCAGCGAATGTTGCGCATTGGCGAAATGGTTCGCCACAAGCTTTCAGAACTCCTGATCCGTGGTGAAATTCATGACGACGTGTTGGCCTCGCACGTGATCTCCATTTCGGAAGTTCGCATTTCGAACGACTTGAAGTTGGCGACGGCCTATGTGCTGCCGCTTGGCGGCAAGGACACCGCGGCCGTTCTCGCCGCGCTTGAAAAGCACAAGAAGTTCATCCGCGCCGAGATCGCGCAGACGCTCGATCTTCGCTACGCACCCGACATTCGCTTTCGCGAAGATCAGACCTTCGACGAAGTCAGCCGCATCGATCGCCTGCTCTATTCGGAAAAAGTCCGCCGCGACGTCGAGAAGAAATAATCATGGCCCGCCGCAAGAAAGGCCAGCCCATCAACGGCTGGCTCATACTCGACAAACCGCTGGGCATGACGAGCACGCATGCGCTGGCCCGCGTAAAGCGACTGTTCGACGCGCAGAAAGCCGGCCACGCTGGCACACTCGATCCGCTCGCGACCGGCATTCTCCCGATTGCATTCGGTGAGGCGACCAAGACCGTTTCATTCGCCGTTGATGGCGCTAAATCCTACGCCTTCGTCGTGCGCTGGGGCGCTGAGACCACCACAGACGACAAGGAAGGCGCGGCGACGGAGTTGAGCCCATCCCGCCCGTCCGAGGGCGACATTCGGGCTCTGCTGCCGCGCTTTATCGGCGAGGTCATGCAAACCCCGCCGGCCTTCTCAGCCGTCAAGATCGATGGCGAGCGCGCCTATGATCTAGCCCGCGACGGCGAAGAGGTGACGCTGAAGGCCCGTCCGGTGCGCATTGATGACTTGCGTCTCATCGAGATGCCGAATGCCGAAACCGCTGTGTTCGAAGCCGACTGCGGCAAGGGCACTTATGTTCGCGCGATAGCCCGCGACATGGGCCGCGCACTGGGCTGTTTCGGCCATGTCATCGAGCTGCGCCGAACCCGCGTCGGCCCCTTCGAGGAAGGCGACGCCTGGGGCCTGGACGAATTAGAAGGTGAGGCTGAGGCTGGCCGACTGCTCAATGCAGACGGGCCTTTGCTGCCGGTCGAGATGCCGCTGCGGGGATTGCCGGAATTGATGGTCACGGCGTCAGACGCTTCAAAGCTGGTGCGTGGGATGGCGGTGCTGATCCGCGGTCGTGATGCACCAGTTCTCGCAGGGCTGATGTACGCGACGTGCCAGGGTCGCATCGTCGCTCTGGGTGAAGTTGAAAAAGGCGCGCTGCACCCCATCCGCGTGTTCAATCTGGGCTAACGGCCACACCTCGTTCAAAAAACGCTGCAACCTGTTCACCGTGCGTTGACCAGCCCCAAGCTGCTTCCATAATGGACCCTCACTCGGCCTTGCGGCCGGCTCCCCGACAGGGGAGTCGCAAGGCCCACACAATAAAGCCTTGCGGCCGGCTCCCCGACAGGGGAGTCGCAAGGCCCACACAATAAAGCCTTGCGGCCGGCTCCCCGAGAGGGGAGTCGCAACGCCCATCACACGAGTTCGGCGTTGCGGCCGGCTCCCCGACAGGGGAGTCGCAACGCCCATCAAAGGAGTGTTTTCGATGAACGTCCTGAAGGGTCTTTTTGCCGTTGCGGCAATGACGGTGGCTCTGGGCGCACCTCTCGCCCACGCCGAATGCGTGAAGAAGGGCGCCATCGCCACCGCGGGCTCTGAAGAGTCGGCCAAGTGGTATGCGCTCGAAACCACAGTCCAGGCGGTCAGCTGGGGTCTCTGGCCGGGCTTCCTGGCCAACGGCAAGGTCGAGGGATACAATGTCTCCGACAAATACTCCTGCAAGCCGGATGGCGGGCAGGTCACCTGCCGCGCGGCCGTGACGTTCTGCAAGAAGTAAGAATTTCAGGCTGACCCCAAGAGCCGGCGGCGAAAAATAACTTCGCTGCCATCATGGGTCCATGTATAACGCCTCAGTCGCGGGCTCCCCGAGGGTCCGCGCCTTTGTTTTGCGACCCGGCTGGACGACATCCCGGCCGTGGCCGAATTCGGGGCCTTAAACCGCCCCTGCAACTCCAGATTGAAAGGAGCACCCGATGTCGGAAGTAGCACCGCACCGTAAGGCGGCGAAGGCCGACGTGATCAAGGCCAACGCAACCAAAGCCAATGATACCGGCTCGCCGGAGGTCCAGATCGCCGTTCTGACCCACCGGATCAATGAACTGACCGACCACTTCAAGGCCCATAAGAAGGACAACCACTCGCGTCGCGGCCTTCTAAAAATGGTGAGCCAGCGCCGTCAGTTGCTTGATTACGTCAAGCGCAAGGACGAAGCGCGCTACCAGGGCATCATCGAGAAACTCGGCATCCGCCGTTGATCGCCGCCTCGAAGGAGAAAGCAGGTAGCGACGCCTGCCTTTCGTGGCGACAACGCTTGCATCCACCAGCCTAAAACCACCGCGCCGGGGGCTGGAAACGCTTCCCGGCGCGATGCGCATTCGAGACCGAAGAACCGAAACGAAAGCTGAAAAACATGTTTGATATCCACCGCGTCGAGATCGAATGGGGCGGGCGCAAGCTCAAGCTCGAAACCGGGCACATGGCCCGCCAAGCCGACGCCGCTGTTTATGCCCAGTACGGTGAGACCAGTGTTCTCGCCACCGTCGTCGGCGCCAAGTCCGTCAAACCCGGCATTGATTTCTTTCCTTTGACCGTGAACTACCAGGAGCGGACCTACGCGGCCGGCAAAATCCCCGGCGGCTATTTTAAGCGCGAAGGCCGTCCAACCGAGAAGGAAACGCTTGTCTCGCGGCTCATCGACCGCCCGATCCGCCCGTTGTTCGTCGAGGGCTTCAAGAACGAAGTCCAGGTCGTCGTCACCGTTCTCTCGCATGATCTCGAAAACGATCCCGATGTCGTCGGATTGGTCGCCGCGTCCGCCGCTCTGACGTTGTCCGGCCTTCCCTTCCTTGGGCCGATCGGCGCTGCTCGCGTCGGCTACATCAGCGGCCAGTATGTTTTGAACCCGCTGGTCGACGAAATGGCCGAGACCAATCTCGATCTCGTCGTCGCCGGCACTCACGATGCCGTCATGATGGTTGAATCGGAAGCCAAGGAACTCTCCGAGGAGATCATGCTCGGCGCCGTTATGTTCGGCCACAAGCATTTCCAGCCGGTCATCCAGGCGATCATCAAACTCGCCGAAACCGCTGCCAAGGAGCCGTGGGACATCAAGATTGCCGACAAGGCGAAGTACGCGGACCAAGTCAAGGCAATCGCCGGCGAAACCCTGACGCAGGCCTTTTCGACCAAGGAAAAGGGCAAGCGGAACGATCTGGTCTCCGAAGCCAAGAAGCGCGTTTTCTCTGAAATCAAGATCCCAGAAGATGCGAGCGAGAAGGTCCTGCTCGGCGACGCCTTCAAGGCGCTCGAAATGGACATCATGCGCGGCGACGTCCTCAAGACGAAGAAGCGCATCGACGGCCGCGATCTCGTCACCGTCCGCCCGATCGTATCGGAAGTGCACGTGCTGCCCCGCGCGCACGGCTCGGCTCTCTTTACCCGCGGTGAAACGCAGGCCCTCGTCGTTGCAACGCTCGGTACCGGCGAAGACGAGCAGTATGTCGACAGCTTGGAAGGTACCCGCAAGGAACGCTTCCTGCTGCATTACAACTTCCCGCCCTTCTCCGTCGGTGAAACGGGCCGCATGGGTTCGCCCGGTCGCCGCGAAATCGGCCACGGCAAGTTGGCATGGCGCGCTGTGCGTCCGCTGCTGCCCAAGCACGAGGAATTTCCCTACACGCTGCGCGTCGTCTCTGAAATCCTCGAGTCGAACGGGTCGTCTTCTATGGCCACCGTCTGTGGCGCCTCGCTGTCTCTCATGGATGCCGGCGTTCCACTGAAGGCGCCGGTCGCCGGCATCGCCATGGGTCTCATCAAGGAAGGCAGCGACTACGTCGTTTTGTCCGATATCCTGGGTGATGAAGACCACCTCGGCGACATGGACTTCAAGGTCGCAGGTACGGCCAATGGCGTCACCGCGCTGCAGATGGACATCAAGATCACCGGCATCACCGAGGAGATCATGAAGGTGGCGCTGCAGCAGGCGAATGAAGGCCGCCTGCACATCCTCAATGAAATGTCGAAATCGATCACCGGCGCGCGCGAGGAGTTGGGCGAATTCGCCCCGCGCATCGAGACGATCAAGATCCCCACCGACAAGATCCGCGAAGTGATCGGTTCGGGCGGCTCGGTGATCCGGGAAATCGTGGCGGAATCGGGCGCCAAGATCGACATTTCCGACGATGGCACCGTAAAGATTGCCTCCGCCAACCGCGAGTCGATCGAGAAGGCGTTGGCCCGCATCAAGGGCATCACGTCGGAGCCCGAGATCGGCCAGATCTACAAGGGCAAGGTCGTCAAGATCATGGAGTTCGGCGCTTTCGTGAACTTCTTTGGTGCCAAAGACGGTCTGGTTCACATTTCGCAGTTGACGCAAGGCCGTCCGGAAACGGTCGGTGAAGTTGTTAAGGAAGGCCAGGAAGTTTTCGTAAAACTTCTGGGCTTCGACGACCGCGGCAAGGTGCGTTTATCGATGAAGATCATCGATCAGGCGACCGGTCAGGAAATTCCGCGCGCTCCCGGCGAGCCGGAAGAAGTCTTCTCGGCCGAGCGTCCGCCGCGTCGCGAACGTGAAGGCGGCGGCGGCGGCGGCCGTGGTCGGTCCGGCCCGCGCCGCGAGCGAGATTGAGCCCGCGCCGCGAGCGAACCAAACAACAGACAAAGGGCGGTCCAATCGGGCCGCCCTTTTCGTTTGCGATGCGTACTTATCCCCGTAAGCGCCTGCCCTTCTATCCTTCGCCTCAACGCACTGAGCGAAGGATCACGCCGTGGACGAAACGTCGAATTTGCTTCTGCCCTATATTCTCGCCGCCCAGGCGCAAAAGCACGTGACGCACAACGAGGCGCTGCGCAAACTCGATGCGCTTGTCCAGATTTCCGTCACGGATCGCGACCTCGCCGCGGCCCCTGCGGCGCCGGTCGAAGGCGCCCGCTATATCGTAGCCGTCGCACCGACGGGCGTTTGGTCGGGTCACGCCGGCAAAATCGCGGCCTGGCAGGACGGCGCATGGGCCTTTTATCAGCCGCGCCAAGGCTGGCTAGCCTGGATCGAAGACGAAGGCACAGCGGTCGTGTTCAACGGAACGGCCTGGACCGCACTCGGTGGCGGCAGTGTCAATCCCGCCCCTCTCGTCGGCATCAACGCAACCGCCGACACCATCAACCGACTTTCGCTCGCCTCTCCCGCCTCACTGTTCAACCACGCCGGTGCGGGTCACCAATTCAAGATCAACAAGAACGCGGCGGGCGATACCGCCTCGATCCTGTTTCAGACCACTTTCTCCGGCCGCGCTGAAATGGGTCTTGCCGGCAGCGACGATTACTCGTTCAAGGTCTCGGCCGATGGCACGACGTGGTTCAATGCCATCCTGATCAACCGCACCAACGGCGCGGTGAGCTTTCCCAACACGTCGATCGGCGGCGGCATCTCCGACGGCGACAAGGGCGACATTACCGTCTCGGGTTCTGGCTCGATCTGGAGCATCGACCCTGATGCCGTGACCAACGCAGACCTCGCCAACATGGCGGCGCTGACGGTGAAGGGAAATGCGACCAACGCAGTGGCTGACCCCTCCGACATCGCCGCCTCTGCCGACGGCCAAGTGCTGCGCCGTTCCGGAACCGCGCTCGGCTTCGGAACGATCGCAACGGCGGGTGTTGCAGATGACGCGATCAGCAACGCCAAGCTGGCCAATGTCGCCACCGCAACCCTCAAGGGTCGCACGACGTCCGGCACCGGTGATCCAGAGGACCTGACCGCAACGCAGGCAACGGCGCTGCTCGATGCCTTCACATCCTCGCTCAAGGGCCTGGCGCCTGCCTCCGGTGGCGGCACGGCAAACTTCCTCCGCGCCGATGGTGCATGGGCCGCGCCTGCCGGCGGTGGCGGTGGAAGTACGCTGACGACGCCGGGCGGACGCTTGACGCTAACGGCCAACACGCCGGTTATGACGACTGGCGTATCCGCTCAAACCACCATTCGTTACACGCCGT
>LNFM01001651.1_pt1 | contig 49782 bp, 47 predicted proteins | sample 596031 | NCBI WGS metagenome assembly LNFM01 (sample SAMN04254537, study PRJNA301005) | activated carbon metagenome | isolation source: dual media filters at the Ann Arbor, Michigan drinking water treatment plant | place: USA: Ann Arbor | reverse complement strand
TGAGCGCTACAAAGCGCAGCTCAACCCATTGATCTGCCTGAGTGAATCGCTGGGTTATACGAGCGGCAACAGTTAACTCAGACATAGCCTTTAACAACGGCTTCGAACATGGCGAAGGTCGCTTAGAACGCAGCGCCGATGGGCAGTGGCGCGTGCTGTTTTACGGTGATTTTCAGGAGCAGTTGAGCCTGAGCGGCGATGAACTGGTGCAAGCGCAAAGCGACACCTGGCCTGAACAACGTTTTGTCCGCGCCACGGGTACACCATCCGCGCCACTGGCTGTATCCGGCAGCAGCTTCGAGCAGGCGCTCTACACAGCCTTTCTCGGCGGTACATGGACGATTGAAGAAGGCCTGGGCGAAGGTGGTCTGGTGTTATTCCAAGCCGATGGCAGCGTGCAGGGACTACCGGGCGCCGAGCGCTATGCACTCTGCTTGGCCGGTGATTGCGCCGCGATGAGCGGTGAGTTCGACAGCCTCTGGCTGCAACTGGGCGAGCAGGGACAAAGCTGGCTGTTCGAGCGTGAAGGCGACCAACTGCGCGTCTTCGAAGCGCTCAATCGCTCGCAAATCGACGAAATGCCCAGCTATACCAAAGGCCTGCAACGCTGGTTACTGGTTAAACGCTAAGCGGTAAGACTCGGCACCGGGGCAACAGACCCGGCGCCTGCCCCCCTAGCCGACTTGCGGCCCTATAACTGCTGCAAAATGGCGCTGTAACCTTCACGATAACTCGCGTAGCGCGGCGACCAGCCCAAGGCTTTGGCGCGGGCATTGCTGCAACGCTTACTGCCTGCGCGGCGCACCGTTGACTCAGCAGCCCAGTGGCTCACACCCAACTGTTCACGCAACCAAGCCACCACCTCATGCAACGGCGCAGGCTCATCATCGACGCCGATGTAGCAGTCATCCAGCGCCACACCGCGCGCGTCGGCCTGTAGCAGGTAAGCCAGCAGCCCGGCCGCATCGTCGGCGTGAATACGGTTGCCATAGAGCGGTGGTTCAGTGGCCACACGGTAGCCCTGGCGCACCTGACCCAACAGCCACTCACGACCAGGGCCGTAGATGCCGGTCAGGCGCACCACGCTGGCTGGCAAGCCACTGCTCAAAGTGAGATTTTCGGCTTGCAGCATGATGCGACCGGAATAACCTTGCGCGTCGGCAGACGAGGTTTCATCCACCCACTCGCCCTGCTGTTGGCCATACACGCCACTGCTCGAAACAAACAGCACGCGCTTAGGCTGCTGTCCGTGCTGCGCCAGCCAGCCCAATACGCGGCGCAGGCCATCTACATAGGCCGCGCGGTAACCGTCTTCGTCGTGCTGGGTAGCCGCAGCGCAGTACACCAGATAATCCAGCGACTCGCTGGGCCACGCGGCCGGGCAGGTGTCGAGTTGCAGATCGCCAGCGACCGGGACAATGCCCGCTGGCAACTGCGCCACCGTGCGGCGCAGGCCATAAACCGTCCAGCCTACGGCGCTTAGCTGCTGACCGAGACGGCTGCCGACATCGCCGCAGCCGGCGATCATCAGTGTTTTACTCATCGTTGCGTATTCCTGTAGGGCTGTTGCTCATCAGGGCAACAGTGCCACTAAGCCAGCCTGCTGCACCAGCTCCAATAGCGGCTGCGGATACACACCGAGAATAAACGCCAATGCGGCCACACACATCAGCATGATGCCACCGGCCCGTTGCGCCCAGTCGAACGGCGCATCCTGGCGCTGCAAATTCGGCTCAACCATAAACAGCGTGACCATGACCCGCAGGTAATAGAACACACCGATGGCGCTGCCAATTACCAGAGCAGCAAGCAGCCACCACTGCTGTGATTGCACACCGGCCGCCACCACGTAGAACTTGCCGATAAAGCCGGCCGTCAGCGGAATACCGGCCAGCGACAGCATCATCACCGTCAGTACCGCGGTCAGGTAGGGGCGACGCCAGAACAAGCCACGGTATTGATACAACGCATCACAATCACGACCACTGTAGGGGGTCGACATCAAGGTAATCACACCAAAGGCACCCAGGCTGGTCAGCACGTAGGTGGCCAGATAGACGCCGACCGCTTCGACAGCCAGGCCTTTGCTGGCGATCAGCGCCACTAACAAGTAACCGAAGTGAGCGATTGAGGAATAACCAAGCAGGCGCTTGAGGTTGTTCTGCAGCAATGCCAGCAGGTTGCCAAAAATGATCGAGGCAATCGCGATCAGGGTGAGCAAATCACTCAACCAACCGCCAGCCGCTGCCGGCGACATTTGATACAGGCGCAGCAGCACAGCAAACACCGCCACCTTGCTGGCGGTAGCCAGAAAGGCAGCGACCGGCGCCGGCGCGCCCTCGTAGACGTCCGGCGTCCACAGGTGAAATGGCACCAGCGAAAGCTTAAACGCCAGGCCGATTAACATCATGCCCATGCCCAATTGCGCCAGCAGGCTCGGCAGGCCATCGGCGGCCAATTTGGCACCAATACCGGCGAAGGTCAGGCTGCCGGATTCGGCATACAGCAACGCCATACCAAACAGCAGGAAAGCTGACCCGGCAGCCGACAACACCATGTACTTGATGCCCGCTTCCAGCGAACGCTTGTTGAAGAAGGCATAGGCAATCATGCCGTAGGTGGGTACCGACAGCAGTTCCAGGCCGATGAATAGACCCGCCAGGTGCTGTGCGCTGACCAACACCAAACCACCGACCGTTGCCAGCAGCATCAGCAGATAAAGCTCTTCGCGGTTGCCGGGGTAACCCTTACCGGACTCACCGCCCAGGTAGGCGTGAGTCAGCGTTACGCAGGCCAGGGTCGCGGCCAACACCAGGCCCATGTAGAAGCAGGCGAACTTATCCACCAACAACAGCGGCGTAACCTCGATAGGCGTGACGCCGGCCGCGGGTAGCAGCGACAACAACGCCAGGTTAAGGCCCAGCACCGACAGCGCAAAGGTCAGGCTGTGGTTGCGCTTCCAGGCGATGGCCAGCATCACCACCACCGCCGTGATGCTGGTAATCAGCAGCGGCAGCAGCGCGATGAAGTGTTGCGTCGTGAATTGCATGGCATGACTTTCCATTGAACTGCTTACCGGGCCGGAACAGGTTGATTGAGGGCGCTACCCAGCCACTGCTGCACGCCTTGCATGCTGGCGGCAGAGGTGTCGAGCACCGGCTGTGGGTACACACCGAGCAGAATCAGCAGCACAGCCAAAACCAGCACCATGCTCAACTCGCGTACCTGCAAACCTGGCAGCGCCGTATCGGCCTTGGCGGGGCCAAAGTAAGCGCGGTGAATCATGATCAGCGAGTAGACCGAACCAAACACCAGGCCAGTAGCCGCCACCACAGTGACCCACGGTGCCGTTTGGAAGCTGCCGACCAGAATCAGGAATTCGCCGACAAAGTTACCGGTGCCTGGCAAGCCCAGTGCAGCGGCAGCAAAAAACAGGCTCAATGCTGGCAGCCAAGGCATGCGTGCCCAGATGCCGCCCATTTCGCGCATGTCGCGGGTGTGCAGACGTTCATACAACTGGCCGCAGAGGATAAACAAGGCCGCCGCCGACAGGCCGTGGGCCATCATCTGCACCACGGCGCCCTGCAGGGCGATCTCGCTGGCGGAGTAAATGGCGATCAGCACAAAGCCCATGTGCGAGACGCTGGAGTACGCCACCAAACGCTTGATGTCAGTCTGTGCGAACGACAGCAGCGCGCCATAGAGAATGGCGAACACGCCCAGCCACTGCGCGATTGGCGCGAACTCCGCCGAGGCATTGGGGAACAGCGGCAAGGCAAAGCGCATCAGGCCGTAGGCCGCCGTCTTCAGCAGAATACCGGCCAAATCCACAGAGCCGGCGGTCGGTGCCTGGGCATGGGCATCCGGCAACCAAGAGTGGAACGGCACTACCGGGAACTTCACCGCAAAGGCGATAAAGAAGCCGAGCATCAGGATGTATTCAGTGCCTGGGGCCAGTTTGGTTGTCAGCAAATCGGCATAGTTGAAGGTCAGCACACCGGTCTGGTCGAAGTGCACAAACACCAGCCCAAGAATCGCCAGCAGCATGATCAGGCCGCTGGCCTGGGTGAAGATAAAGAACTTGGTGGCGGCGTAAATGCGTGTTTTGCCGTCACTGCCGCTATGACCCCAGAGCGCGATGAGGAAATACATCGGCACCAGCATCATTTCCCAGAAGAAAAAGAACAGAAACAGGTCTACGGCGAGAAACACACCGACCACGCCGCCCAAAATCCACATCAAGTTGAGGTGGAAGAAGCCAACGCGGTTCTTGATCTCGTTCCACGAGCACAGCACCGAAAGCACACCGAGCAGGCCGGTGAGGCTGATCATCAGCACCGACAAACCATCCAGCGCCAGGTGCACGCTGATGCCAAAGCGCTCGATCCACGGCACCTGAAACTCAGCCGCCCACTGCGGCACAGCACCCGGCGCAGGCGCCAAGCTGAAGTCGCCAGTGGCCCACAACCACAGGCTGAGGCCGAACAGCAGGGCCATGGTCAGCAGGGCAATCACACGTGGCAAGGTGCTGCCAAAACGCTCGAACTGCCAGCACAGCAAACCGCCGATAAAGGGCAGCAGGATTAGCCAGGGCAAAATCATCAGGCTGATTTCCTTAATTCAGAAACAGGAGGACGGCGAGCACCAGCACGGCACCCCCGGCAATCGATGCGGCGTACCAGCGCACTTGCCCGTTTTCACTGCGGGCCAGCAAGGCATTACCACCTCGCACCAGACGCGGAACCAAGCCAATGCCACGGTCAATCGGATCACGCCCGAGCAACCGGCAAAGCAACAGATACGGCTGCACAAACAGCTTGTCGTAGAGCCAGTCGAAGCCCCAGGCGGCGAACCACCAGGCCGACAAGAAGCGCCCCGGCGCACTCTGCGCCAATGCCGTGGCCACACGCCGCTGGCCGAGAAACAGCAGCGCCGCCAGGACGATGCCGATAATCGCGATGGCGCCTGAAGCGACCTCCAGACCGATCCGCGCATCACCACCGGCATGCCCGATGCTTTGCGGCAGCACGCCAGCCAACGGTGGACTGATCAGCGCGCCGATAAAGGTTGAAAGCACAATCAAAGTGATCAGCGGCAGGCTATGCGCCAGCCCATGCCCGGCATGCGCCTCGGTCTGCTGCTTGCCGTGGAAGGCAATGAAAATCAGGCGGAAGGTGTACAGCGAGGTCAGGAAGGCACCGACCAGACCGGCATACAACAACCACTGATGACCACTGGCGAAGGCCTCCCAGAGGATCTCATCCTTGGAATAGAAGCCCGCCGTAATCAGCGGCAATGCCGCCAGCGCCGCGCCGCCGACGATAAAGCTGGCATAGGCCAAAGGCAGCTTGTTCCACAGCCCGCCCATCTTGAAGATGTTCTGCTCATGGTGGCAGGCATGAATCACCGCACCCGAGGCGAGGAACAACAAGGCTTTGAAGAAGGCGTGGGTCATCAGGTGGAAAATCGCCGCATCCCACGCGCCCACGCCCAAGGCGAGGAACATGTAGCCAATCTGACTCATGGTCGAGTAAGCGAGGATGCGCTTGATGTCGGTCTGCACCAGCGCGGCAAAACCAGCCAGCACCAGCGTCAAGCCGCCGACAATGCCGACCAGTTCGAGAATCTCCGGAGTCAGCAGGAACAGGCCGTGAGTCCGCGCGATCAGGTACACACCGGCGGTGACCATGGTCGCCGCGTGGATCAGTGCCGACACCGGCGTCGGGCCGGCCATCGCGTCCGCCAGCCAGGTTTGCAGCGGCAACTGCGCCGATTTGCCCACTGCGCCACCGAGCAGCATCAGCGTGGCAATCCACAGCCAGCTATCGCCTTCCACGTATTTCTGCGGCGCCAGCACCATCAGCTCCTGAATATTCAGGGTGCCGAGATGGAGGAACAGGATGAACAGGCCGATGGCCATAAACACGTCGCCGATACGGGTGACGATAAAGGCTTTCAACGCTGCATTACCGTTGGGCGTGTGCTTGAAGTAGAAGCCGATCAGCAGGTACGAGCACAGCCCCACGCCTTCCCAGCCGAAGTAGAGCATCAGCAGGTTATCGCCCAGCACCAGCAACAGCATGCTGAAGATAAACAGGTTGGTGTAGGCGAAGAAACGCGAATAGCCCTCTTCACCGCGCATGTACCAACTGGCAAACAGGTGGATCAAAAAGCCCACACCTGTAACCACACCGAGCATCGTTACGGACAAGCCATCCAGGTACAGCGTGAAGCTCGGTGCGAAACCGGCCACGCTCATCCACTGCCACAGCACTTGGATGAAGACGCCATTTTCCGGTGGGTTAAGGTTGAACTGCAAAATCACCCAGGCGGCGGTAAGGGCGGACAAACCGACCGAGCCCACACCGATCAGCGCCGACAGATTCTCGGACAATCGCCCGCGAGAGAAGGCCAGCAGAAACCAGCCCAGCAGCGGAAACACACAGGTCAGAAATAGAAGGTTCATCCGCGCATCTCGCTGGCAGCGTCGATATCGAGCGTGTTGAAGCGGCGATACAACTGCAAGAGGATCGCCAGGCCGATACTGGCCTCAGCAGCGGCCAGGGTAATGACCAGAATAAACATCACCTGCCCGTCCGCCTGAGCCCAACGGCTGCCCGCCACAATGAAAGCCAACGCGGTGGCATTCATCATCACCTCCAGGCTCATCAGCACGAAAAGAATGTTACGCCGCACCATCAGGCCAATCAGGCCCAGGCTGAACAGCACGCCGGCCAACGCCAGGCCGTGTTCCATGGGAATCGCATTCATGCGGTTGGCTCCTTGGCATCATGGCGACCGAGGTGATAAGCCGCGACCAGCGCAGCAAGCAGCAGCATCGACGCCAGCTCCACGGCCAGCAAATAAGGCCCATACAGCGCGATACCAACAGCCTTGGCATCCACTGTTTGCAAGCCCAAGGCCGCACCACTGGGGGACTGGAACAGTACATACAGCAACTGCCCCAACAACAACGTCGAAAGAATTGAAGGGCCGACCCAAATGCCGGGTTTCAGCCATTGACGCTCCTGCTCAGCAGCTGCAGGCCCGAGGTTGAGCATCATGACCACAAACACGAACAGCACCATGATTGCGCCGGCGTAAACGATGATCTCCAGAGCGCCAGCGAAAGGCGCACCGAGGGCGAAAAAGGTCATGGCCACGGCCAACAGCGAAACGATGAGATACAGCAGCGCATGCACCGGGTTGGTGTTGGTGATCACACCCACAGTCGATGCCACCGCCACACCGGCGGCGAAGTAGAACGCGAATTCCATCAGAAACTCCTCATTACACCCCTCTCCCGCGTGCGGAAGAGAAGTTGGGGGAGAGGGTAAGCACGGTATGAACCCGTCATGGCAGCAACCCCTTGACGTTGATCGGTTCGGCTTCATTCTGCGCGGCACCTTTCGGCTTGCCGGCGATGGCCATACCGGCGACGCGGTAGAAGTTGTAGTCCGGGTTCTTGCCCGGACCGCTGATCAGCAAGTCTTCTTTCTCGTACACCAGGTCCTGGCGCTTGTACTCGCCCATTTCGAAATCCGGGGTGAGCTGAATCGCGGTGGTCGGGCAGGCTTCTTCGCACAGGCCGCAGAAGATGCAACGCGAAAAGTTGATGCGGAAGAAATCCGGGTACCAGCGGCCATCCGGGGTTTCCGCTTTCTGCAGGGAAATGCAGCCCACCGGGCAGGCCACCGCACACAGGTTGCAGGCCACGCAGCGTTCTTCGCCGTCGGGGTCGCGGGTCAGGACGATACGGCCGCGGTAGCGCGGCGGCAGGTACACGGCTTCTTCTGGGTACTGCAAGGTGTCGCGCTTGCGAAAACCATGGCTGAAGACCATGGCCATGCTGCGCAGTTGGGTGCCAGTACCGACCAGCACGTCCCATATGTATTTGAACATTCTGTGGCTCTCCTTACTGGGCCGCGGCCAGCACAAGTGCGCCGGTCACCAGCAGGTTAATCAGGGTCAGCGGCAGGCAGAACTTCCAGCTGAAGGCCATGACCTGGTCATACCGTGGGCGCGGAATCGAGGCGCGCAACAGGATGAAGATCATGATGAAGAAGCAGGTTTTCAGCGCGAACCAGAAGAACGGGATCTGCGGCAGAAGATCGAACGGGCCGTGCCAGCCGCCAAAGAACAGCGTGACCAGCAACGCCGACACCGTGACGATGGCGACGTATTCACCGACGAAGAACATGCCCCATTTCATCCCGGCATATTCGATGTGATAACCATCAGCCAGCTCCTGCTCAGCTTCGGGCTGGTCGAAGGGGTGACGGTGCGTTACGGCCACGGCAGCAATAAAGAAGGTACAGAAACCGAGAAACTGCGGAATGATGAACCACATGTGCTCGGCTTGGTAATCGACAATATCGCGCATGTTGAAGGAGCCGACCTGAGCCACCACACCCATTAGCGCCAGCGCCAGGAACACCTCGTAGGACACCGTCTGCGCCGAAGCGCGCAGCGCACCGAGCAGGGCGAACTTATTGTTACTGGCCCAGCCGGCAAACAGCACGGCGTACACCGACAAACCGGCCATGGCGAAGAAGAACAGAATGCCGATGTTCAAATCCGCCACGCCCCAAGTCGGGGTGATGGGAATGATCGCGAACGCCATCAGCATCGCGGAGAAGGCGATCATCGGTGCCAGGATAAAGATGAACTTGTCGGCAAACGGCGGCGTCCAGTCCTCCTTGAAGAACATCTTGATCATGTCAGCCGCGATCTGAAACATGCCGAACGGCCCGACCCGGTTGGGGCCGTAACGGTCCTGCCACCAGCCCAGCAAACGCCGTTCGACAAAACTCAGCAGCGCGCCGCAGACCACCACTACCAGCAAAATCACGATGGCTTTGAACACCGAGGTCAACACGGCCATCACGTCAGGGGTCAACCAGCTCATGGCGCGGCCTCCTCAATACGGGTCACGACTGCGCCCGCGATCAATGCCGGGATGCCCGCCAAGCCGACCGGCAGACCGACCACACCAATGGCCAGCTCTTCGGTGATTTGCAGCGGCAGGTGCAGGGTTTGCCCGGCAACCGTCAGGCTGAGCAGCGCGCCATCATTCACGCCCAAACGCTGCGCTTCGGCCTTGGCCAGCAGCGCATAGGACGCAGGGATGCGCTCTTGCAGCGGCGCGGCACCGGCGGAGGTTTCCTCGCTGCCGAACAGGTGGTGCAAGGCTACGGCCTGCAAGGTGCCCGGCGCTGGGTTAAAGGCCGCTGGCGCACTGAACCAAGGCAAAACCACACCACTGGCTCGCAGCAGGCGCACGCCGGGATCACCGGCACGCAAATGACCGCCGACTTCGTCCTGAAACTTGTTCCAGGCCTGCGGCGAGTTCCAGCCCGGCGACCAGGCGAATGGAATCTGCTGACGATCTTCCTTGCTGCCGGAATAACCTTCCATGGAGAAGGCAAAGGCCGAATCCTGATCCTGCGGCTGACGCGGCTCATGCACGCTGATATTGGCGCGCATGGCGGTGCGCCCGCTGTAACGGTGCGGCTCGCGGGCCAGCTTGAGGCCCTTGATGCGGAACGTGGCATTGGGCGCAGCTTCACCAATACGCGCCAGCACGCTGTTGCTCGCGGCCACAGCGGCGGTCACCGCATCCAACTGCGTCCAATCGAGCGGCTTGCCTTGCAGGGTGCTGTGCAGCGCATGCAGCCAGCGCCAGCCTTCGCGAATCAGGATATTGGCGTCGTAGTAGCTCGGCTCGAACACCTGGAAGAAGCGCTGGGCGCGGCCTTCGAAGCTGACCAAGGTGCCATCGCCTTCGGCAAAGCTGGCCACCGGCAGCAGCAGGTGGGCTTTTTCGCTGGTGGCCGTGTGCTGATGATCGGCGACGATCACCACCTGCGCAGCCGCCAATGCGGCATCTACATGCGCTGCATCAGCGCGGCGGTACAGGTCGTTTTCCAGCACGATCACGGCATCGGCCTGAGCAGACGTCAGCGCCTGTAGCGCAGCATCGACGGACTCGCCACCCAGCAGGGCCAAGCCCATGCTATTGGCTTCCGGCACCACCAAGCTAATGGAGGCGTTCTTCTCACGGTTTTTCAGCGCGCTGGCGATGTTTGCAGCCGCTTCGATCAGGCTTTTCTCGCCCAAGGAGGCACCAGAGACGATCAGCGGGCGCTTGGCTTCCAGCAGCGCGTCGGCAATCAACGCCACCAGTTCACCGACATCCGCATCCAGGCCGTTAACCGCCGGTGCGCTCGGATCGATGGCGTGGGCCACGGCGAAACCGATACGCGCCAGGTCGGCTGGGGCGGCGTGCACGCAGGCTTCGGCAATATCATCCAGGCGCGTAGCGGTGACGCTGGCGATAAACAGCGGATGCAGCGCGTCCTGGGCGACGTTTTGCACGGCCGCCATGTGCCAGTCCTGAATTTTCATCGACGCAGCGATTTCGGTGGCCTTGCCCTTGACCGTCTGACGCAGAGCCAGGGCCAAGCGCGCAGCGGTCTGGGTCAGGTCTTCACCGAGAATAAACACCGCGTCATGCAGTTCGACTTCACGCAGAGTCGGCACCGGCAGCGGGCCGTTCTGCAGGATGTCGCGGATCAGGCGGATATTGTCCAGCTCAGCTGCGGCGATACCGGAATAGAAGTTAGCCCCGCCGACCAGCTCACGCAGGGCGAAGTTGCTTTCCAAGCTGGCGCGCGGCGAACCGATGCCGATCACCCGCTTGCCGTTGAGCAGCTCGGCGGCCTTGTCCAGCGCGGCATCAATGCCGAGTTTTTCGCCACCGTCTTTATTCATCAGCAGCGGCTGACGCGGACGATCCGTGCGGTTGACGTAGCCGTAACCGAAACGCCCACGGTCGCAGAGGAAGTATTGGTTCACATCACCGTTGAAGCGGTTTTCAATACGGCGCAGTTCGCCATAACGCTCGCCAGGGCTGGTGTTGCAGCCGCTGGCGCAGCCATGACAGATGCTCGGGGCAAACTGCATGTCCCACTTACGGTTGTAGCGCTCGGAGTGGGTTTTGTCGGTGAACACACCGGTCGGGCAAACCTCAACCAGGTTGCCGGAGAATTCACTCTCCAACACACCGTCTTCAACGCGACCAAAGTACACGTTGTCGTGCGCGCCATATACGCCCAGGTCCGTGCCGCCGGCGTAATCCTTGTAGTAACGCACGCAGCGGTAGCAAGCGATGCAGCGGTTCATCTCATGGGAGATAAACGGGCCGAGTTGCTGATTTTGGTGGGTGCGCTTGCTGAAGCGATAACGACGCTGGTTGTGGCCGGTCATCACCGTCATGTCTTGCAGGTGGCAGTGGCCGCCCTCCTCGCACACCGGGCAGTCGTGCGGGTGGTTGGTCATCAGCCATTCGACGACGCTGGCGCGGAACGCCTTGGACTCTTCATCGTCGATGCTGATCCAGGTGTTGTCGGTGGCCGGCGTCATGCACGACATGACGATGCGCCCACGCGTGTCGTTTTCATCGCTGTACTGCTTGACCGCGCATTGGCGGCAGGCACCGACGCTACCGAGCGCCGGGTGCCAGCAGAAGTAAGGGATATCAAGACCGAGGGACAGGCAGGCCTGCAGCAGGTTGTCCGCCCCATCGACTTCGAAATCTTTGCCGTCTACGTGGATAGTGGCCATGGTTCAGGTTTCTTCTTTGCCCACCGAAGCGAGCTTGGCTAATGGAATCACGGTGTGCTGCGGGGCCAGGTCAGTGGCCGCCAGAGCGCCATTGCTTTACGCGGGGACGAATTGCCCCGTCGGTGTCGGAGCCGCCGAACTGGCCACGCCAGCTTCGAACTCCGAACGGAAATACTTGATCGCACTGCCCAGCGGCTCGACGGCGCCCGGTGCATGGGCACAAAAGGTCTTACCGGGGCCAAGGAAGTTGACCAATCCCAACAAGGTGTCGATGTCTTCTTGCGTGCCCTGCTTGCGTTCCAGCGCACGGAGGATCTTCACGCTCCACGGCAGACCGTCACGGCATGGGGTACACCAGCCGCAGGACTCACGGGCGAAGAACTCTTCCATGTTGCGCAGCAGCGAAACCATGTTGACGCTGTCGTCCACCGCCAGCGCCAGGCCAGTGCCCATGCGCGTGCCAACCTTGCCGATACCGCCAGCGTACATCAGTGCATCCAGATGCTCAGGCAGCAGAAAGCCGGTACCGGCACCGCCGGGTTGCCAGCATTTCAAGGTATAGCCGTCGCGCATGCCGCCGGCATAGTCCTCAAACAGCTCGCGGGCGCTGACGCCAAAGGGCAGCTCCCACAGACCGGGGTTTTTCACCTTGCCGGAAAAGCCCATCAGCTTGGTGCCGTGGTCTTCGCTTTGCGGGCGGGCCAGACTTTTGTACCAATCCACGCCATGGCCAACGATGGCCGGCACGTTGCACAGCGTCTCGACGTTGTTCACGCAGGTGGGCTTGCCCCACACGCCAACCACCGCCGGGAACGGCGGCTTGGCACGTGGATTAGCGCGGCGGCCTTCCAGGGAGTTGATCAGTGCGGTTTCTTCACCGCAGATATAGCGGCCAGCACCGGTGTGCACGAACAGCTCGAAATCGAAACCGCTGCCGAGAATGTTCTTGCCGAGCAGGCCGGCGGCCTTGGCTTCTTCAATGGCGCGATTCAAATTCGTCGCGGCATCGACGTATTCGCCGCGCAGGAAGATGTAACCGCGATAGGCCTTGAGCGCGCGGGCGGAGATCAGCATGCCTTCGATCAACAGATGCGGCAACTGCTCCATCAGCATGCGGTCTTTCCAGGTGTTCGGTTCCATCTCGTCCGCGTTGCACAGCAGGTAGCGGATGTTCATCGACTCATCCGTTGGCATCAGGCCCCACTTCACGCCAGTGGGAAAGCCAGCACCGCCACGGCCCTTGAGGCCGGCGTCTTTCACCGTCTGCACGATATCGGCTTGAGCCATTTCGCTCAGCGCCTTGTGCGCGGCGGCGTAGCCGTTTTTCTGCTGGTATTCGGCCAGCCACACCGGTTGGCCGTCATCACGCAGCCGCCAGGTCAGCGGGTGGGTTTCCTCGCTGCGGGCAATCGTGTTGGCCGGGCCGATGGACGTCAGCGTTTTGATGCTCATACGTAGGCCTCCAGCAGTTGGGCCACGCCCTCGGCATGCACATCGCCAAAGGTGTCGTCGTCAATCATCAGTGCCGGAGCCTTGTCGCAGTTGCCCAGGCAACACACTGGCAGCAAAGTAAAGCGGCCGTCGGCGGTGGTCTGCCCCGGCACGATGCCGAGCTGATCCTTGATGCCCGCCAGCACACCTTCATGCCCGCCGATGTAGCAGGTCATGCTGTCGCACACGCGGATGATGTGACGACCCACCGGCTGACGGAAAATCTGACTATAGAAGGTGGCCACGCCTTCGACGTCGCTGGCGGGAATACCGAGGATTTCGCCGATGGCATCAGCCGCACCATCTGGCACCCAGCCACGGGCCTTCTGCACGATTTTCAGGGCTTCGATCGACGCCGCGCGCGGGTCTTCGTAGTGGTGCATCTCGTGCTCGATGGCCGCATGTTCGGCTTCGCTGAGAATGAAACGATCAGTCTGGATTAGCGTGTTCATCATCAGCGGTCCACGTCAGCCATAACAAAGTCGATACTGCCCAAATACGCGATCAGGTCGGCCACCATGCTGCCGCGAATCACCGAGGGGATTTGCTGCAGGTGCGGGAAGCTCGGCGTCCGAATGCGTGTGCGGTAGCTCATGGTGCTGCCATCGCTGGTCAGGTAATAACTGTTGATGCCCTTGGTCGCTTCGATCATCTGAAAGCTCTCATTGGCTGGCATCACCGGGCCCCACGAGACCTGCAGGAAGTGCGTGATCAGGGTTTCGATATGCTGCAGCGTGCGCTCTTTCGGCGGCGGCGTGGTCAGCGGGTGATCGGCCTTGTACGGGCCTTCCGGCATATTGCGCAGGCATTGGTCGATGATCTTGATGCTCTGGCGCATCTCTTCCACACGCACCATGCAGCGGTCGTAGGCATCGCCATTGGCGGCCAGCGGCACTTCGAACTCGAAGTTCTCGTAGCCGGAATACGGCCGCGCTTTGCGCAGGTCGAAGTCGCAGCCAGTGGCGCGTAAGCCAGCACCGGTGGTGCCCCATTCCAGCGCTTCCTTGGTGTTGTACTGCGCCACACCAATGGTCCGCGCCTTGAGGATGCTGTTTTTCAGCGCGGCTTTTTCGTACTCATTGAGGCGCTTGGGCAGCCAGTCGACGAACTCCTTGACCAGCTTTTCCCAGCCACGCGGCAGGTCGTGGGCCACACCACCAATGCGATACCAAGCCGGGTGCAGACGGAATCCGGTGATGGCCTCGATCACCTTGTAGGCGCGCTGACGGTCGGTGAAGGTAAAGAACACCGGGGTCATTGCGCCGACGTCCTGGATATAAGTCCCAAGGAACAGCAGGTGGCTGGTGATGCGGAAGAACTCGGCCAGCATGATGCGAATCACGTCGACCCGCTGCGGCACGGTAATGCCGGCGAGTTTTTCCACGGCCAGCACGTATGGCAGGTTATTCATCACCCCACCGAGGTAATCGATGCGGTCGGTGTAAGGAATAAAGCTGTGCCAGCTTTGGCGTTCGGCCATCTTCTCGGCACCGCGGTGGTGGTAGCCGATTTCCGGTACGCAATCGACGATTTCCTCACCGTCGAGTTGCAGGATGATGCGGAACGCACCGTGCGCCGAAGGGTGGTTGGGGCCGAGGTTGAGGAACATGTAGTCCTCATGCTCGCTGCCGCGTTTCATGCCCCAGTCTTCCGGTTTGAAGCGCGCGGCTTCTTCTTCCAATTGCTGCTTGGCCAGGGTCAGGCTGAACGGATCGAATTCAGTGGCGCGCGCCGGGTAATCCTTGCGCAGCGGGTGACCTTCCCACGTGGGCGGCATCATGATCCGCGTCAGGTGCGGGTGGCCGCTGAAGTGGATGCCATAGAGGTCCCAGACTTCGCGCTCGTACCAGTTGGCGTTGGGCCAGATGCCGGTGACGCTGGGCACATTCAGATCACGTTCGCTCAAGGCGACCTTGAGCATGATGTCGCTGTTACGCGCCAACGACATCAGGTGATAGAACACGGTGAAATCCGCATCCGGCAGGCCACGACGCTGAGTTCGCAGGCGCTCGTCAATACCATGCAGGTCGTACAGCATGACGTAGGGGCGCGGTAGGTTGCGCAGGAAGGTCAACACTTCAACCAATCGCTCGCGGGCCACCCACAGCACCGGCATGCCGGTCCGGGTGCTTTGCACGGTGAAGGCTTCAGCGCCAAAACGGGAAGTGAGTTCGGCGACCACATCGTGGTCGCCAGGCTTGTAAGGCGGTATGGACAGAATGCTGTCTGCAGTCATGGTCTCGATCGCTATCGGTCAACGGCGTCAGTAGGCGGGCTCAAAAGAGCCCAGGCTCACACTTCGTCGGGGCTGCGCAGGTTGGTTACGGCGATGCGTTCGGCGCGGCGCTGGTCTTTCTGCGACGGCATCTCGGCACGGTAAACGCCTTGATCACCGACCACCCAGGACAGCGGGCGACGTTCCTGACCAATGGATTCCTGCAGCAGCATCAAGCCCTGCAGAAACGCCTCGGGACGCGGTGGGCAACCGGGAATGTAAACGTCGACCGGCAGGAACTTGTCGACACCCTGAACCACAGAGTAGATGTCGTACATGCCGCCAGAGTTGGCGCAGGAGCCCATCGAGATCACCCACTTGGGTTCCAGCATCTGCTCGTACAGGCGCTGGATGACCGGGGCCATCTTGATAAAGCAGGTGCCAGCGATGACCATGAAGTCTGCTTGGCGCGGGGATGCTCGAATCACTTCCGCACCAAACCGTGCCACGTCATGCGGCGCGGTAAAGGCGGTGGTCATTTCCACATAGCAGCAGGACAGGCCGAAGTTGTAAGGCCATAGGGAGTTCTTGCGCCCCCAGTTCACTGCACCATTGAGTACATCGGCCAGCTTGCCCATGTAGATGTTTTTGTGGACTTGATCATCTAGCAGCGGGTCGGAAACAGTCTCCCGCTCGCCGACCGGATAGCGCTCATTGGGCGCATCCGGATCGATCCGAGTAAGTTTGTAGTGCATCGCCAAAGCCTCATTGTTTTAGCTTCGCCTGCCGCTCGCGACGACCTTGAGGTGCCCAATCGAGCGCCCCAATCCGCCAAAGGTAGACAAGACCTGCCAACAGAATTGTAATAAAGACTGTAGCTTCGATTAGCCCAGCCCAGCCGCTTTCGCGAACTGAAACGGCCCAAGCGAAGAGATAGAGGGCTTCAACGTCGAAGATCACGAAGAGCATCGCGACTAGATAAAATTTGGCTGACAAGCGCAGGCGTGCACTGCCTACAGGCAACATACCGGATTCGAACGGCTCGTTCTTGCTGCGCCCCCAGGCTTTGCTACCCAGCAAACTGGAGAGGCCGAGCATAAACGCAATGAGGCCGAAGACCCCTAGCAGGAAAATTGCAAAGGCCCAGTTATGGGACATTGTTGCTACCGCATCAGGCATGCCGGTTCTCCTTGGAGAGTAAGGAACGGCTTCTATAGTTCTTTTATGACTCGCACAGATCCAAAATAGGTCTGAGCAGCAATTATGGGCGCAATTCTATGCAGCCGGCCAACTAGTAACAAATTATATTATGTTCACCACGCGACATAAACACCCAAACAAACGCCATAGGCGCCGCAGGCCTTAAAACCGGGCGCTAGAAAGGCATGAACAGTTGGTTCCATCGAATACAGTCGCTATGCTTGCCGGCATCTCAATGGATAAAGACTATGACTCTCACCGAACTGCGCTACATAGTCACTCTCGCCCAGGAACAGCATTTTGGCCGCGCCGCCGAGCGCTGTCACGTGAGCCAGCCGACCCTGTCGGTGGGGGTGAAGAAGCTGGAAGACGAACTCGGCGTGCTGATCTTCGAGCGCAGCAAAAGCGCAGTACGCCTCACGCCTGTCGGTGAAGGCATTGTTACCCAGGCGCAAAAAGTGCTGGAGCAGGCTCAGGGTATTCGTGAGTTGGCCCAGGCCGGCAAAAACCAGATGGCCGCGCCGCTGAAGATCGGCGCCATCTATACCGTCGGCCCTTACCTGTTCCCTCACCTGATTCCGCAACTGCATCGCGTCGCCCCGCAGATGCCGTTGTATATCGAAGAAAACTTCACACACGTGCTGCGTGACAAGCTGCGTAACGGCGAGCTGGACGCGATAATCATTGCCCTGCCCTTCCATGAAGCCGACGTGCTGACCAAACCGCTGTATGACGAACCGTTCTACGCCCTACTGCCAGCCGACCACCCATGGGCAGCGATGGAAACCATCGACAGCAAACTGCTGAACGACAAGAGCTTGCTGCTGCTGGGTGAAGGCCACTGCTTCCGCGATCAGGTGCTGGAAGCCTGCCCTACCTTGCGTAAAAGTGGTGAAGACAGTGCCAAACACACCACAGTGGAATCCAGCTCGCTGGAAACCATCCGCCACATGGTCGCATCAGGGCTTGGCGTGTCGATCCTGCCGTTCTCGGCCGTCGACAGTCATCATTACGCCCCCGGCGTGATTGAAGTGCGCCCGCTGAGTCCGCCGGTACCCTTCCGCACGGTGGCGATTGCTTGGCGCGCCAGCTTCCCACGGCCCAATGCCATTGAAGTGCTGACCGACTCGATCCGCTTGTGCTCGGTTGCCCGCCCACTGCCGAAAAACAACTGACAGGCCGCTGATGAGCGAGCTGGCAACGGTTCCGGTTACCGCACTCAAGGGTGTGGGTGCGGCACTGGCTGAGAAACTCGCCAAGGTCGGCCTAGAAACCCTGCAGGATGTACTGTTTCACCTGCCCCTGCGCTACCAGGACCGTACCCGCATTGTGCCGATTGGTGCCCTGCGCCCTGGCCAGGATGCCGTGGTGGAAGGCATCGTGGCCGGAGCTGATGTAGTCATGGGACGGCGGCGCAGCCTGCTGGTGCGTTTGCAGGACGGCAGCGGCACACTCTCGTTGCGCTTCTACCACTTCAGTCAGGCACAGAAAGAGGGGCTTAAGCGCGGCACTCAGGTGCGCTGCTACGGCGAAGTGCGACCCGGCTCATCAGGCCTGGAGATCTACCACCCCGAGTACCGCGCCCTGTCCGGCAACGAGCCCGCAGCCGTGGAACAAACCCTGACGCCGATCTACCCCACCACCGAAGGCCTGACCCAGCAACGCCTGCGCCAACTCAGCGAACAAGCGCTCGCACGCCTGGGGCCGCACAGCCTGCCAGACTGGCTGCCGCGCGAACTGGCTGATGAGTACCAACTTAGCCCGCTCGATGCAGCAATCCGCTACCTGCATCGCCCGCCACCGGACGCCGACCAGGAAGAATTGGCCGAGGGGCGGCACTGGGCCCAGCACCGCCTGGCGTTTGAAGAACTGCTGACCCATCAACTGTCACTGCAACGCTTGCGCGAAAGCGTGCGCGCCTTGCAAGCTCCGGCGCTGCCCGTGGCACGCTCGCTACCGCAACAGTACCTGGCCAACCTGGGCTTCAGCCCCACCGGCGCACAGCAGCGGGTCGGCGCGGAAATCGCCTACGACCTGAGCCAAAACGCGCCCATGCTGCGCCTGGTGCAAGGCGACGTGGGTGCAGGTAAAACCGTGGTCGCCGCCTTTGCCGCCCTGCAGGCGCTGGAAGCTGGCTATCAGGTTGCGCTGATGGCTCCTACCGAGATTCTCGCCGAACAGCACTTTATCAACTTCAGCAAGTGGCTCGCGCCGCTGGGTCTGGACGTCGCGTGGCTGGCCGGCAAGCTCAAAGGCAAGGCCCGCGCCAGCGCGCTGGAGCAGATCGCCGCTGGCGCACCCATGGTGGTCGGCACCCATGCGCTGTTTCAGGATGAAGTGCAGTTCAAGAACCTGGCATTGGTAATCATCGACGAGCAACACCGCTTTGGCGTGCAACAGCGTTTGGCTTTACGCCAGAAGGGTGTTGGCGGACGTATGTGCCCGCACCAGCTGATCATGACGGCCACGCCCATCCCGAGAACCCTGGCGATGAGCGCCTATGCCGATCTCGACACCTCGATCCTCGACGAACTGCCGCCCGGTCGCACGCCGGTCAACACGCTGGTGATCGCCGACAGCCGCCGCCTGGAAGTGGTCGAGCGCGTGCGCCTGGCCTGCAACGAAGGGCGCCAGGCTTACTGGGTGTGCACGCTGATTGAAGAATCCGAAGAGCTGACCTGTCAGGCCGCCGAAACCACCTTTGCCGACCTGACTGCTGCCCTCGGCGGGCTGAATGTCGGCCTGATCCACGGCCGCATGAAAGCGGCGGAAAAGGCCGCAGTGATGGATCAGTTCAAACAGGGGCGCTTGCAATTGCTGGTTGCTACCACGGTGATCGAAGTCGGCGTTGACGTGCCCAACGCCAGCCTGATGATCATCGAGAACCCCGAACGCCTTGGCCTGGCTCAACTGCACCAACTGCGTGGCCGGGTAGGCCGTGGCAGCGCCGCCAGCCATTGCCTGCTGCTCTATCACCCGCCACTGTCACAGCTGGGCCGTCAACGGCTGGCGATCATGCGCGAAACCTGCGACGGCTTCGTGATTGCCGAGAAAGATCTGGAACTGCGCGGTCCTGGCGAAATGCTCGGCACCCGTCAGACCGGCCTGCTGCAATTCAAAGTGGCTGACTTGATGCGCGACGCCGACCTGCTCCCTGCTGTACGCGATGCAGCGCAGACACTGCTGGAGCAATGGCCGCTGCACGTCAGCCCGCTGCTTGAACGCTGGCTGCGCCATGGCCAACAATACGGACAAGTGTGATCCAACATCACCTGCGCCGCATTTTCGCTGGTACGCTGCATATACTTGAGAAAAGCCGCCTTAGCCGGATACCGCCATGACTGAACATGCCCTTGCAGCCGATACCGCCTCGCAACCCCCAGTGGTGATTGCGCAACTGCTAGAAAAACTAGGCCTGGCTTACCACGTGCGCCAGGACCGCCCCGGTTTCCCAGCCGCCCAGCGCCTACAGGCGGTACTCTTGGACGATGCCGTGGGCGCACTGCTGGTGCTGTTCGGACAAGACCAGTTACTCGACCTCAACCGCCTGACTGAGCTCACCGGCCGTCAGCTGACGGCAGTAAAACCCGAGCGACTGGCGCGCATGCTCGGCAAACACAATCTCAAAACCTTACCCGGCCTGCCGCCGCTGACCAGCTCGCCCTGCCTGTATGACGAGCGCCTGCTGCAGGTGCCAAGCCTGCTGATCGAGTCAGGCCAACCTGGCGTGTTGCTGGAGCTGGACACCGAATCATTTAAAAGCCTGCTGAGCAAGGCCAGTGCCGGACGCTTTGGCGAGCCGCTGAGCAATATCCGCCTGAACCTTGATCGCCCGGACGATGACCGTGCTGAAATCACCCAAGCGGTGCACGCGTTTACTGCGCGGCGTATCCAGCAACGCCTGGAAGAAACCATCGAAATTCCGCCCCTGCCGGAAACCGCGCAGAAAATTATCAAACTGCGCGTTGACCCCGACGCCACCGTGGACGACATCACCGGCGTGGTCGAAACCGACCCGGCATTGGCCGCGCAGGTGGTCAGCTGGGCGGCTTCACCCTACTACGCCGCGCCGGGCAAGATCCGCTCGGTAGAAGACGCCATCGTGCGTGTGCTGGGCTTCGATCTGGTGATCAACCTGGCGCTGGGCCTTGCGCTAGGTAAAACCCTGAGCCTGCCCAAAGACCAGCCCCAGCAAGCCACGCCCTATTGGCAACAAGCTATTTACAGCGCCGCCGTGATTGAAGGCCTGACCCGTGCCATCCCACGCGCACATCGCCCAGAGGCTGGCCTAACTTACCTGGCCGGGCTGTTGCACAACTTCGGCTACCTGGTCTTGGCGCATGTCTTCCCGCCGCACTTCTCGTTGATCTGCCGCCATTTGGAGGTTAACCCGCACCTGCAGCATGGCTACATTGAACAACACCTGCTCGGCATTACCCGTGAGCAAATCGGTGCTTGGCTGATGCGCTACTGGGACATGCCGGACGAACTGGCCAGCGCCCTGCGCTTTCAGCATGACGCACATTACAGCGGGCCAAATGCGACCTACCCGAACTTGGTCTGCCTGTCCGTCAGCCTGTTGCGTAATCGCGGTATTGGCGCGGGCCCGCAGGCCGAGATCCCGCAGAGTCTGTTCGATAATCTCGGCATTAGCCGTGAAAAAGCCGAAGAAGCCGTGAGCAAGGTATTGGCTGCCGAAGTGGCGCTGCGTGAATTGGCAGCCCAGTTCCAGCCCGCCCACTGAAAAACGCCAGTAAGCCCCGGTGGCAAGACTACCGGGCCTGGGCGCAAGTCCATGTGAGACGCTTGAGCGGCGAGCGCTTAACCACTGCAACGCGGCTAAAGCCTCTCTCACACTTTGTCGTTGCAACCGAAAACTACTTTTTCAGCAAGGCACGCCGCTCGGCAAACAGCTCAGGCAATACCTGCACACTCTCATCCAGCAGCTTGGCAACCGTAGGCTGCTCATACATCGCGGCATAATCCGCCAGCTTTTCACTGGGCATCTGCCGGTAGGCATACAACATGAATGACTCCACGGCCTGAGTACTGGAGTCGCGCAAAGCCTTTTCTTGAGTTTTGGTCTGTTCACTCAAGGCTTGCTCGTCGATGCTTTCGCCCCGCGCCTGGAGGGCCATGAACGCCTGCGTCTTACCGACCTCATAGCGCAGCAGCGTGGCCAGCGTTGACGTATGAGCGGCAGCGTCCAGGCGGCGCACCAACGCCATGCGCTCTTCGCGGGGCGCGCGCTCGCTAAGTTGCTGCCGATATGTCGCCAGTCCTTGCGCGCCATCCTCACCCACAGCGCGCTCGGCCTCGGTGAACTCTTCAGCCATGGGCGTATCAAGAAAAGTCAGCGCCTGATTCAACTGCACCTGATCGAACTGGCCACTCAGGCGTTTGGCCAAGTCCAGGCACAGCGCATCGGCCGCAAAAATGTCGCTCATCTGCTCTTGTTGCTTCTGTTCAAGGCCACGCTGCAGCAGAGGTGCTGTCTGCTCACACAGCAGGCGAATACCGGCTAGCTCAAAAAGCGGCGCAAAGGCCTCGGCCTTCGGCGGCGCGGCCTGGGCAACGGCGGCGGGAAACAACAGGGCAATCAATAGTCGGCGCATGGTTAGACTCTCACAGTAGCTGCGGGCAGACTAACCAAAGCCTGGCGCGCCGGCCAGTCCCGACGCGTGTAGCACGGCTTAGGCGGCTTTTTTGGCGGCCGTTTTCTTCTTTGGCATCAGGTATTTCATCAAGCCCTGAAACCAGATCACCAGCGCTGGGTTGCCTTGAATCTGGATCTCTTTGTTCTGGATACCCTGCATGAAAGCCAACTGCTTGTTCTTCGCCGTCATGGTGGCGAAGCCATAAGCGGCGTCTTTGAAGCCAAGGGCAAAGGCCGGCGCGCTGGCAGTGCCGCTCTTGCTGGTAATACGCTGATCTTTAACGATGAAGTGACGGGCACATTTGCCGTCGAGGGTGTGCAGTTGAAAGACCATATCGCGGCCTTCCAATTGTTTCTGAAACTCGGGATTGGTACGACTGGTCTTGGCCATCAGGCGGCCCAGCATCCACAGGAGAAAACGGAATTTCATGCGCAAGGCCTCGTAGGCGATTGGTAAAAGGCGGCGCATTGTAGCGGTTTATGGCGGGCACTACATCCGACTGAAAGAACGGCCAAACGCAGGTGGCGCAGCAGCCCGGAGCCAGTGACTCCGGGCCTGAAGACTCAGTTGACCGCGTCTTTCAGAGACTTGCCCGGTTTAAAGGCAACGGTGTTGCTGGCCTTGATCGTAACCGGCTCGCCGGTTTGCGGGTTTTTACCGGTGCGAGCACCACGGTGGCGCTGCACAAACGTGCCGAAGCCGACCAGCGTGACGCTGTCTTTGCGGTTCAGGGCGTTGGTGATTTCTTCGAGTACGGCGTTGAGTACACGGTTTGCCTGATCTTTAGTGAGATCCGCCTTATCGGCGATGGCGGCGGCGAGTTCCGGTTTACGCATAAATGCCTCTTTACGGTTTTTTGTTGTTGTGTCCGGGCTGCTCTGCGCGAGCAGATACCAAGGCGCCGCAACAGCTCTGGGCTGCGGCAGACTGACGCAGAATGGCACGCCATCAGGCACTGCGCCAGTCTTGTCCGACCGTTTGAACAGGCAAATTTGTGGCGTAAACGACAGAACAGCCGCTATTTACGCCAAAAGGGCTGGCAACAACTTATTCAGAGCCATTTTTTCCTGCACGACCGTACCTGTGAGCGCATAGCCAAGCAGTGCACCATTGCTGTCGTGGCAGAGCGCTTTGATGTCCGGCCCAGCGCCTTCAACGCGCCAATCACCATCCAAACCGCGCGGCGGTGCAGACACCACCAATGGGCAAGCTGGGGTTTTCACTGTCACCGGCATCGGCCCGTAGGCCACTGCTGCTGGGTTACCGGCAAGAGTTTGCGCCAAGGCACGCGCGCAGTTCATCAGCGGCATGACGTACAGCAGGTTGATGCCATCCACTTCAGCGCAATCGCCTAAAGCGAAGATATTCGCGTGCGAGGTGCGCAGATGGCGATCCACCTCCACACCACGATTGACCGCCAAACCTGCCGCAGCGGCCAGTTCAATACGCGGGCGCAAGCCCACCGCCGACAACACCAGGTCGCACTCAATCAGCGTGCCGTCAGATAAGTGTGCTTGCAGTGCGTCGCCGTTGCGCTGCAGGCTAGCCAGTACGGGCCCTAAGTGAAAACGTGCACCCAGCCCCTCCAAGCCAGCTTGCACCGCAGCAGCAGCCGCCGGATGCAGCAAACCCGGCATCACGTGCTCACATGGAGCAACCAATTCCACCTGATAACCGCCCAAGATAAGGTCGTTGGCGAATTCGCAGCCGATCAAGCCCGCACCGAGCACAAGCACGCGCTGCTTGCCGGCGGCGGCGGCACGAAAGCGCGCATAGTCTTCCAGGTCATTGATCGAGAAAATCGCGTCATCTGCATCGCCAGCAACTGGCACGCGAATCACCTCGGCACCCAGGGCCAGAATCAGGTCACGGTAAGGCACGGCCTCTTCGCCAATCCACAATTGCTTGTGGCCGGGATCGATACCGTTGATGCGCGTATGCGTGCGAATTTCTGCCTTGAGTTGCTCGGCCATGGCGCCCGGCTCAGCCATGCTCAGGCCATCAGCATCCTTATTCTTGGCAAACCCGGTGGAGAGCATGGGCTTGGAATAGGAGCGTCCGTCGTCAGCCGTAATCAGCAGCAGCGGGGTTTCGCTGTCCAGCTTGCGAAATTCGCGGGCCAGGTTGTAGCCAGCCAAGCCGGTACCGACGATGACAACAGGTGCGCTCATACGGGGTTCCTCGCAGTCGCCACAGCACGTGCAGCGAGCCAAAATGATGTGAGACGGGATCGGTCAGGCCTGTTGCGACATTCGAGGCCTGCTTACCGACGGAAAAGGACGAAACACGAATTTAAGGTGCAGCCGATCAGGCGGATGATTTACGCCAGAGCGCGAGCTTAACCGGCATGGCAACAACCAGCGGCGACCCGGGGCCGCCGCTGCGAGCGGGATTAACCGATTTCGATCATCTCGAAATCCATCTTGCCCACGCCACAATCCGGGCATAGCCAGTCTTCCGGGACATCCTGCCACGCCGTACCGGCGGCTATGCCATCGTCGGGCCAGCCCTGGCTCTCGTCGTAAATCAGTCCACAGACTACACATTGCCACTTTTTCATAATTACCTCAGGCGAATCACACGGCTATTGCGCCGGGCAAACTACCGCATCTGCCCCCGTGCGCCAAGCCGCCGCGCGATGAATAGCCGTGCGGCAGGGGCCAACCAAAGTAGGGTCAGTAGCTGGGCTATGAGCGCACCGTCATCGGTTCGATAAGGGGAGCATGATAGACTCCGTGGCCTGTTTTTCAGTGAACCACGCCTGTGTCCGACACCGCCCCTGCCCCTTCGCCATGCTGGCTGAACGCCCATCAACTCGACCCCAAGCCCTCAGCGACGGTGAGCGAATGGCTGTTTAACGAGGACTCGCTGACGCGCCGGCTGACTCACTTATCGGGCGACCACTTCAGTGTCACCCCGCTGTTTGAAGGCTGGCAGCCCTTGCGTGCGGACGAATGCAGCGCACTTGGCGTGGCCCCAAATAGCCAGGGCTGGGTGCGCGAGGTTTACCTGCGCGGCAAACAACAACCGTGGGTGTTTGCCCGCAGTGTGGCAACGCGCGACGCCCTGCAAGGCTCCGGTCTGGATCTGGCGCAGTTGGGCAGCCGCTCTCTGGGTGAATTGCTGTTTAGCGACCGCGCCTTTGATCGCGGCGAATTGCAGGTGAGCGCATACCCCGCGCAATGGCTACCCACAGCAGCGCACAGCGAAAATCTTTGGGCGCGCCGCTCATGCTTTACCCGCGGCGAGTTGGGCGTACTGGTGGCGGAGGTGTTTCTGCCCGCGTTCTGGCAGGCCGTCGAGATCGATACGCCGAAGGGTGGGTGACGTTCACCCGTCCACCATTGCGCCCCTAGTGGATGAGAAAAGCGTCATCCACCCTAGACATCCCGCACACGTATAATCAGCCGCAACCCGCACGGAGACGCGCCCGATGTACACCCGCCTGCTGCATTCACTCAATCGCCTGCACCCGCGCGCATGGGACTTTATCCAGTTGATGCGCCTAGAGAAGCCCATCGGCATCTACCTGCTGCTGTGGCCAACCCTATGGGCGCTGTGGGTTGCGGCCGAAGGCGTGCCGAGTGTGAAAAACCTGCTGATCTTCGTCTTCGGGGTGATTTTCATGCGCGCCGCCGGTTGCGTGATCAACGACTACGCCGACCGCGATTTCGACGGCCACGTCAGCCGCACCAAGGCACGACCGCTGGCCAGCGGCAAGGTGCAACCGCGTGAGGCGCTGATACTGTTTGCGCTGTTGGTGGCAATGAGCTTTCTGCTGGTGTTGTTCACTAATGCCACGACCATCTGGCTGTCATTCGGCGGCTTGGCGCTGGCGGCCTGCTACCCCTTTATGAAGCGCTACACCTTTTACCCACAGGTGGTGTTGGGTGCCGCGTTTTCCTGGGGCATGCCGATGGCCTTTACGGCCGAAACCGGCAACCTGCCGCCAGAAGCCTGGTTACTTTATATCGCCAACCTGCTGTGGACGGTCGCCTACGACACTTACTACGCCATGGCCGACCGCGAGGACGACATGAAAATCGGGGTGAAATCCACCGCCATTCTGTTTGGCGACGCCGACCGTCTGATTATTGTCATCCTGCAGGGCCTGGCCTTGCTTTGCCTGCTGCTGGCCGCCGCACGTTTCGAGTTGGGCCTTTACTTCCACCTTGGCCTACTGGCCGCCGCCAGTTGCTTCGCCTGGCAGTACCACAAAACCCGTAACCGCAAGCCGATGGCCTGCTTTAATGCCTTTTTGCACAACCATTGGGCTGGGCTGGCGATCTTCATCGGCCTGGTGCTGGACTACGCGTTGCGTGGTTAACGAACGCTCGCGCCGCGCACCTGTCATATCGCTGCAATAATTCCGTTATCTAATGCAGCACATTACAGCGAGATGACCCGAGGCTTGACCCATGGTTGGCAAGAACATCCTGATCGTCGATGACGAAGCACCGATCCGTGAAATGATCGCCGTGGCCCTGGAAATGGCCGGCTATGAGTGCCTGGAAGCGGAGAACACCCAGCAGGCACACGCCATCATCGTCGACCGCAAACCAGACCTGATTCTGCTCGACTGGATGCTGCCCGGCACCAGCGGCATTGAACTGGCACGGCGCCTCAAGCGTGATGAGCTGACCGGCGACATCCCAATCATCATGCTCACGGCCAAAGGCGAAGAGGACAACAAGATCCAAGGTCTTGAAGTCGGCGCCGACGATTACATCACCAAGCCGTTCTCACCCCGCGAACTGGTGGCACGCTTGAAGGCTGTGCTTCGTCGCGCCGGCCCCATCGACAGCGAAGGCCCGATTGAAGTGGGTGGCCTGCTGCTCGATCCGATCAGCCATCGCGTCACCATCGACGGCAAACCCGCTGAAATGGGCCCGACCGAATACCGTTTGCTGCAGTTTTTTATGACCCATCAAGAGCGCGCCTACACCCGTGGGCAACTGCTTGATCAGGTGTGGGGCGGCAACGTGTATGTTGAGGAACGCACGGTTGATGTACACATTCGCCGCCTGCGCAAAGCCTTGGGCGAGGCCTACGAAAATCTAGTACAAACGGTACGCGGTACCGGCTATCGTTTCTCCACCAAAAGCTAGCATGCACTCAGGTAGCGGCCTGCGTTAACAAGGCTGGGTTTACCGAGGGATTGCCGTGCTGAACAGCTGTTCAAAGCTGGCAACCAAGGATTGATTGGCGGATGAGTTCGAATTGAATCAAGACTGGCGCGGCTCCCTGATACGTCGCTTCGTGTTACTGGTCGTCACTTGCCTGCTATTGGGCCTGATCACCGGCGAATATGCCTGGACTCTGGTCGTGGGCCTCACAGGTTACCTGGGCTGGCATCTGCAACAATTGCTGCGTCTGCACAAATGGCTGCGCACCCGCCAGAACGATGAAGCGCCGCCGGATGGCTATGGCCTATGGGGTGAAGTCTTCGACAGCATTTACCACCTGCAAAGGCGCGACCAAAAGGTGCGTGGCCGTTTGCAGGCGGTCATCGACCGAGCGCAGGAATCCACAGCGGCACTGCGCGACGCGGTCATCATGCTGGACCGCGACGGCAACCTGGAGTGGTGGAACATTGCTGCCGAGAAGCTATTGGGCCTGAAAACCCCGCAAGACAGCGGGCAGCAGATCACCAACTTGGTGCGTGACCCGCGTTTTATCGAGTATCTCGAAAACCATAACTACAACGAGCCGCTGGAACTGCCGTCTCCGATCAATGATCGCTTGCGCCTGCAGTTTCATATCACCCAGTACGGCAACCGTGAGCACCTGATGCTGGTGCGCGACATCACGCGGCTGTATCAGCTGGAGCAAATGCGCAAAGACTTCGTGGCGAACGTCTCGCACGAATTGCGCACACCGCTCACCGTCATTTCAGGCTATCTGGAAACCCTGCTGGACAACGTTGAAAACGTGAACCCGCGCTGGCTGAGGGCGCTGCAACAAATGCAGCAACAAGGCGGGCGGATGCAGAACCTGCTTAATGACTTGCTGTTGCTGGCCAAGCTAGAAGCCACGGATTATCCCTCTGACAACCAACCGGTGGCCGTCGACCTGCTGCTACTGAGTATCAAGAACGATGCTCAGGCACTGTCCGCCGAGCGCCACCATCGCATCAGCCTGGAAGCCGATCCGCACCTCAAGCTCAAAGGCAGCGAAACAGAACTGCGCAGCGCATTCTCCAACCTGGTATTCAACGCCGTGAAATACACGCCGGACGAAGGCGAGATCCGTATCCGCTGGTGGGGCGACGAACAGGGTGCATATCTGAGCGTGCAGGACAGCGGCCTAGGCATTGAAGCCAAACACATCCCACGCCTGACAGAGCGCTTTTACCGGGTCGATTCCAGCCGCGCCAGCAACACCGGCGGCACCGGTTTGGGCTTGGCCATCGTCAAGCATGTGCTGATACGCCACCGCGCGCACCTGAGCATTACCAGCGTGCTGGGCAAAGGCAGCCACTTCACTTGTCACTTCCCAAGCCTGCAGGTAGTAAAGCGCGGCCAGTGAGCCTGCTGTAAGTCCCAACGCTGCTTATGGTTCAACCGCCGATAAAGCAGTACGCAACATTGCCGAGTTAATCGCCGCCCACTGCAAAATTGGGCAAGGTGTTGACCGGCTGGGAAAAGTCGAAAGGAATCGACTCAAGCGCCAACCCAACATTGCGCTGCACCACGAAATGCAGATGCGGGCCGGTGCTGTTGCCAGTATTGCCCGAACGCGCGAGAAACGTCCCAGCAGCCACACGACCGCCTTCATTGACCGCCACCGAGCCTTTCATCAGGTGCAGGTAAACGCCCATGGTGCCGTCGTCATGCAGGATGCGCACAAAATTGCCGGACGGGTTATTACCGCGTCCCGTTTGCAGATTCTCGGTCTTGACCACAACCCCGCCGCGCGCCGCGACAATCGGCGTGCCTTCGGGCATGGCGATATCAATGGCATAACGGCCTTTGGGCGTGAAATGGCTATACCTGCCGTTTGCGCCCTGCGTCAGGCGGAACGGCCCACCACGCCAAGGTAAGGGATAAACCTGCTGACTGGGGGCTAAGCGGGGGTCACCCATGGCATAGCGCAGCTTGGGGGTGTAGCGCATGGGCTGGCTGGCATCGCGCGGGGCCAGGGTAGCCAGGCGGATATTACTGCGCGGTGGCAGCACCCAGTTAATCGGCTGGCTGGGCGCGCCGGCCACATTGTCGACAGCCTCTAGGCGCAACTCCACCTGCACGGGTGCATACAAATCATTGCGCACCAGCAGGGTTTCCCCTGCCTCGTGTTTTTTGGTTTCAAGCTTTACCCGCGTGTCGAGTCGCTCGACCATGCGATCACTGAACACAAACACCTGGGCACCTGCGGTGGCCTTGTCGGTGTAGGTCACCACACCGTTGGCATCGGTGTACTTATAAATCGTCAACGCCACGGCCTGGCCGGCAAAGGTCAACGAACTGCAGAGAAGTATCAGGCGCCCTAACATAACGACTCGCATCTTATGATGTGTCTGTGCGGACTGCTGAGATTAGCAGCGCTAGCAGGCTCGCGCGAGGCGCGATGGGTCAGGTTGTGAACAGGCTCACCGCCACCGGCCGAAACGCCTGGCGGCGTGCAAATGCAACCAAGTGTTGGTGTTGAGCGAAGCAACGCACAATGCCGATTGCTGATCCGTTGCACTTCACCGCAGCGCTGCTGAAGAACAACCGCTAGGCGCAGCGCCGCCCGACGGAGCGCCGCACGCCCCTAACTAAGCGCCGGGGCTGAAGTGCTTTTGCGCGGTGCCACGGGCAATCAGGCGTGAGATGTAATCCAGTTTTTGCGGGTCTTTATCGACAAACTTGAAGGTCAGTTGCAGCCACTCGCTGTCCGGCTTCGGCTCGAATGCTGAGATCGCGTGCAGATAGCCATTGAGCCGGGCCGTTTCAGCAGTTTCGCCCTGCTCCAGGTCGAGCACTGCGCTCTCCAGCACCTGCGGCAGCGTGTCGGTGCGTTTGACCACCAGGAGTGCCTCTTTGAGGCTGAGTGCCTTGATCACACAGGCCATGCTGGCACCCGATGAAAGGCGCAACTGGCCTTGACCTCGCCCACTGGGCGCACTGGCAGCCGCCGGCGCAGCAGATGGTTTGGCACTGAATGCGGCGGCAGCCTGCACGGAAGGTGCGGCAGTGGCTTTGACCACGTCGGCCTTTCCACCCGTCAGCGCGGATAAAGAGTCATTGGCAAAAGAGCCATTGCTGAGCATCTTGGGCGGTGCACTGGACATTAAGGCTTGCAGTTTGCCGGCACGGCTCAAGGCCTTTTTGACCTTGGTAATCAGCTGTTCATTGGTGAACGGCTTGCCAATAAAGTCAGACACGCCAGCCTGGATCGCCTGAACGACGTTCTCTTTGTCACCACGGCTGGTCACCATGATGAACGGCGTAATCTTGTGTGCATCTTGCGAACGGCACCAGGTCAGCAACTCAAGGCCGGACATTTCTGGCATTTCCCAGTCACACAGAATCAGATCAACGCTGTGCTTACCCAGAAGCTGTTGGGCTTTGCGCCCGTTAACGGCCTCTTCGATCTGGATGCCGGAAAAATGGTCGCGCAAACCCTTCTTCACCAAATCCCGGATAAAGGTTGCGTCGTCCACGACCAGCACACTGACTTTACTCATCGACCACTCCCGTTGTAGTGGCGTTAAGCATAGTCTTGGCTGCGGGGCAAAGGCCAACCCAATTCACGAGATGTCGCGATGAATGGCACAAGGAAGTTGCGCGGACACAGGGTGCTCCGCGCAAAAGCCGGCTCAGTTGCCCTTGCCAAGGCCTTGAACTTCTTCTTGCATGCGCTTCAGGCCCATGTGCTTAACGTCTGTGCCGTGCACCAGGTAAATCACCAGTTCGGCGATGTTACGGGCGTGGTCACCAATACGCTCCAGGGAGCGCAGTGCCCAGATGATGTTCAGCACGCGCGAGATTGAACGCGGGTCTTCCATCATGAAGGTCACCAGTTCACGCAGAGCACTCTTGTACTCGCGGTCAATGGTTTTGTCGTACTGGGCGACAGACAACGCCAGGTCGGCGTCGAAACGGGCAAAGGCATCCAGCGATTCCTGCACCATGCGGCGAACCTGATCACCGATGTGACGAACTTCCACGTAGCCACGCGGCGCTTCGCCTTCTTCACACAACAAAATCGCACGCTTGGCGATTTTGGTGGCTTCATCACCAATGCGCTCCAGGTCGATGACCGACTTGGAAATGCTGATGATCAAACGCAGGTCAGACGCAGCGGGTTGGCGACGGGCGAGAATGCGCACGCATTCCTCGTCGATGTTGCGCTCCATCTGGTTGATCTGGTCGTCGATTTCACGCACTTGTTGCGCCAAACCGGAGTCGGCATCAATCAGCGCGGTCACGGCGTCGTTGACTTGCTTCTCCACCAGGCCGCCCATGGCCAGCAGGTGGCTGCGCACTTCTTCCAGCTCAACGTTGAACTGCTGGGAGATGTGCTGCGTCAGGTTTTCTTTATTGATCATGGTTCGCTCCGCGAATGCTGCCGGCTTGAGTGGCCATGGTGCGCACAGCGCACCCTACTGTTTACTAAGTGATGGGCTTTGGCAGAGAGTGCTGGGCAAGGAGGCGGAACGCAGACAGTACAAGTAGTACGGCAAGTTCCGCCGACGAAGCCCAGCGCACTCTGACATGGCCATCAGCCGTAGCGGCCGGTGATGTAGTCTTCGGTTTGCTTCTTGTCCGGGTTGGTGAACAGCGTGTCGGTATCACCAAACTCAATCAGCTTACCCATGTACATAAAGGCCGTGTAATCGGAAACCCGTGCAGCTTGCTGCATGTTGTGGGTCACGATAACGATGGTGTACTTGGATTTCAGTTCGTAGATCAGCTCTTCAACTTTCAAGGTTGAAATTGGGTCCAGCGCCGAGCAAGGCTCGTCGAGCAGCAGCACTTCCGGCTGCACGGCCACGGTACGGGCGATAACCAGACGCTGTTGCTGACCACCGGAGAGGCCCAGTGCCGATTCGTGCAGACGGTCTTTAACCTCGTCCCACAGTGCCGCGCTCTTCAGTGCCCACTCGACGGCTTCATCGAGTACGCGCTTCTGGTTGATGCCCTGAATGCGCAGGCCATACACCACGTTCTCGTAAATGCTCTTGGGGAACGGGTTAGGTTTCTGGAACACCATACCAACACGGCGGCGCAGTTCGGCTACGTCTTCGCCTTTGCGGTAGATGTTCTTGCCATCCATGTTGATTTCGCCTTCCACACGGCAGCCATCAACCAAGTCGTTCATACGGTTGAACGTACGCAGCAGGGTGGATTTGCCACAACCGGACGGACCGATAAAGGCGGTCACACGCTGGTTAGGAATCGTCATCTTGACGTCGAACAGCGCCTGCTTTTCACCGTAATACAGGTTCAGGCCAGGCACATCGATGGCCACGCGCTCATTGGCCATGTTCAGGCCTTGGCGATCGCGGCCCAGGGCCGCCATGTCGATACCGTGTGTATGTGTGTCGTGTTGCATGGGTTCACTCCGTTCACAGCTACTAGCTGCAAGCAACAAGCGGCAAATCAGGAGCCGGGCGCTTCCGGGGGAAGCTGGCGGCTCTAGGCTTGCAGCTCAGAATTAATGATCCAGCGCCTTGTACTTTTCGCGCAGGTGGTTGCGGATATACACCGCACTTAAGTTAAGAACGACGATCACCAGCACCAGCAGCAGCGCGGTGGCATACACCAGCGGCCGCGCGGCCTCTACGTTGGGGCTCTGGAAGCCGACGTCGTAGATGTGGAAGCCCAAGTGCATGATCTTCTGGTCCAAGTGCAGATAAGGATAGTTGCCATCGACCGGCAGCGAAGGCGCCAGTTTGACCACACCCACCAGCATCAGCGGAGCCACTTCACCGGCCGCACGGGCTACGGCGAGAATCAGACCAGTCATCATCGCCGGGCTGGCCATTGGCAGCACCACACGCCAGAGGGTTTCCACCTTGGTCGCACCAAGTGCCAGAGAGCCTTCACGCACGGCTCGCGGGATCCGCGCCAGACCTTCTTCCGTGGCCACGATCACCACCGGCAGGGTCAGAATCGCCAGGGTCAGCGAAGCCCAAAGCAACCCAGGTGTGCCAAAGGTCGGCGCGGGCGCTGCTTCAGGGAAGAACATACGGTCAAGCGAACCACCCAGTACATAGACGAAAAAGCCCAAACCAAACACGCCGTAAACAATCGCCGGCACACCTGCCAGGTTATTAACTGCAATACGGATAACACGGGTCAAAGGGCCTTGCTTGGCGTATTCACGCAGGTAGATAGCGGCGACCACACCAAACGGCGTCACGATAACGGCCATGATCAAGGTCATCATCACGGTGCCGAAGATGGCCGGAAAAACACCACCTTCCGTGTTGGCCTCACGCGGCTCGTCGCTGACGAACTCCCACAACTTGGCGAAGTAGAAGCCGACCTTCTCGCCCACGCCCATTGCGTTGGGTTGGAAGGCACGAACGACCTTACCTAAGGTAATGGTGATCTCTCGGCCATCGGCGCTGCGCAATGTCACGCTGTCACGGTTAAAGGCCTCGTGGAGTGCTATCAGCTTGGATTCCAGTACTTTGTACTCAGCATCCCACTGCACTCGTTCAGCAGCCAACTCAGCCTTAGCAACCTCGTCCAGCTTGCCTTGCAGTTCAAGCTTGCGGGTTTGCAAGCGGATACGCTCAAGACCAGCGTTAATACGACCGATGTCCTTCTTTTCAATACGTACCAACTGCTCGTGCAACGTCTCAACGCGGGCAATACGCTCCAGCAGGACGGGCCAACTCGCATCACCCTCTGCAATCAGCTCACCGCTTTCTTTAACATTGACCAAGTAGCCATAGAAGTTGCCCCACTCCCGACGCTCAAGCACGGTGAGGTTTTCCGGTGTACTAGGATTGCTGAGCCACTCACCCACCACCCAAGTGAAGTCCGCACCATACAGATCGCGGTTACCTACTTTGAACAGTTCGCGGGTCATAAACTCGCTGCCCTGAGGGTCAACCGGCATACCGGAAGCGGCCAAACGACTACGCGACACCTCTTCCATGCGGCTGATTTCGCCAGCCATCAGCCGGGCTTCCTGACCCGGGATCTGATAAGTGGCTTGCACCACATCGGCGGGCCAGAAGTGGCCCAGCCCACGCACGGCAATCACCATCAACAGGCCCAAGGTCATGATCACCGCGATCGATACCGCGCCGGCATTCATCCAGATCCAAGGGGTGCCGCTCTTAAACCAGGTTTTCAGGTTGTTCTGTTTCACGGACATATACCTTTAAAAGCCTTAGAGCGAGGCGTATTTAACACGCAGACGCTGACGAACCAGTTCTGCCAGGGTGTTCATGACAAAGGTGAACGCCAGCAAAACCAACGCAGATAGGAAGAGCATGCGGTAATGCGTCCCGCCCACTTGGGACTCAGGCATCTCCACTGCGACGTTGGCAGCCAGGGTACGCAGACCCTCGAAGATGTTCATGTCCATGATTGCGGTGTTACCAGTGGCCATCAGCACGATCATGGTTTCACCCACGGCGCGACCCATACCGATCATAACTGCCGAGAAGATACCTGGGCTTGCTGTCAGGATGACCACGCGCATCATGGTTTGCCAAGGTGTGGCACCAAGTGCCAAGGAGCCGAACGTGAGGCTCTTCGGCACGCTGAACACCGCATCTTCAGCGATCGAGTAAATGTTCGGGATCACCGCAAAACCCATCGCCAGCCCCACTACCAGGGCGTTGCGCTGGTCAAACGGAATGCCAAGGTCATTGGTCAGCCACTGGCGCATATTGCCGTCAAACAGCCAGTTCTCCAGATGACCGCTCATGGCCAGAGATACGTAGCCCACCAGCAAAATCACCGGGATCAGCAACGCCGCTTCCCAACCGTCCGGCACACTTAGGCGAATAGACTCCGGCAGACGGCTCCACAAGTAACCGGCCAGCAGAATACCTATGGGGGTAAACAGCAGCAGGCTGAAAATGCCCGGCAGGTGGCCTTCCACATAAGGCGCGAGGAAGAGACCGGCAAAGAAGCCCAAGATGACCGTAGGCAATGCCTCCATCAACTCGATGACCGGCTTGACTTTGCGACGCATGGCCGGGGCCATGAAGTAAGCGGTGTAAATCGCAGCGGCAATCGCGAGCGGCGTGGCCAAAAGCATCGCGTAGAACGCTGCTTTCAAGGTACCAAATGCCAACGGCGCAAGGCTTAGCTTTGGCTCGTTATCGGTGTTTGCAGCAGTAGACTGCCAGACGTAATCAGGCGCATCGTAGTTTTCGTACCAAACCTTGCCCCACATCGAGCTGAAAGATACCTCGGGGTGTGGGTTGTCGATTATGAATCGCTGTAACTCACCGTCACGCTCTACCAGAACGCGGTTTGCGCGAGGCGAAAGTGCAGCCAGAGCCTGACCTTCAGCAATCGGTTCAATCAATAAGGTGCGGTGCGCAGTGCTGTGGAAAAGACCCAAATTGCCTTTCGCATCCAAGGCAATAAAGCCCTTGCGTCGCTCCTCAGGAATAATCTGAACAATTGGGCTGTCTTCCAGTTGGAAGCTGCGAATCGACGTCAGCGACGCCTTGCCATCTTCCTGACGCACCATAAACCACTGGGCAATGCCACCACTGGAGTCACCGATCATCAGCGAGATGCCGCCCAGCAAAGAGGTGGCATTACTGACTTCCAGGTTGCCATCTTCAAGCAGCTTGTAGCGACCATTGAGACTTTTGCTGCGCAGGTCAAACACGTCAGCGGTGGCGCGGCCATTGACTACATACATCCACATGTGGCGCGGGTCGATAATCAGTGCTTTTACAGGCTCTGAAATCTGAGGCAGCACGACGCGCTCTTCACTGACAGTGATTTCACCCGTCATAAGGTTTTCTTCACGCCCCAAGCTGAGCACATGCAGCTCAGTCCCCGTAGAACCGGCCAGCATCAGAGTGCCACCGTTCAAGTTCAGACCGATGTGGTCTAGGGCGCGACCCTGAGGGTCAAGTGCAATTGGCGCTTCGCCGAACGGGAACTCGACGCTCGGCGTAATGGTTTGGACATCGTTTGGATAACTGAGCTTATAACGATGCTGGAAAACCAAAACCTGGCCATTCGACAGGCCCAAACCTACGCGGTTACTACCCGGCTGATCCTGTGCCAGCGAAACAATACGTACGTCGGCAGGTATTGGCAGCTGGAAAGATGTCATCGCCTGCATGGTTTTCGCATCGAAGAACTGCACCCGACCGTTTTGGTCGAGGCGCATGGCCATCTGGTTCTGTTCTTCCTGCGTGAGCAACAGCGGCGCTGCAGCTTCATTCAGCCAAGCCACCTGCACGGGCTTGCGACTTTCCAGGCTTGCGCCTTGGAACATCGGCATTACCACATAAGCCAGGTAAAAGAAGATGAGGGTGATCGCGCCGAGTACGGCCATGCCGCCAACGGATACTGCCCAGCGGGCAAAACGATCTTTGAACGCACGAATGCGCCGTTTACGCTTGAGAGCTGGAGTGTTGAAGTCCAGCCCTAGGGATTTAGATGTGGCGGTCATGGTTTCACTAGCCAAGTCATTCATAGGTAAGAGCGTCTCTGCGCAGCCATGAGCGCGCCATAATGAGTTCTGTCGCTACCAGCGCAGCCACTTTAGCTTCACTGTGTGACAGAAAAGTTACAGCGCTTTGACACAACAACGCCCGCCTGTCGTAAACGAAGGCGGGCGTGTGACGTACGTGGCGTCCTTGCCGGTCAGACGAGCCTTACAGGCCCAGTTCCTTCCTGGTTTTCTCAACGACTTTCATCGGCAGCGGGATGTAACCGTCTTTCACAACGACGTTCTGACCCTGCTGGGACAGCACCATCTTCAAGAATTCAGCATCCAGCGGGCTCAGTGGCTTGTTAGGTGCTTTGTTCACGTAGACGTAGAAGAAACGAGCCAGCGGGAACTTACCAGCCAGAGCATTGGCTTCGTTGGCTTCAAAGGCTTCGCCACCTTTCTTGGACAGCGGAACGCTCTTAACGCTGGATGTGCGGTAACCGATACCGGCGTAGCCAATGGCATTTACGGTGCTGGAGATGGACTGCACCACAGAAGCCGAACCCGGCTGCTCGTTCACATTAGCTTTGAAGTCGCCTTTGCACAGGGCTTCTTCTTTGAAGTAACCGTAGGTACCGGATACCGAGTTACGACCGAACAACTGCATAGGCTTGGATGCCCACTCACCGGTCAGGCCAACATCGCCCCAGGTTTTGATTTCAGTAGCGCCACCACACAGGCGAGTGTTGGAGAAGATGGCATCGAGCTGAGCGATGTCCAAGCTCTTGATTGGGTTGTCTTTGTGCACAAACACAGCCAGAGCGTCGATCGCGACCGGCACAGCAGTCGGCTTGTAGCCGTATTTTTCTTCGAATGCCTGAATCTCGGCATCTTTCATGGCACGGCTCATTGGGCCCATGCCAGCAGTGCCTTCAGTCAGTGCAGGTGGCGCGGTAGACGAACCGGCGGCCTGGATCTGAATGTTTACGTTCGGGTATTCCTTTTTGAACTCTTCAGCCCACAGAGTCATCAGGTTGGCCAGGGAGTCAGAACCCACGCTGGTCAGGTTGCCCGATACGCCGGAGGTCTTGGTGTAGGACGGCAGGGCCGGATCAACACCCGCAACCGCAGTGGCTGTTGCAACGCCAGCGGCGACAAATGTCATGGCCGCCATCAAACGCTTAAGTTTCATGCCTTACTCCTGAAGAACTAGTGTTGGATTGAACGGGGCCAAGTATCGGTAGGCCGTGTGAAGACTCTATGTAATCAATATGACAGTTAGATGAACGTAACCAGGTTTTACCAACCCTGCACAAAGACTGGTGACTAAAGTCGCCTTAGGCGCGTGGTCGCCCTGCGACTGTTGAGTCGCTATACTGCCCACGCCTGCACTCCCGCAGGCTTGCCGGGCCTCTCTACAGCGCCGTTTAGCCAGACTCAGCGTCGCCACATGCCCTGCACCGCGCCAATAAAAACAACCGCGCCGCGAGCCCATCTGATGCACGATTTCGAACAGGAAGACCCCATCCCACAAGGCGACCTGGCCCTGCAGATCACTGCGCTGCCGCGGGAAACCAATGGCTTTGGTGATATTTACGGCGGTTGGCTCGTGTCGCAAATGGACTTGGCCGGCACCGCAATGGCCAACAAAGTGGCCGGCGGGCGTGTCGCCACGGTGGCCATCGACCGCATGGCGTTTCTGGTTCCGGTGGCCGTGGGCGCGCAATTGTCCTTCTATACACAAACCGTGGAAGTGGGCCGCAGCTCGATTCAAATGCTGGTCGAAGTGTGGAGCGACGACCCGTTGTCCAGCGAATGGCGCAAAGTCACCGAGGCGGTGTTCGTCTTCGTCGCCATCGATGGCAGTGGCCGCACCCGCCCGGTGCCTGCACGCCGCTAAGGCGCGATGCAGAAACAAAAACGCCGGCTAGATGCCGGCGTTTTGTTGTGCGTGAGGCATTAGCCGCGGATGTTGTAAATATCCTTCTCGCTCACCTCGGCGTATTCATACAGACGCTGCAGATACGCCTTCTGCTGGGTCCATACTTTGCTCGCCACAGGATCAGCCGCCGCGCTGGCATCCACCACCTCGGCTGCCACTTCTTTAAGCCGGGCAAGCACTGCATCCGGCAGGCGACGCACTTCCACGCCTTCGCCTTTGAGCTGCTCAAGGGCTTCCATGTTTTTCGCGTTGTAATCGTCGAGCACCTCGCCATTCACATCGCGGGCGGCGGCGCGAACAATGGCTTGCAGATCGGCTGGCAAGGTTTCCCAGGCTTTGATGTTGATGTCCAACTCAAACAGCACACTCGGCTCCTGCCAGCCCGGCGTGTAGTAGTACTTAGCAGCTTTGTGCAGACCCAGCGCCTGGTCATTGTATGGACCGATCCACTCGGTGGCATCGATAGCACCGGTCTGCAGCGCCGTGAAGATTTCACCGGCCGGCAGGTTGACCACAGTACCGCCCATTTTGGTCAGCACTTCGCCACCCAGCCCCGGGGTGCGCATTTTCAGGCCGTTGAAGTCATCAACCGAGTTGATTTCCTTGTTAAACCAGCCAGCGGTCTGCACGCCGGTGTTACCGCACGCCATGGGCAACACGCCGAAGGGTTTGTACACCTCTTCCCACAGTTGAATACCGCCGCCACGGTGCAACCAGGCGTTCATTTCTTGGGCATTGGGGCCAAATGGTGAGGCGCAGAAGAATTGTGCCGCCGGCACTTTGCCTTTCCAGTAATACGGTGCGCTGTGACCCATTTCAGCGGTGCCACGGGAGACGGCATCAAACACCTCAAGCGCCGGCACCAACTCGCCAGCGGCGTACACTTTGATCTTCAGACGGCCGTTGCTCATCTCATCAACCAGCTTGGCAAAGCGCTCGGCCCCCACCCCGACGCCGGGGAAGTTTTTCGGCCAGGAAGTCACCATTTTCCAGTTGAAGGTTTGGCTGCTCGCGCCTTCTTGGGGCTTACCAGCGGTATCGGCTTCTTGCTTACAACCGGCCAAGGCCGTGGCGGCAAGACCGACACCTGCTGCTGCGAGGATTTGACGACGTTTCATGCAAAGCTCCTTTTATTGTTGTAGTGGTCTGACCACAGGATCGCTGTGGACCCACCGCGCCCGATTAACATAGGGGTAAGTGACGCTCAAGCCTAGCGGATACGACTAAAGTTGTAGTGCCATTGCTGCGCTGCCGCCGGGCTGCCTAGAATCGTCGGCTTGCCTGTTCACAAAGCCCATAACCATAAGGACTTATGATGTCCGATAAACCGCCTCTGCTACTTGGCCTCGCACGTATGATTGATTCATCCAATGCCCGCTTCGGTAAAGCCTGTGCTTGGCTAAGCCTGTTCTTGGTGCTCGGCACCGCCATTGTCGTGGTGCTTCGCTACGGTTTTGGCATCGGCGCCACTGCCCTGCAAGAAGCCGTGCTCTATGCCCACGCCCTGATCTTCATGGGCGCAGCCGCCTGGGTGCTGCAACGCAATGGCCATGTGCGCGTGGATATTTTTTACCAGCACTTTAATCCTCGGCGCAGGGCGCTGGTCGATAGCCTCGGCACCCTGTTATTCCTGCTGCCGATCTGCCTGTACCTGGGCTGGGCCAGCTGGGATTACGTCGGTAATTCATGGGCCACCCTTGAAGGCTCCAGCGAGTCGGGCGGACTGAAATTCGTCTACCTGCAAAAAAGCATCATTCTGGTATTGGTCGTCAGCCTGCTGCTGCAAGGGATTTCCGATTTAATCAAATCCGCCTATTACCTCAGCGGTCGCCTGCCCGAAACGGAGGTGAAGCATGGCTGAGTTAATGGCGATTCTGCTGTTTATCACCATCTGCGCCGCATTGATGGCGGGCTACACCGTGGCGTTCACCCTCGGCGGTGTATCGCTGCTGTTCGCCGGGCTTGGTGTGCTCACCGGCACCTTCGACGGCGGCTACCTGAGCGCCCTGCCTAACCGCCTGTTCGGCATCATGAACAACCAGACCATGCTGGCGGTGCCGTTGTTCGTGTTTATGGGGGTGATGCTGGAGAAATCCCGTGTGGCCGAAGACCTGCTCGAATCCATGTCGCGCCTGTTCGGCACCCTGCGTGGTGGTCTGGCGATTTCGGTGTGCGTGGTCGGTGCGTTGCTGGCGGCTTCCACCGGCATCGTCGGTGCCACCGTGGTGACCATGGGCCTGCTGGCGCTGCCAACCATGCTGCGACGCGGTTATGACCCAGCACTCTCCACCGGCACGCTGGCCGCCACCGGCACCTTGGGGCAGATCATTCCGCCGTCGATCGTGTTGGTTCTGCTAGGCGATGTAATGTCCAGTGCCTACCAGCAGGCGCAACTGAAAATGGGCATCTTCTCGCCAAAGACCGTGTCAGTCGGCGACCTGTTTGTCGGTGCGCTGATTCCCGGTTTGATGCTGGTGGGCATGTACATCCTCTACATCATCGGCGTGGCGATCTTCCAACCGAAGAAGCTGCCAGCGTTGCCGCAAGAAGAGTTGGGGCCGATCGAATGGGGCAAGCTGATCAACGCCCTGGTGCCGCCGCTGTTGCTGATTGGTGCGGTGCTGGGCTCGATCCTCGCTGGCTATGCCACCCCGACCGAAGCAGCCGCACTCGGTGCAGTCGGCGCGATGCTGCTGGCCTTCTACAAAGGCAAGCTGAACTTCGGCCAATTGCGCGAAGTGGCCTACGGCACCACCGAAATCAGCGCCATGGTCTTTATGATCCTGATCGGCGCATCGCTGTTCTCCCTGGTGTTCCGCGGCTTTGGTGGCGAAGCCATGATCGAGGACGTCTTCGCCCAACTGCCCGGTGGCGTGCTTGGCGCGTTCTTCCTGGTGATGGTGGTGATCTTCCTGCTCGGTTTTATCCTCGACTTTATCGAAATCACCTTTGTCGTGGTGCCGATTGTCGGCCCGGTGCTGCTGGCCATGGGACTGGATCCGGTGTGGCTGGGCGTGATGATCGCGATAAACCTTCAGACTTCTTTTCTAACGCCGCCTTTCGGCTTTGCACTCTTCTACTTGCGCGGCGTAACCCCGCCCTCGGTGCCCACCAGCACAATTTACAAAGGGGTGGTGCCGTTTATCTTCCTGCAGCTAGTGTTACTCGTGATTGCGTATCAATTTCCGGCAATAATCACTTGGCTGCCGGAACAGGTGTACGGCAACTAGTAGCCGCCAACGCACAAAGCGCCCGTCCCTGACGGGCGTTTTGCTTTCTGCGAACCAGCTAGGCTCCAATAGCCCTCTTTAAATTGTCTGTGAGCAGCGCCATGGTCCAATCCGATGTTGAACGCCTTGAGCTAGATGAGCTGACCTGCTGGCGCGTGCGCCATGGGGCCAATGAGTTACTGATCAGCCAGCAAGGCGCACAGATTCTCAGCTACCAACAGGATGACCAGCCGCCGCTGATCTGGCTGAGCGAACAGGCCGCCTATCAACGCGGCCAAGGCGTAAGGGGCGGTGTACCGGTGTGCTGGCCCTGGTTCGGCAACTTGCTGCGCAACCCGCAGGCGATACAGGGCATGCATCAGCAACCCGACGCGGCCCCCGCCCATGGCTTAGTGCGCGCCCTCGACTGGCAGTTGCAAGGCATCGACTGCCGCGACGATGGTATTGCGCTGGAGTTCGCTTACAACAGCAACACCCAACCACTGGCCGACTGGCCGCATGCCGCCGAACTGCGCCTGTGCATTCAGCTTGATGAGCGCCTGCACATCAAACTGGGCACCCGCAACCTTGGCGAAACTCCACTGAGCATCAGCCAGGCCCTGCACAGCTACTTTGCCGTCAGCGACATCCGCCACGTGACGGTCGAAGGCCTGCACGGCTGCCACTACATCGAAACCCTGGACGACTGGCAACAGCGTGAACAAACCGGCGCACTGCACTTCGGCGGCGAAACCGACCGCATCTACTTGGACACCCCTGCAAACCTGAGCATCCTCGACCCCGCCTGGCAGCGACGCATCCACCTACTCAGCAGCGGCTCACACTCCGCCGTCGTGTGGAACCCCTGGACCGACAAAGCCCAGCGCCTGTCACAGTTCGCCAGTGACGCCTGGCAAGGCATGCTGTGCATCGAACACGCGAATGTCATGTCAGACATCCTCACCCTGGCGCCGGGCGAACAGCATTGGCTGGAGGTGAGCCTGTGGGCGGAGGCCTGCATGGACTAGGTAGCAAGAAAATCACGCCTGAAGAGAAACCCAACTCGCAGCCTGAAGGCAACGCACAAGCGATCTGAAAGAAATATGCATCTAGGATGGCCGCCCATGTCGATATACGAGGGTGGGCATTTGATCATGAAGCCCTTATCTGCAAGACCCAGCCAGACCAGCAGCCGGCTGCGGTCTTTGTAGCTTAAGAGAATATCTGTCCTGCATTTCTCAAAATTGCATACGTCTTTTGACGACGCGTTTTTTGACCGCCCACTGCACGTCCTTTCCTCTAAGGCCAAACTGGCATTTGGTCAGATGGATTTTTTTGACGCCATTGAATTGATATCACTGAGCTAAGCTCAAACACAGTGTCCTTACTCGCTGAGGAATGTGTATGAAAGTCCTTATCACTGACGATTCCAGCCTTGCTCGAAAACTGCTGCTTAAAGCACTTCCTGAGAGCCTGACCGATGAGGTGAGTCAGGCAGCAAATGGCGAGGAGGCGCTGGCGGCTTATGAAGCGGGCCAGGCAGAGTTGATGTTTCTGGATCTGACCATGCCGGTGATGGATGGCTTCCAGACGCTGGAGCATCTGCACAAGATTGAGGCAAATGTCATTGTCATTGTCGTGAGCGCTGATATTCAGCCTCAGGCCCGTGAGCTTGTCATGGCGCTTGGCGCAGCTGCTTTCATTAAAAAGCCGATCTCCAGTGAAGCCATGCTGGCCACTCTCCATGAAATAGGAGTGTTGTGATGGACATGCTCAGTGAAGACCAGCGTGATGCACTACAAGAACTCATGAATGTCGCCATGGGGCAGGCGGCCGATCAACTGGCGCGCCTGACCGATACCTTTGTGGTGCTCTCTGTGCCGCGCATTCACAGTGCCGCCAATATCAGTGAGGCGCAGCTACCCGCAATTATGGGGGCTGAGCAGATGGTGGACATCACACGCCAGTCATTCCTCGGCCAGGTTCGCGGCGAAGCCTTTGTGTGTTTTGGTTCCCGCGGGGCTGATCAGCTTGCAGAGCTGATGGGCTACGACGAGGACAGCATTCAACAGCGTGAAGAGTTGATGCTGGATGTCACCAACATTCTCTGCGGTGCCTGCATCAACAGCCTGGCTGAGCAGTTCGAGATTCCGGTCAGCTACGGTGCCCCGTCAGTGTTCTCAAGGCATGCACCGTTCAAGCAAGCGATGAATACCAAGGCGCTGCAGAGCCATCAAACCTTGATCATGGAGATTCGTTTTGAAGTTAAGGCGTGCCAATTCACCTGCGATCTGCTGCTGTGTATCGCGCAGGAGACGGTTGAGCATGTGATGGCAGTAATTGATCGGCTATTGAGTTAACGCTGAGATGACTTCATATCAGTTGCCCTCTTCAGGCTTGGAAGCGGTACTGGAAAACATCAACTTGGGCGTGGTGGTGGTCGACGCTGAGTGCCGCGTGTTGTTCTGGAATCGCTTTATGGTCATCCATGGCGGGCGGCTGCCTGACGAGGCAGTCGGCCGCTCACTGTTTGAGTTGTTCCCGGATTTACCGGAGCGCTGGTTACGCCAACGGGTACGCGGTGTGCTGACACTGGGAAATTTGGCCTTCACCACGTGGCAACAGCGACCACACCTGTTCCCGTTCAGCGGCACGCGTCCGATTACCAGCCAGCTGTCGAGCATGTACCAAAATTGCACATTCTTTCCTTTGCATGATGGCCAAGGGGAGCCACTTGCCGCCTGTATCGCGGTGACTGACGCAACCGATACAGCGGCGCGCCAGCAGGAGCTTGAACGTCTCAATGATTTGCTGGAAGTCGAGAAAGAACAACAGGCCAAATTGATTCGCCGACTTGAAGAGGCGCAGGCCCAGTTGCTGCAATCGGAGAAAATGGCAGCAATCGGTCAGCTGGCGGCAGGGGTTGCCCATGAGATCAACAACCCGGTGGGCTTCGTCTACTCGAACCTGAACAGTCTGCGTCGCTACATTGACCAGTTGACGGCGTTAGTGGACGGCTTACAAGCTCAGGTGCAGGCTTGCGGGAATGCACAGTTGATCGAGGCCTGTGAGGCGCTGGGGCGAACCTCGGATTACGCTTTTTTGCGTGAAGACACGCCTGTATTGCTCGCTGAGTCCCGTGATGGGTTGGACCGGGTTAAACGGATTGTCAAAGATCTGCGTGACTTTTCCCACGTTGATAATGGCGAGTGGCAACTCGCCGATTTGCATCAAGGGCTGGACAGTACGCTGAACGTGATCTGGAACGAGGTCAAGTTCAAGGCCAAGGTCATTAAACACTATGGTGAGTTGCCTCCAGTGCAGTACATTGGCGCGCAGATCAATCAGGTTTTCCTGAATCTGATTGTCAATGCCGCTCAGGCCATCGTCGACCATGGGACCATCACCTTGCGCACCGGCACATTGGATGACGGTGTGTTTGTTGAAGTTCAGGATGACGGCCCCGGCGTTGCTGAAGAGTTGGCGCGACGAATCTTTGAACCCTTCTTCACAACCAAGCCCGTTGGCAAAGGGACTGGCCTGGGTTTATCCGTTTCCTACAGCATCATCGAACGACACAACGGCGTGTTGAACGTAAGTTCTCCGCCGGAGGGTGGGGCATGCTTTCGCATTGTGATGCCCTGCCGTCAGCCAGCGTCGAGCTGAGCACGGTGGCGTTGTTAACAGGCTGAATGCTGCGCGATGCCTTGATGCTCTCTGTGCTTAGAGGTCAGCATCGGTGACCAGCCTCACCACGTCCGCCTGCATCGCATACGCCGCATCCGCCAACTCATTATTCACCTGCTCTATCTTCAGCGTGCCGCTGACCCAGAGTGGGTTGTAGATATCTTCCAGTTCAATGCCTTGGGGGTAACGCACCAGCACCAGCTGGTTGGGCGGCGGCGGCGGAACGTGGATGCACGCGCCAGGGTACGGCACTAGGAAAAACAGCGTGCTGCGGCCCTGGCTGTCGGTTTCCAGCGGCACCGGGTAACCGCCGAGGCGAATGGCTTTGCCATCGAAGGCGGCGACAGTTTTGGTCGAGTACATCACGGCGGGCAGGTTTTGATCCTGCTGCTTGAGGCCGCCGGGGTTGTAGAAGCCGCTTTCCATCTCCATGCCGTCATGGCTGAGTTCGGGCATATCTTCCAGCGCTTGGCGGTCTTCGGGCGGCATCAGGTCGAGCCAGTCGGTTTCCGGCAATTCAGCGCAGGCCAAGGTGCTGAGCAGCAGCAGGGGTAACAGCAGATAGCGCATCAACGGGCTCACAAGGCAGCGGAATGAAAGGGCATCAGCCCTTTTTGACAGCGCCGTAGACGATCAACAGCACCACCGCGCCGATCACTGCACCGATAAAACCAGCCGATTCGCCCACCTGATAGATACCCAGCGCTTGGCCGCCGTATGTGGCCGCAATTGAGCCGCCAACACCGAGCAGGATGGTCATGATCCAGCCCATGCTGTCGTTGCCGGGTTTGATAAAGCGCGCGATCAGGCCGACGATCAGACCGATAAAGATGATGCCGATAATGCTCATGCGACGTGCTCCAGTTCTGTTGCGGGTTTACCCGAAATGCTGCTGGGCAATCAGACGGAAATCCGCCAGAAAGGTTCCCGCTAACGCCGTCGCTTGGACGGCGTTAGCGCGGCTTCAACCTTGAGTGATCAACGCCTCAACCACGGCGATCTGCTGATTCAGCGTGGCGCGATCAGCGCAGCGCAGGGTGGCGTGACCAACCTTACGGCCGACCTTGAAGGCTTTGCCGTAGTGGTGCAGACGGCAGTCGGCGACGGCCATCACCTGCTCCACCGGCGGCACCACGCCAATAAAGTTGAGCATCGCGCTTTCACCGACCTTGGCCGTCGAACCCAGCGGTAGACCGGCGATAGCGCGCAGGTGGTTCTCGAACTGGCTGCACTCGGCGCCTTCGATGGTCCAGTGCCCGGAGTTGTGCACGCGCGGGGCGATTTCGTTGGCTTTCAGGCCGCCATCGACTTCAAAGAACTCGAAGGCCAACACGCCGACATAATCCAGCTGCTTGAGCACACGACTGACGTAATCTTCAGCCAGCGCCTGCAGCGGGTGAGCGGTGCTGGCGATGGACAGCGCCAATATGCCGCTGTCGTGGCGGTTGTGCACCAGCGGGTAAAAGCGCGTTTCGCCATCACGGGCACGCACCGCCACCAACGACACTTCGCCGGTAAACGGCACAAAGCCTTCGAGGATGCACGGCACACTGCCCAGTTCAGCAAAGGCGCCGGTGACGTCTTCGGGTTTGCGCAGGACTTTCTGGCCCTTGCCGTCGTAGCCCAGGGTGCGGGTCTTCATCACCGCCGGCAGACCGATGCTGGCCACGGCGGCGTCGAGATCCGCCTGCGATTGGATATCGGCAAAATCCGGAGTCGGAATGCCGAGGTCCTTGAACATGGATTTTTCGAACCAGCGATCACGGGCGATGCGCAGGGCTTCGGCGCTCGGGTAGACCGGGACGAACTGCGAGAGAAAGGCCACGGTTTCGGCCGGCACGCTTTCAAATTCGAAGGTGACCAGATCCACTTCATCAGCCAACTGACGCAGGTGATCCTGATCGCCGTAATCGGCGCGGACATGCTCGCCCAGCGCTTGCGCACAGGCATCTGGCGCGGGGTCGAGGAAGGCGAAGTTCATCCCCAACGGCGTACCCGCCAAGGCCAACATACGGCCTAATTGGCCGCCACCGATTACACCGATCTTCATTACGCGTCCCTCGGGTCCGGATTTTCCAGCACAGATTCAGTTTGCTCAGTGCGGAACGCCTTCAGGCGCTCGTGGAACTGTGGGTGTTGGTGACCGAGGATGCTCGCCGCCAGCAATGCGGCGTTGACGGCACCGGCCTTGCCGATAGCCAATGTGGCGACCGGAATACCGGCCGGCATCTGCACGATCGACAACAGCGAATCAACGCCTGAAAGCACCGCCGACTGCACCGGCACACCGAGCACTGGCAGGTGAGTTTTAGCCGCACACATGCCAGGCAAGTGCGCTGCACCACCCGCACCGGCGATGATCACCTGAATACCGCGCGCCTCAGCCTGTTCGGCGTACTGGAACAGCAGGTCCGGGGTGCGGTGGGCAGACACCACCTTCACTTCATACGGAATGCCCAGCTTGTCCAGCATCTCGGCGGTGTGGCTAAGGGTGGACCAGTCGGACTTGGAGCCCATGATCACGCCAACCAGTGCGCTCATCAAAGTGCCTCTTCTCAAAAGTAGCGCCTACAGGCGCGGCAAAAACCAACAAGCCACGCGGGAAAACCGGCGTGGCTTGTATGCGATTTCCAGCCGGTGCGACCGGCCAAAGGCCGCGCAGTATACCGGAAAGCCCGCAGAGACGCGCACCCATGCCAACCGTTTGTCACCCAGGCCCTGCGCGGCCTGACAAACCTCGTAAACATTGCTCTGGAACAATATTTCGTCAACCTGGACATGCACACTGGCTTACCCCGTTCATCAAACAGGAGTTGACCATGAACACGACCATGAAAGCGGCGGTGGTACACGCCTTTGGCGAGCCACTGCGCATTGAGGAAGTCCGCACGCCCCTGCCAGGTCCGGGGCAGATTCTGGTGAAGATCGAAGCCTCTGGCGTGTGCCACACCGACCTGCACGCGGCGGAAGGCGATTGGCCAGTCAAACCCAGCCTGCCCTTTATCCCCGGCCATGAAGGTGTGGGATATGTGGCGGCCGTCGGCCGCGGCGTGACCCGCGTAAAAGAAGGTGATCGGGTCGGCGTGCCCTGGCTGTACAGCGCCTGCGGTTGCTGTGAACACTGCCTGACGGGCTGGGAAACGCTCTGTGAGACCCAGCAAAACACCGGTTATTCGATAAATGGCGGCTTTGCCGAATACGTCATCGCCGACCCTAACTACGTTGGCATCTTGCCCAAAAACATCGACTTTCTGGAAATCGCGCCCATCCTCTGTGCAGGCGTCACCGTCTATAAAGGGCTGAAGGTCACCGGCGCACGGCCGGGCCAGTGGGTGGTGATTTCCGGCATCGGCGGGCTTGGCCACGTAGCCGTGCAATACGCAAAAGCCATGGGCCTGCACGTTGCCGCCGTGGATGTGGACGACGCCAAGCTGGAATTGGCGCGCAAGCTCGGGGCCAGCCTGACCATCAACGCACGCAAGGAAAACCCCGTCGAGGTGATCCAGCGTGACATCGGCGGCGCGCACGGTGTGCTGGTGACCGCAGTGTCCAACTCGGCGTTTTCCCAGGCCATCGGCATGGCCCGGCGACACGGCACCGTGGCTCTGGTCGGCCTGCCGCCGGGTGATTTCCCCACGCCGATTTTCGATGTGGTGCTCAAGGCCATCAGCATCACCGGCTCCATCGTCGGCACCCGCGCCGACTTGCAAGAAGCGCTGGAGTTCGCCGCAGAAGGCAAGGTCAAAGCCACGGTGCACAGCGATTCGCTCGACAACATCAACGGCATCTTTGAGCAGATGCGCAACGGCCAGATCGAAGGGCGCACGGTGTTGCAGTTCTAACTGGCCCATGAGGGCATCGATTGATGCGGGCAACTCTCAGGTAATGGAAGACAAGCAGTAGCCCGCTCACTTTTGACGATGTTTAATCAGGTCAATAAATGAACCCAGCCCGATTAACCACTTACGCTGGATATCCGCATAGGTAGTCTATATCGGGCACGGCACGACAAGTTGCAGTCCATGCGCCTGCATTTCTTTTGTCTGACTTTCGCTGATGGCTGCCTCAAGCGATCCGAGAAAACCGGCGGCCGCGGAAACTGAGTGCAACACCTGAACCTTTCGGTAAGGTGTCGGCCCTATGTCCTATCACGAACTCAGCATTGAAGAACGCGTCACG
>LNFM01002109.1_pt1 | contig 49784 bp, 39 predicted proteins | sample 596031 | NCBI WGS metagenome assembly LNFM01 (sample SAMN04254537, study PRJNA301005) | activated carbon metagenome | isolation source: dual media filters at the Ann Arbor, Michigan drinking water treatment plant | place: USA: Ann Arbor | reverse complement strand
ACGATCTATCTGATGGGCCATTCGGCCGGCGCCTATAACGCGGCGATGCTGGCGTTCGACGGACGCTGGCTCAAGGCGGTGGGACTGTCGCCGCGGCGGATCGCGGGATTCATCGGGCTGGCCGGGCCTTACGACTTCCTGCCGCTGAAGGACGGCACACTGGCGGCGATCTTCGGCGGCAACAACCGGCCGGAGACGCAGCCGATCAATTATGTGTCGCGCGGCGCGCCGCCGTCGCTGCTCGCCACCGGCACATTGGACACCACCGTCGAGCCCGCCAATTCATCGCGCCTTGCCGCGCGCCTGCGCGCCGCCGGCAATGACGTCACCGTGCGCCGCTACGCGGCCACCGGCCATGTCACGATCCTCGGCGGCTTCGGCACGCCGTTGCAGCCGCTGGTGCCCGTGCTCGACGATGTCGACCGGTTTATCCGCCGCACGTCGGGCGGCTGAGCGTCACGACCGCCGTCCGGCGGGGGGCGCTTCGTCCTCGCCCTTCTTCCGCGCGGTCGCGTAGATGTCCCAGCACGCCATGAACAGCGCCGCAATCACCGGGCCGATGACAAAGCCGTTGAGACCGAAGCTGGCGATGCCGCCGAGCGTCGAGATCAGCACGACGTAGTCCGGCATCTTGGTGTCCTTGCCGACCAGATAGGGCCGCAGCAGATTGTCGGTCAGCCCGATCACCACCGCGCCGAACACGATCAGCGTCACGCCCTGCCAGATGGCGCCGGTCGCCAGCAGATACAGCGCGACGGGCCCCCACACGATCGCCGCCCCGACGCCGGGCAGCAGCGACACGAAGGCCATCACCACCGCCCACAACACCGGTGCGCCGATGCCCAGCACCCAGAAGATCAGACCGCCGAGCGCACCCTGCGCCAGCGCCACCAGCATGCCGCCTTTGACGGTGGCGCGGGTGACGGTGATGAACTTTTCCGTGAGCGCGCGGCGCCGGTCCGGGCGCAGCGGCATGGCATCGCGAATGCGCGCCGACAGTTTGTCACCATCGCGCAGCAGGAAGAACAGCAGGTAGAGCATGATGAAGAAATTGACGAGGAAGTCGAACGTGGTCTGGCCGACGCTGAAGGCCTGGGTGGCGATCACCTGGCTGCCGGCCAGCAGGCCGCTCGATATCCGCTCCTGCACCGCGTCGAACGAGGTCAGGCCGAAGCGCTGCAGCAGGCCCTCCACCCACGACGGTGCGGCGCCGCGCGCCTGCTGGAAGAACTGGCCGATGTTCAGTTCGCCCGACTTGATGCGGGTGTAGAGGTCGAGCGCTTCCCGGGTCAGCGCGGCGCCGATCAGCGCCAGCGGCACGATCACGGTAGCGATGATGATGCCGAGCGTGGCGAGCGCAGCCGTGTTCGGGCGGTTGCCCATCTTCGCGTTGAGCCGCCGGTATAGCGGCGCAAACAGCAGCGCGATCACCGTGCCCCACATGACCGCGCCGAAAAACGGCAGCAGCACCCAACCGAATAAAATCGTCACCGCCGCGAGCAGCAGCAGGAAGGCCTTGTGGTCGTCGGGGCGCAGCATCGGAACTTTCTGGGGCAGGTTGGGGCGATGCCGCAACAGCGGAAACGGGTCCGGTTAGGGCTTACCCTTCTTCCACTGCGCGTCCTTCTTCGCCTTCTCCTGCTCTACCACGTTCTTCGGCGGCTGGATCGAGGGGTCCTGCGAGGTCTGACCCGGCTCCTTCCAGGGCTCGTGGCTGGTGGAAGCGCTCTTGCCGTTAGATTTGTCGTTCATTGGAACCTCGCTGGCTGGAACTCTAACGCCGCCCAAGCCCGCCTGTTCCGTCGGGTTCCCCACGCATGGCGAGCCATTTTTTCGGCGTGATCTGGATCAATGAATGAACGGCCGCAAGCGGTATAAAAAGGCTCCGCCACCAAGGGAGGCCCGCAATGGTCCAGTTTCGAGTGAGCTTCTTCAAGCGTCTGCAGAATTCGGACGGGCGCCAGTTCAAGTGCTTGCAGGATCGTTTCGACATTCCCGCTGCCGACGCCGCACAGGCGGAGGTTCAGGCGGCGCGGCAGTTCGAACAACTGCATCGCACGCGCAACTGGCGCACCAACGCCGACGTCATCGAGATCGAACCGGCATAGCGTCAGCGGAGCGCACACAGCCCGTCATGCGGGCTGTGGCGGGAATCGCACACCACGCACGAATGTCGTGTGCAACGTGCGCGTTATGTCTTTTACCATAGACAAAGTCTGCGCCACGTCGTTTTTTCTCGGCTCTGGAATTTCGGGGGCGGGACGACGATGCGTGGTGGAATGGCGTTGCGCCAGTTGCGCAATGGTGTGTTGTTGGGTTCAACGGCGTTGAGCGCAGTGTTGCTGATCGGAGCACCCGCCGCCGCGTCGGAAACCGGTGTCACTAAGCCACCCGTCGCCGCCAAACGTGCCGCGAAACCGGCAAAAGCTGAACCCCCGTTCACGCCGCCGCGCCTGTCGCTCGACATCGAGCAGCGGCTCAATCTGTCGATCCGCGACGGCAAGCGCGGTTTGCTGGCCGGCGTGTTCGACGTGGTCCACGCCGAGCCGTCGCGCCGCGATGCCGTGCTCGGCCATGCCGCAACGCTGGCGCCGGCGCTGCTGCGCGACCTCACCACCGCTGCCGATCTCGGCCGCCTGCTGCTCATCGCCGCGCAGTCGCGCACGGCCCAGGCCGCGCCGCTCGGCGCCTCCGCCTATGCGTCGCCGCGCGTCGACAATCTGTCGCCGAACCTGCCCAATCCACTGCCGACCCCGCAGGCGCAGACCTGGAACCATCAGTTGATCGGCTCCGCCATCGCTCATGGCCGCGGTTACACCGGCGCCGGCGTGTCGGTGATGGTCGGCGACACCGGCTTCGACCTCAACAACACGGCGCTGGCCGGCAAGTTCGACGTCACGCACGCCGGCAATTACGTCATCAACACGCCGACCACGCCTTTCGACCCGTCTTTTGTCGGCCTTGAGTCCAACACCGACAGCCACGGCACCCATGTCGCCGGTATCATCGCCGCCAGAAAATTCGACAACGTGGCGATGCACGGCGTCGCCTACGATTCCACCATTATCCCGATCCGCTTGTTGCTGGCCGGCCCGGATGCGCCGCTGGCGAAATATGCCGACGATATCCCGGAGCCGTTCGAGCATGCGCTGACGCATTTCGCCGAAACTCCGGGGGTACGAATCTTCAACGCCAGCTACGGACCGAGCCTGCCCGATGGCACCCCGCCGCAGACGGTATGGAACGTGCCGTCGGGCACCGGCGAATTTAAAGGCGCGATGCTCGCGGTGCAGGCCGGCAAGATCATCGTCGCCGCCACCGGCAACGAACGCGGCGACCACCCGGTCGCCGGCCTCAATCCGTCGGGCCTGGCGCTTTACCCGTTCATCAATCCGGCCCACGCCAACCTCGGTGTCTACAATGACTATGGCGTCGGCCTGAATTTCTCGGCGCTGCAGAACCAGCCCGGCCTGATCATCGGCGTGATGGCGGTCGGCGCCGCCAAGGAAGCGGCGTCCTATTCGAACTACTGCGGCGTCACCGCAGCGTGGTGCGTGGCCGCGCCCGGCGGCAACCAGCCGAACGACCCCGGCATTTACTCGACCGTGCCGCTGGACACCTACGGCTTCCTGCAAGGCACTTCGATGGCGGCGCCGACCGTGTCAGGCGCGATCGCGGTGCTGATCCAGGCCTATCCCACCTACAATGCGCAGGATCTGGCGCATGTGCTGTTCTCGACCACCGAGGATCTCGGCCTGCCCGGCATGGACGCCGTGTTCGGTCATGGCCTTATCCGGCTCGACCGCGCCACCGACGGGCCGGTGACGCTCGCCGCCAATGCAACCGCGACCGTTGCCGCCGGTGCCACCACATACTGGAGCCAGCCGCTGATCGCATCCGGCGCCTTCAGCAAAGCCGGCGACGGCGTACTGACCATCGCCGGCCAAACCATCGCGCCGGGCAACGTCAATGTACTGGAAGGCACGCTGGCGGTAGACGGCACGCTCGCCGTCACCGGCGCGGGCAACGCGCTGATCGTCAGCCAGACCGGCACGCTGGCTGGCTTCGGCCAGGTCGGTGGTAACACCACCATCGGCGGCGTACTGTCGCCCGGCAAAATGGCCAACGTCGCCGATCTGATCGCCAACAACGTGATCCCGCCCGGCTCCGAGCTGGATGGCAATTCGGCCGGCGTGCTGACCTTCGAAGGCAACGTCACGCTGCTGCCGACCGCGACCACCCGTATCGACATCGACGGCAATCTCAAATCGCCCGGCGGCCCCGGGACTTTCGACCGGGTCGTCGTCAGCGGCGCCGGCAACACCTTCACCGCCAATGGCGCGCTGACGCCGGTGCTGCGCAACAGCGTCGGCACGCCGGGCAATTACACGCCGGCGATCGGCAGCAAGTTCGCCATCGTGCAGGCCGTCGACGGCGCGACCACCGCCGGCGCGTTCACGTCGCTGGTCCAGCCGGTGTCCGGCCTGCCGGCCAACGGCCGCTTCGACATCATCTACCAGCCGGCCGCGCTGACGCTGGCGGTGACGCCGGGCAGCCTCGCGGCGATGTCGCTCGGCCAGCCGGCGCAGGCCATCGCCGGCATTCTCGACAGCCGCCGCGCCGCGCCCGGCGCCATGCCTTCCGCGCGCAGCAAGGCGCTGTACGATGCGCTCTACAATCTCGACAACCCGGCCGCCTATGACACGGCGCTGACGCAACTGTCCGGACCCGGCCAGCCGGCGGCGGCCTCGGCCTCGATGCAGACGTTTCAGGGCTTCATGGGGTCGGTGGGGGATCGTCAGGACGCGCTTGTCAGTGGCGGCGGCGTCGCGCAAAGCGGCACCGCGCAATCGGTCGCCTTCGCCTTTGCCGGCAACGATGTCTCGGCGGTGTCGAGCCAGGCGTCGCAGGCTTTCGCCAGCGTGCCGGCCGCCACGCCGCGCGTGCACGATGGCTGGAGCGTCTGGGGTCAGGGCTTCGGCCGCTGGAGCAAGGTCAACGATGCCGGCACGCTCGCCGGCTCCAGCAGCCGCGGCGGCGGCTTCAGCCTCGGCGCCGACCGCATGCTGGCGGATGACCTGTTCGGCGGCGTCGCCTTCGGCTTCGCCCGCACCAGCACCACGGCGGGCGGCGCCAACGCCACCTCCGACACTTATAGCGGCGCGCTCTATGCGAGCTGGACGCCGGGCCCGGCCGTGATCGATGTGCGCGCCGTCGCCGGTCCAAGCCAGATGCGCAGCACGCGCAACATCCTGCTGGCGCCGGCGCCGCTGCAGGGCAACGCCAACGGCTTCGGCGGCGGCGTGACCCTGGAAGCCGGCTACCGCATTCCGGTGTTTGGCGCGACGGTGAAGCCCTATGCCGGCATCGCCTGGCAGGGCCTGCGCCGCGACGCCTATACCGAGAACCAGCAGCCGTTCGGCCTCGCCTACCCGTCGCAGTTTTACGAGAAGCTGACGACCACGCTCGGCGTCGCCGTTAGCCACCGCCAGACCTTCGGCAACGGCGTGACGCTGATGCCGGAGTTCAAGCTCGGCTGGGGCCGCGACCTGCGCGACACCACGCTGACCAGCGAGGCCGCGCTGCTCGACACGCCCTTCGTCGTCAACGCCGCCGCCCCCGGCCGCGATGCCGCCCGCCTGTTCGCCGCCTATAACGGCGAATTCCGGTCGAACGCCATCAGCCACCAGGTGTCCGGCGGCGCAAGGTTGGCGTGGTAGGCGGGCGGCTTACGCAGGCGCCGTAGCCCGCATCGAGCGAAGCGGAATGCGGGGACGGCGTTCCCGGATTTCGTGGAGTTTATCATCGGGCCGCGCTTCGCGCGGACCCGTTGGCTCATCCGGGCTACGGCCCTAACATCACCCTCCCGCTCATGCCCGCGGATGCGGGCATCCAGACTTGCCGCATCGCCTTGGAGCGCTGGGTCCCCGCTTCCGCGGGGACGAGCAGAGATGGTGGCGGGCATGACGGGGCGAGATTTGCGCCTCGCGTTAGCGACCTCTTGGCCCGCATGCAGCGAAGCGAAATGCGGGGGCGCCGCTGCCGGATTGCGCTGCGCTCCATCCTGGCTGCACGCTGAAGTGCTCGTTACTAGGTCAGTTTGGATTTTAGGCAACTGGCAGGGGGAAGCGCAGTCCCAACCGTTCAAAACACGAGATCATGCGGGCTTGTTGCGCGGCATTCAGCGCTCCAGCGATTAAATTGCTGCTTCTGACATAGGCTTGTGGGACGAAATATTCTTCTGCCCAGGGAAGCCGTTTTCGGTTGCCTACATCGAGCTTGAAAACTGTGCCCTTGTGCAAGCCGAGTGCGGCCGCCTCTTCAGCCGGGATAACGAGATGGTCGCGCGTGTCGCCAATCTCGCAATTCTCCAATCCTGTGCCGTAGGCCGCGATGATATCGGAATATTCCAAACCGCTTTGCTGGTCCAACATACGCGCGACGTGGAGCACAAGAACGCACCTAACCCAAGGTCCCGGGCCAAGTTTGTCTTCGCGTCTGGGCCACTTGCACCAGACGACATCAAAAACATTCGGAGCTGTATCGGGATCGTAGAATTGCAAGCCCCACCCCCGAAGGGTGGAGCTAGCATGTTCCTACCTACCGGGAAACCGGCTTGCTGCGTTCGTACAGCGCCGTGAGTTCAGGATCTTCGTCTGTCAGATCCTTCGCGGCCAAAGCGGAATAGTCCGCTTTGTATTCGCCGACTTGCAGCTTATCGCCGCCCGGCTGACGAACGTCGGAGCGCCAATAACCAGAGATTTTTCGGATAAGGGCGTTCATCGAACGTAACTCCCCTGCGCCACAAAGAGGCACGTTACCCCGGGTTCCGCTCGAACAGTCTCAACGGGTTTCGGAAAGCTGTCCATACGGGTTTCAGCTAAGCCCTCAATATGGCCGGTCCGTGTCTTGGCGGACACAGATACGGGAGCAACGTTCAAGTCGGGTAAATGTTAGGTCAGTATATCTGACCTGACATTTCCTTTCAACGGCGGTTGAGACAGGCAGGTTTTCCTGCTCGGAAGAGAACGACACCGCGCGCGAGTGGCCCCCCTCACAACACCCTGATCCTCGGCTCCACCCGCGGTTTGATCAGCGGCGAGCGGCCCGAGGACAGGCCGCCGAGGCCGAAGTCGCACATCTCGTCTTCCAGCGCCGCGAACGGCCGGCCGACATGCCGCGCCTTGCCCTGCGCATAGAGCGCCGCCACCGGCTCGGCGCGCACATATTTGCCGCGCGTCGCATGCACGCTGCGCACCGGCACCGCGCGGTCGATCTGGCGCAGCACCGCGCTCACCATGTCGCCGCCCATGTTCACTTCCGCCACGATGGCATCGGCCTTGAGCCGCCGGTACAGCGCGATGGCGCGTGACGCCCAGCCGTCCGGCGGCAGGCCCGCCGCGCTGGCGTCCTCCAGCACATAGACGATGCCTTCTTCGCCGATGCCGGCGCCGACAATGCCGCAGGCGTCCGAGCCCGGCTTTGCCGACCCCGGCGGGTCGATGCCGACCACGACGCGCATCAGCGGCGGCACGTCGTCAACGCGCAAGCCCTCGAGCATGGCGCGCGACCACAGCGCGTCGGCGCGCTCCTCGATGATCTCGCCGTCGATCTCCTGACGGCCGAGCCGCGTGCCGGCGTAGCGGCCGATGACTTCCTCGATGAAGACCGGCGACAGATGCACGGCATTGGCCTGCGTCGGCGCCCGCGTCACCGCGGTGCGCGGATCGGTGACCAGCCGCTTGATCAGCGCGATCGGCCGCGGCGTCGTGGTGACAAGCTGGCGCGGGCGCAGACCGAGCCGCAGGCCGAACTGCAACATGTCGAAGGTGGCGTCGGGGTCCTTCCACTTCGCCAGTTCGTCGCACCAGGCGGCGTCGAACTGCGGCCCGCGCAACTGGTGCGGCTCCTCGGCCGAATAGGCATAACCGATGGCGCCGTTCGGCCATTCCAGCCGCCGCCGCGTCGCGATCCATTGCGGCCGCCGCCGCGGGTGAAAGGTGCGCAACAGGCCGGAGGGGCCCTCGATCATCACCTCGCGGACGTCGTGCGCGGTCTCGCCGATCAGCGCGATGGAGCGCGCCTTGGCTTGCGCATAGGGGCCGATGCCCTCGACCACCGCCCGCACCCATTCGGCGCCGAGGCGCGTCTTGCCGGCGCCGCGGCCGCCGAGCATCAGCCACGTGGTCCAGTCGCCGCCATTGTGCGCCTGCGCGCGCGGCACCTGATGCCGGAGCGCGGTGGTGATGAAGTCACGATCGACCGCCCAACCGGCTTCAGGGATCTCGTCCAGCATTCTTCGCGCTGATTTCAGCGTCGATAAACGCTTCAATGCGGCGCGCAATCTCGTCACGGAAGGCATCGATATTGGCGTAGCGGTCGTCTTCGTCGAACGGGACATCGGCGGTGGTCCTGGCAAGATCCGAGGCTGGCGGCGCGACGCGCATGGCACGAATTCTTTCGACACTCTCGGTCACACTCGCCAGCGTATGCGCCATCTGCGCTGCCGAATAAGGCGTATGGGCCCTCGTCTGCATCGACGCGCGCAATGCCTTGATGCCGGCCAGTTCTGCCTGCGCGATCCCGAGGAAATTGTCCAAAAAGACGGCGTCTTCCGGCAGCGGCCCGCGCTCAAGCCGCTGTCGATGCAGCGCCTCGATGTCGTGCAACAATTGCGTCGCTCTCGGCAAAGCGAGCGGCGCCTGCGGATGCCGAACCCAGCCTTGCTCCTGCACCACGCGCCGCATCGTACTCTCGCTCACACCGCTGTCGGCCGCGATGGCCACCACGGTGTCGCGGGTCTGCTCATAGCGTCGGCGGATGTCTTCGAGCATTTCGGGCGTGAAAACGATGCGCCGGCGCAAGGACGGCCGTGGCTCCGTCACGCGGGGTTCGGGCCCAGCTATGCCAGTGCCGGATGGCTCGGTTCCCTCTGCGCGCGCGGGCGCATGCGGACCTTGCGGTGTCGCCATGGCGAACTCCGTGTTGTGAACGCTGTGATGTTGAAGGCAGCGCCGGCCGGGCCGTGTCCGGCATGACTGCGCCGACGCTGCATGAAAGCTAGAATGGCAGCGTCACGGTGTCAAGGATTATCGTCCCATCGACACGCGGGCCTGCGATGCGGCGACCGCGGCCGGCGGCGCGTGCGCGCGCGCCGCACGAGTTGGCGCAAGTGCGCGTCCGATCATCACCAGCACCGGCCCCGGCATCGGGGCTTGCGCCAGACGCGCGGGCAGATCGGCAATGGCACAGGCCACCACGGATTGATCCGGCCGCGTGGCGCGGGCGATCGCGGCCGCCGGCGTCCGCGGATCGAGGCCCTCGGCCAGCGCGCGCGCCACCAGCGCGTCCAGCGTGCGCACCGGCATGTAGATCGCGGTGGTGGTCACCGGATCGGCCAGTGCGCCCCAGTCGATGTCGTCCGGCAACTGGCCGCTTTTCGCGTGGCCGGTGATGTACTGCAGGCGCCGGGAATTCTTGCGGTCGGTCAGCGACAGACCGAGCGATGCCGCCGCGCCCTGCGCCGCGGTGATGCCGGGCACGACCTCGGCTGCGATGCCGGCCGCCGCACAGGCGTCGAGTTCTTCACCGGCACGGCCGAAGATCAGCGGGTCGCCGCCCTTCAGACGCACCACGCGCTTGCCCTGCTTTGCCAGCGACACCATCAGCGCGTTGATGTCCTCCTGCCGGCACGACGGGCCAAAGCCGGTCTTGCCGACCAGCAGCTTGCGCGCTTCGCGGCGGGCGAAGTCGAGCACACCGCGCGACACGAGATCGTCGAACAGAATGACGTCGGCCGATTGCAGCGCCCGTACCGCCCGCAGCGTCAGCATTTCGGGATCGCCCGGCCCTGCGCCGACCAGCGTGACGCTGCCGGCATCGACCGCCGCGCCGACGCCTTTGACCTCGGCAACGAAGCGCTCGAAATCGGAGGGCGCCGGCTGGCTTCCGGCGTGGGTCATCGCATAAGCGGTGAACACCTGCCAGAACCTGCGGCGTGCCGCGAACGACAGGTCCGACGCCTTGAGCTGCTCGCGCCAGCGCGCGGCGGCCGCGGCCCAGTGCGCAAAGCCCGCCGGCAGCAAGGCCTCGAGCTTGGCGCGGATCGCCTGCGCGAACACCGGCGCCGCGCCATCGGTCGATATCCCGATCACCAGCGGCGAACGATTGACGATGGCCCCGAACGAGAAGTCGCAGAACGCCGGCTTGTCGATGACATTGACCGGCACGCCGGCGGCGCGGGCGGCATCGCAGAACATCCGCGCGTCCGCGTCGTCCTCGCACGCACCGATGGCGACCGCCGCGCCTTTGAGATCGTCCGGCGTCCAGGCCCGCTCGATCAACGTAATGATGCCGTCCGGCGGATCCAGCGCCACGGCGCGCATCTCGCCGGAGAACGTGTCGGCATACACGTCGACTTGCGCGCCCGCCGCCGACAGCAATTCCGCCTTCCACGCCGCCGCGTTGCTGCCGCCGGCCAGTACGGCACGCTTGCCACCGAGCGACAGGAACACCGGCAGCCGCGCCAGCGTCGCCATGCGCTCGGGCTTTGCTTCAGACGGTTTGCGGAACACGGCCATCGCTGACGATCCTTTTCAGTTCGGGCAGGCACGACCCGCAATTGGTGCCGGCGCGCAACGCGGTGCCGATTTCCGCAACACTGGCCGCGAGACCGCCGGCGATGGCGGCGCGGATCACGTTCAGGCCGACGCCAAAGCAGGCGCAAACGACCGGACCGGGATCGGCCAGCCCGTCGGTCGACCTGCCCGACAGCACGGCGCGGCGCTGAGTCTCGCCCAGGCTTTCCGATTCAAACAGCGCCTTGACGGCGTCCCAGTGCGGCGCGGCCGCGGCCGGACCGATGAACAGGCATCCGGTCAGACGGCCTTCGACGAAAGCCGCCATGCGGTAGCCGCCGCCCGGCTCGTCGACGAATTCCGCGATCTCGCAATCCGCCCCGAACATCGCGGGCCCGCGCGCGCGCCAGAGCTCCGGTGTGTCATTGCTGGCGAACATGAGCCCCTCGCCGCCGGCCACCGCGGCGCGCGCCCACCACGTACCGGGCGCCAGGGTGAGCCGCTGGCGCGACAGCGCGAAGCCGCGATAGCTGTAATCGACCGGCGCGATCGCGGCCGGCGAGGCCTTCGCTTCCGGCTGGCCGGAAAACGGATCGTTGGCCGGCGTCACCAGTTCGCCGATGCGGGCGGAGGATGCCGTTTCGCCGCTCCAGTGGATCGGCGCGAACAGCGAGCCGCGCTGCTGGCCCGCGCTGACCACGACCTTGAGCACGCAGGTGCCATACGGCGACGTGACGCGCGCGAAGCCGTCATGGGTCAGTTGCATCTCGCCCGCATCGTCCGGATGCACCTCGACGAAGGGCTCCGGCAGATGCGCGCCAAGCCGCGGGCTCAGGCCGGTGCGCGTCATGGTGTGCCACTGGTCGCGGATGCGGCCGGTGTTGAGACGGAACGGATAGTCGCGCGACAATGGGGCCTGCGGGCGTGGCATCTCCGGCGCGACCATGCGCGCCTTGCCGCCGGGCGTGAAAAACCGGCCGGCGCCAAAAAAACGCGTATCCTGCGCCGCGACTCCGGCGCGCGCCGGCCATTGCACCGGCGCCAGCGCATTGAACTGGTCGTCGCTCAGGGAGGCGAGCCCGCCGATATCAAAATCACGCGCGCCGTCGTTCTCGAAGGCGGACAGCGCCGCGTGTTCGCGAAACACATCGGCCGCGCATTCATAGGGAAAGGCCTCGCCGAACCCCATACGCCGCGCCACCTGCGTAACGATCCACCAGTCCGGCCGCGCGTCGCCCGGCAGGCCGAGGAAAGGCCGCTGGCGCGAGATGCGCCGCTCCGAATTGGTGACGGTGCCGTCCTTCTCGCCCCAGGCGGCGGCCGGCAGCAGCACATGGGCGTGGCTGCGCACCGTGTCGTTGCCGGTGACATTCTCGGAAATCACCAGCAGATCGAGCTTTGAAAGCGCCGCGCGCACATGGCCGGCGCGCGGCAGCGATACCGCCGGATTGGTCGCCATCACCCACAAGGCCTTGATCTCGCCGCGCCCGATGGCGTCGAACATATCGACCGCTTTGAGGCCCTCGCGCATCGCCATCGTCCCGGCGTTCCAGAACCGCCCGACGCGGTCGATCTCCGGCGCGGTAAAACTCATGTGCGCGGCAAGTTGGTTGGCGAGCCCGCCGACTTCCCGTCCGCCCATCGCATTGGGCTGCCCGGTGAGCGAGAACGGCCCCATGCCCGGCCTGCCGATGCGGCCGGTGGCCAGATGGCAGTTGATGATCGACGTGACCTTGTCGGTGCCCTGCGCCGACTGGTTCACGCCTTGCGAAAAACAGGTGACCACCTGCGGCGTCGCGGTGAACATCGCAAAGAACTGCGCGACATCGGCCGGCGCCAGTCCGGTCATTTTCGCCGTGGCCGTCGCGTCCGGCGCGATCTCGCGCGCCCGCGCCAGTGCATCCGGCAGACCGGTCGTATGCGCATCGAGGTATTCGAAGTCGAAGGCAAGCGTCTCGGCCAGATGCACCAGCAGCCCGCAGAACAGCGCCGTGTCCATGCCGGGCGCGACCGGCAGGAACAGATCGGCCTCCTCCGCGGTCGCGGTGCGGCGCGGATCGATGACGATCAGCCGGGCGCCGCGCGCGCGCTTGTTGGCCACCATGCGCTGATAGAGCACCGGATGGCACCAGGCGGCGTTCGAGCCGACCAGCACGATAAGATCGGCGTCGTCGAGATCGGCATAGGCGCCGGGCACGGTATCGGCGCCGAAGGCGCGGCGATGCCCGGCCACCGACGAGGCCATGCACAGGCGCGAATTGGTATCGACATTGGCGGTGCCGATGAAACCCTTCATCAGCTTGTTGGCGACGTAATAGTCCTCGGTCAGCAATTGTCCGGAGAGATAGAACGCCACCGAGTCCGGCCCGTGCTGCGCGACGGTACGGGCAAATCCGCCGGCCACCCGATCGAGCGCCTGGTCCCAGCCGGCGCGCACCAGCGTATCGCCCTGCCGCAGCATCGGGTGCAGCAGCCGCGTGCCCAGCGCCAGCGTTTCGCCCAGCGCCGAGCCTTTCGAGCACAGCCGGCCGAAATTCGCCGGGTGCTCCGGGTCGCCGGCAATCATCGCGCCGCCGCGTCCGTCCGGCTTGGCCAGGACACCGCACCCGACGCCGCAATAGGGGCACGTCGTGCGCACGGCCGGCGGATGCTGCGCGGGGGCGTTCATCAATAAACATCCTGCTGGTAGCGGCCTTTTTTCTTCAGATCGGAGACGAACAGCACCGCCTCCTCGCCGCTGCGGCCGCCGTGCTGGGCGACGATATCGACCAGCGCCAGTTCAACATCCTTGGCCATACGCTTGGCGTCGCCGCAGACATAAACGTGCGCGCCATCCGTGAGCCACGCCCACAGGTCGGCACCGGACTCGCGCATACGGTCCTGCACGTAGAATTTCTGCTCGCCGTCGCGCGACCAGGCCAGCGACAGCCGCGTCAGCAGACCGGACGCCTTCATCTCCTTGAGCTCGTCTTCGTAGAAGAAGTCGCAAGACGAGCGCTGATGCCCGAAGAACAGCCAGTTGCGGCCGGGCGCGCGGTCGGCCTTGCGGTCGTGCAGGAAGGCGCGGAAGGGCGCGACGCCGGTGCCGGGCCCGATCATGATAACCGGCACACGAGGGTCGGCCGGCAGCGCGAAGGCATGCGCCTTCTGCACATAGGCCTTCAGCACATGGCCCGGATCGATGCGCTCCGCCAGCAGCGTCGAGCAGACGCCGAGGCGCTGCCGGTTTGCAATATTGTAGCGCACGGTATCGACGGTGAGCGTGACGCGGTTCGGGTCGGTCTTGGGCGACGACGAGATCGAATAAAGCCGCGGCTGCAACGGATCGAGGGATTCAACAAAGGCTTCCGGATCGGGACGCACGCCGGGGAATTTCTCAATCGCCGCCAATACGTCCAGCGTCGGGGCATCGCCATCGGGATCCTCGCCGGTCGCCAGCGCGCGCGCCTTGCGGCGGCGCTCGCCGCCGGCGATGTAGGAGAACAGTTGAAACAGCATGTCGGGGGCCGGCGACAAGGAGACGCTGTCGGTCAGCACGTCATGCAACGTCCGCCCGCCGATCGGAAAATCGGCCGGCGCGGCGAGCGCCTTGGTCACCAGATCGACCAGCGCCGGATCGTTGTGCGGGTAGAGCCCGAAAGCATCGCCGACGTCATAGGAAATGCCGGAGCCGGTCAGGTCGAGTTCGACGTGCCAGGTCTCCTTCGCAGAACCGGGCTTGTTCAGCAGCGTCCGCGACAGCACCGTGACCGTCGATGGATTGTCGCGTGACGAACCGGGCGAGCCGGATGGCGCGGCCACTGCAGCCGGCGCGGCGGCCGGCGCTGCCGCCGCCGGCGCGGCCTTGAGCTCTTCGTAGAGCGCCTTGACCATGCGGGCGGTTTCCTTGCCGCCCGGCACGCACAAATTCAGCCGCGTCTCCGCGCCGGAAACAATGGCTCCCGAGTAGTTCTTGCAATCGTAACCGCACTGGCCGCAGTCCTGCTGCGCCATCGCCGCCATCATCTTCCAACGCAACGGCTGGCCGTCGGCGAGCTTCATGCGTTCGGCCAGCGGGATGGTCTGGTCGTGCCACGGCGCGCCGCCGTCATCGTCGTCCGCGGCGGCAGCGCCCGGCGGCGCGCCCGACAGCAGCGCCACCGCCTGATCCGCCGACAGCGCCGTTACACCGCTGTTGTCGAGCGCGATCAGCCCGGCGAAGAAGCCGTTGAGCCAGTTGCGCTGCTCGTCGGAGAACGGTGCGGTCTCGGGCACCAGAGTCGGCAGCGGCGGCGGAACGTTTTGGGTCATTCCCCCGCCTCCGCGCCGAACAGGCCCTTCAGTGCTTCCACCTCATGCCGCCGCGAGAAGGCCAGAAACGTCTCGTCCTTGCCGGCGCGATGCGCAAGATAGCCGTTCAGCATGCGCTCGATCGTGCGCGGCACGTCCGGCGCCTTGACGTCGCGGTAAAGATCGCGCGCCAGCCCGACATCCGGCCCGAAGCCGCCGCCGACCAGAATATGATAGCCCTCGACCGGATCGGCCTCCTCGCCGACATCAACCTTGCAGGCGATCAGGCCGATATCGCCGATGTAATGCTGCGCGCAGGAATGATGGCAGCCGGTAAGGTGAATGTTCACCGGCCCGTCCAGCTTGACGCGCGGCTCGCACCATTGCGCGATCTCTTCGGCATGTTCCTTGGTATGCGCGGCGGCGAAGCGGCAACCGGTCGCGCCGGTGCAGGCGATGAGCCCGGTGCGGATCGGCGTCGCCTGCGTCGTCAGTCCCAGCGCCTCGATGGCGGCGACAGCCAGCCGGACCTTGTCGTCGGCAACACCCGAAATCAGAAGGTTTTGCCAAACGGTGAGCCGGATATCGCCGTCGCCCAGATCCTGCGCGATCCTGGCAAGCCCGCGCATCTGATCGGTGGTGATCTTCGCCACCGGAAACACCACGCCGATCCAGTTCAGGCCGGTCTGCTTCTGCGGATGAACGCCGATATGCGCGCTGCGGTCGTATTGCGGCCGCGGCGCGATGGCTTCGGCCGGCACATAAATCAGCTTGCGGCCGAGCGTCTGCTCGACATGCGCGAGGAATTTCTCGAAGCCCCAGGCGTCGAGCACATATTTCAGCCGCGACTTGTTGCGGTCGGTGCGGTCGCCATGCTCGATATAGACGCGCACGATGGCGTCGGCCACCTGCGTCGCCTCCGCCGGCTTGAGAATGACGCCGGTGTCGCGGGCGAAATCGCGGTGGCCGGTGATGCCGCCCAGCGCCAGTCGGAACCAGATGCCGGGCTCGACGCCAAAGCCGTCCTTCACCTCGACCGCCTGGAAGCCGATGTCGTTGGTGTCTTCCAGCACGGGAATGCGCCCCGCCCCGTCGAAGCCGACATTGAACTTGCGCGGCAGCCCGTACAGGACGCGCTGGTTGAGAATGTGGTGATGCCACTCCCGCGCATAAGGCCGCGTGTCGAGCAGTTCCTGGGGATCGATGCCCGCGGTCGGCGTGCCGGTGACGTTGCGGATGTTGTCGGCGCCGGTACCGCGCGAGCACAGGCCGAGGTCGAGGATGCCCTCGACCACGTCGATGGCGTTCTTCGGCTCGATCTCGCGGATCTGCAAATTGGCGCGCGTGGTCACGTGAGAATACGGGCCGGCGCAGCGGTCGGTGAGATCGGCCAGCCCGGCGAACTGCCAGTGCGTCAGGATGCCGTTCGGGATGCGCAGCCGGCACATGTACGAGGTCTGCGCCGGCGCGACGTAGAACAGGCCGTAATAGCGCCAGCGGAAATTGTCGGCCGGCTTCGGCGCGGCGTTGTCGCGGGCTTGGCTCTTCAGGCGGTCGTAGGCGTCGAACGGATGCTGCTCGCGCTTGATCTTCTCCTGATCGGCCAACTTCCCGCCGGCAGCGACCGTGCGATCCTGCGCCTTGATGTGTATGGCGTCGGGCCCTGCCGGTTCGCCGCCGCCCGTGCCTGCCGGCAACTGGCCCCGTGCGGCCCGCGCCGCGCTCAGGCCCGAGGCGAAGCCTTCGAGATAGCGTTTCTGGTCCGGGGTGAAATCGCTGGACATCGCCTCACGCCGCCAGTTCTTTGGGGTGGGCGCGTTCGGTCAGCGCGCGACCGAAAATGAGTTCGCCGCGCATCGTCCCGACCGGCGCGCCGGAACGGATCAGATCGAGATACCAGAGCCCGTCGGCGGTATCGCCGAACAACACGGCGCCGGCCAGCTTCCCGCCCGCCAGCACCAGTTTCTTGTAGCTGCCGAGGCCGGGATCGCTGAGCACGATGCTCTCGGTGCCGGGCCCGCCCATGAAGTCGCCGGCGGAAAACACGTTGACGCCCGACACCTTGAGATTGGTGGCCAGCACGCTGCCCTGGTACCGCACCGTCTCGCCGCACAGATGCGCGGCCAAAATGCGCGCCTGCTCGTAAGCCGGCTCGACGAGGCCGTAACAGATGCCGCGGTGCTCGGCGCATTCGCCGATGACGAAAATGCCGGCTTTGCTGGTTTGCAGGCAGTCGTCGGCGACAATGCCGCGGTTGATGTCGAGACCGGCGGTGGTGGCCAGATCGCTGTTGGCGCGGATGCCGGCGGCGACCACCACCAGGTCGGTCCCGATGATGCGACCGTCCCTGAGCGCTACCGCCTCGGCCCGCTGGTGGCCCGTGATGGCGGCGGTTTCGGCATTGAGATGCACCGCGATGCCTCTCGCTTCCACCGCGGCCTGCAGCAGGGCAGAGGCGCGCGCGTCGAGCTGCCGCTCCATCAGGCGGTCCATCAAATGCACCACCGAAACCTGCAGGCCTGCTTTCATCAGCCCGTAGGCCGCTTCGAGACCGAGCAGACCGCCGCCGATCACCACCGCCTTGCGATGCGTCTGCGTCGCCGTCTCGATCGACGCGACGTCGCTGAGATCGCGGAACGTCATGACGCCCGGCAAATCCATGCCCGGCACATTCAGCCGGATCGCTTTCGAGCCCGTGGCGAGAACCAGCTTGGCGAAGGGCAATGTGGCGCCATTGGCGAGCCGCACCCGGCGAATATCGCAGTCCACCGCCACCGCGCGCTGCCCGTACATCACGGTGACGCCATGGGCGCGCCACCACTGCGCGGACTTCAACTCGATGTCGCTGCGCGACACTTCGCGCGCCAGCACCGACGACAGCAGCACACGGTTATAGGCGAGCCGCGGCTCCTCCCCGACCACAGCGATGGCGTAGCGGCCGAGCGCGCGCCGGTTCAGCTCCTCGACCAGCCGCATCGTGGCCATGCCATTGCCGATGATGACGAGCGGCTCGCTCATGCCGCCTCGACGAACTGGTGCCGTTCGTACAGGAACTCGAGCACGCGCTGGCGGCACTTCAGGAACGTGGCATCCGCCACCAGCTCAAGCCGCTTGCGCGGCCGCGCCAGCGGCACCGGCAGGATTTCGCCGATCTGCGCCGACGGACCGTTGGTCATCATGATGATGCGATCGGACAGCAGCACCGCCTCATCGACGTCGTGCGTGATCATCATCACGGTGTTGCCGAGCTTCTGGTGCAGACCCATCACGGTGTCCTGCAGATGGGCGCGGGTCAGCGCGTCGAGCGCGCCGAACGGCTCGTCGAGCAGCAGGATCTTCGGCTCCATCGCCAGCGCCCGGGCCAGCCCGACGCGCTGCTTCATGCCGCCGGAAATCTCCGACGGGCGCTTGTCCTTGGCGTGCGTCATCTGCACCAGATCGAGATTGTGGATGGTCCAGGCGTGCCGTTCGGCGCGCGACTTTGTCGCCGAGCAGACCTTGTCGACCGCGAGCTTGACGTTGTCGTAGACCGTGAGCCAGGGCAGCAGGCTGTGGTTCTGGAACACCACGGCGCGGTCCGGCCCCGGATCGTTGACCTCGCGGCCCTCGAGAATGACGCCGCCGTTGGTGGCGGGCGTCAGGCCAGCGACGATATTGAGCAGCGTCGACTTTCCGCAGCCCGAGTGCCCGATAATGGAGACGTATTCGCCCTTCTCGATATCGAGGGTGATCTCCTTGAGCACGCAGGTCTCGGTGCTGCCGCGCTTGTAGACCTTGTCGACGTGGCTGATCCTGCAATAAGCGGTCATGGTTGTGTTTCCCTAGTTGGCTGCGGTGCCGCGCGTGACGATCGACGCGACGCCGGCCACGATGCGGTCGAGGATGAAGCCGACGATGCCGATGTAGGCGAGCGCGATGAAGATGTCGGGCAGCCGCGACGAATTCCAGGCGTCCCAGATGAAGAAACCGATGCCGACACCGCCGGTCAGCATTTCCGCGGCGACGATCGCCAGCCACGACAGGCCGATGCCGATGCGCAGGCCCGTGAAGATGTACGGAGCGGCCGACGGGATCATGATCTTGCCGAAGAACTCGAGCGGGTTAAGCCGCAAAACGGCAGCGACGTTGCGGTAATCCTGCGGGATGTTGCGGATGCCAACCGCTGTGTTGATGATGATCGGCCAGACCGACGTGATGAAGATCACGAAGATCGCCGACGGCTGGCTGTCGCGAAACGCCGCCAGCGAAATCGGCAGCCAGGCCAGGGGCGAAATCGTGCGCAGCACCTGGAAGATCGGGTCCAGTCCGCGCATTGCCCAGACCGACTGGCCGACCAGCGTGCCCAGAGCGATGCCGAACACAGCCGCCAGGCCATAGCCGATGGCGACGCGTTCCAGCGAGACCAGGACGCGCCAGCCGAGCCCGATGTCCTGCGGGCCGGCGACAAAGAACGGATCGACGATCAGGTCGTAGGCCTCGGTCCAGATCTTGCTCGGCGGCGGCAGCGTGGCGCCGGGGCGCATGCACAGCACCTGCCACACCGTCAGCAACAGCAGGACCATCACCACCGGCGGGACCACGGTGGCGGCGATCTTGCCGAACGTGTCGCGGGCGCGCGTGTTGATCGGCTTCTGCTTGACCGGCAACGGCAGGACTTTGGCAGCGACAGGCGTGGTCGGCGCCGCAAATATGCGGCCCGAGATTTCGGATTTCGCCACTGGCATGTTCATCGCGTGAATGCTCCGGTTGAACGAATAAAGCGGGCCGCCCGCGAACGGGCGGCCCGTTGGCGTCAGACTTCGACGCGCTTGATGCTGAGGGCCTTGAGATAGGCCGACGGATTCTCCGGATCGAACACCTTGCCGTCGAAGAAGGTCTCCTTGCCGCGCGAGGACGACGCCGGAATATCGGCGGCGGCAACCGAAAGCGCCTTGGCGGCGTCGCGCCACAGGTCCTCGCGGTTCACCTTGTCGACCATCGCCTTGACGTCCGTGGCCGGCTCGAACTTGCCCCACCGGATGTCTTCGGTGACGAACCAGGAGTCATGGCTCTTGAACGGGTAGGACGCGTGGTCCTGCCAGAACTTCATGAACTGCTTGGTGCCCTTCTCGACCCGGCCGTTGCCGTAATTGATGTCGCCCTTGGCGCGGCCGATGATGTCGGCGACCGGCACGTTGAACCATTGCCGCTTGCCGACGATGGTCGACATTTCCTGCCGGTTCTCCGGCTTGTCGCACCACTGCTGGGCTTCCATCACCGCCATCAGCAAGGCCTTGGCGGCATTCGGATTCTTGTCGACCCAGTCGGCGCGCATGCCGAGCGCCTTTTCCGGATGCTTTTCCCAGATTTCGCCGGTGCTGCACGCCGTGTAGCCGATGCCCTGGTTGACGAGTTGCTCGCCCCAGGGCTCGCCGACGCAGAAGGCGTCCATGTTGCCGACCTTCATGTTCGCCACCATCTGCGGCGGCGGCACGACGATGGTCGAGACGTCCTTGTCGGGATCGATGCCGGCGGCGGCGAGCCAATAGCGAATCCACAGGTCGTGGGTGCCGCCGGGGAAGGTCATGGCGACCTTCACTTCCTTGCCGGCCGCCTTCTTGGCGGCGAAGGCGGCCTTGAGCGGCGAGGCGTCGCCGGTGACCTTGAGGTCCTTGTATTCGTTGGAGACCGAAATCGCCTGGGCATCGAGATTGAGCCGCGCCAGGATGTACATGGGCGTCGGCACATTGTTCTGCGTCACCTTGCCGGCCGAGATCAGGTACGGCATCGGCGTCAGGATGTGCGCGCCATCAATGCCGTTGGCGGCGCCGCCGAGCACCATGTTGTCGCGTGTGGCGCCCCACGACGCCTGCTTCGAGACTTCGACATCCGGCATGCCGTATTTGGCGAAGATGCCCTTTTCCTTGGCGATAACCAGCGGCGAGGCATCCATCAGCGCGATATAGCCAAGAACCGCCTTGGTCACTTCCGGTCCCGACGCTTCGGCGACATGCACGCCGAATGGAAACTGTGTTCCGATCGCGCTCATCAGGGCGGCTGTCCCTGCGCCCGCCTTGAGAAGGGACCGCCGGCTGATGCCCTTTTTGCCTGTCGTCGTCATCGGAGTGTTCGTCCTTTTCATTCGAGTGACCCGGTCTGCCGTCGGCACATAAAAAAAGCCGCAGTCCCGAGGCGCAAAAAATGCGCTCCTCCCCAGGACAGCGGCGTTGCTAATGGCCCGTCATTGGACCCGAGGCGCGAGGCCGGAGGCGGCGCGTCTCGAACAGTTCTATACAAGCGCCGTGCCAAGTCCGGCCGCGGCGCCTGCCGTCAATCAATTCAGTCGCTTAATGCGAAGCGCTGGGGGCAGACCGGGGCCTGCGGGGGTGCGGCTGCTTACCCGCGGCGCAGCATGCGCATTTATTGTGCAATGCAATAACTCAGCGCACGAGCGACAGACGCGGCCGGCCCGGATGCTTGATGCGCCAATACATCAGATGCCCGGCGATATCGGCCGGGTTGAAAGCCGGCCCGATGAAAGCGCCGATACCGTCGCCGGGTTCGTCAGGCCCGAGCGGCTGTGGAGCGCCAACGGCGGCATCGAACAAATCGGGGCGGAACACAGCCTGCGCCAGTTTGAGCGATTCATCCGCCAGCGGCGCCTGCCCCCAGCGCACGATCTGCGCATAGATCCAGGCGGCCTGAACCGGGTCGGGACGCGCGGCGCCGTTCTTGCCGATATTCAGGTACCGGCCGTTCAGGCGCAGGTGACCGTCGGCTGCGACTTTCATGTTACCGGTGAGCGCGCGGCCAACCAGCTCCGGCGTCACGCCAAGCCGGCCGGCGATGGCCGTCGAAACGGCTGCGAGATTCTCCGGCGCTTCGGCGAAATTCGCCGCCGCCGACAGCGCGCGGATCATCGCGGCCAGCGTGTCAGGATGCTCGATGGCCCAGCTCTCCCGGACGCCGAACACCTTCTCGGTCATGCGTGCCTGGATCTCGCAACCGAAATGCAAGATTCGGCCGATGCCGGCGTCCACCGCCACCGAATTCCAGGGCGCGCCGACGCAAAAGCCATCGACATGTCCGCTGGTCAGGCTTTCGACCATGTAAGGCGGCGGCAACACAACGAGCCGGACATCCTCATCCGGATCGACGCCGCCCGCCGCCATCCAATAGCGCAGTTGGTAATTGTGGTGCGAAAACGGAAAGGTCATGCCGAAGGTCAGCGGTTCGGCGTTGCGCGTCTTGCGCTCCGCCACCACCCGCGCCAGCGCCAGCGCCGACACTTTGGGATCGGCAATATCGCCGTCCGCAAGCCCGGACAGGGCCGAATACAGACGCGGCGACAGCGTGATGGCATTGCCATTCAGCCCGAGATTAAAGGGCACAACGATCGGCACCCGGACATGACCGATGCCCAGGCTCGACGAAACCGAAACGGGGGCGAGCAGATGGGCGGCGTCGAACAAGCCGATATTGAGCTTGTCGCGCACGTTCGACCATGACACTTCCCGGACAAGTTCGATGTCGAGGTTCTCGGCGGCCGTGAAGCCCAGATCGACCGCGACGATCAGCGCCGCCGCGTCGACCAGAGGGATATAACCGATGCGCAGCTTGCCGGCACTCATTTGAACATCTCCGCCGCCGTCAGTACCGACTGTGCGATCTCGGCGATCTTCTTGTTCTCATTCATCGCCGTCTTGCGCAGCATCGCATAGGCTTCTTCCTCGCTCATCTTCTTGACCTTCATCAGGACGGCCTTGGCCCGATCGATGACCTTGCGGTCGGCCAGCGCGTCCTTGGCCTGATCGAGCTCGCCTTGCAGGCGCGCGAAGGCATTGAAGCGTGAGATGCAGAGGTCGAGGATGCTGGTGATGCGCTCTTTCTTGAGACCGCCGACGATGTAGGCCGACACGCCGGCATCGACCGCCGCCTGGATGGAGGCGCTGTCGCTCTGGTCGACGAACATTGCCACCGGCCGTTTGACCGCACGGCTCATCTGGAACATCTGCTCGAGCATGTCGCGGCTCGGACTTTCCAGGTCGATCAGGATGACATCCGGGTCGATGGCATAGACCCGGGCGAGCAGATTGTGGGTCTCGGCGATGCGCTGGACCTGGGTGAAGCCGGCCTCGCGCAGTCCGTCTTCGAGGATGGCGGCGCGGATCGGGCTTTCATCCACGATCACGATCTTGAGCGTGGAATCGCGTTGCCCGCCCTGCGGCTGCGAGCCGGGGCTTGAGGAGTCAGAACCCTTTCGCGTCTCCGTCAAATCAAAGCTCTCCGCCGCCGTCCCGCCTGCGCGCGAGCGGTGGTCCCGTAAAGAGGGTTTCGACGTCCCTGTCATGCAAGAGCCATTCCATGCGTCAGGCGGCGGCCGGGGCAAAGATGCCGCAGCCGCGGCGTCTTTCATCGCCCCGGCGACCCCGGCGCGATGTCAGAAAATCGTCGATCAAGGAGACGGCGACGGTGCCGGCGCGCTGCCCGCCATTGGGCAATCGTACCGCCTGAACCGAGCAAAGACCGTGCCACCTAGGGGCGCCGGTCCGGCACCTGCGGTCTCCGATGCAACCGGCGCGCCATCATGTCGTCGCGGCGGACGGGGCCGGAACAGCCGGCTTGGCGGCAGCCATCGCAGCCCAGACTCGCGCCGGCGTCGCCGGCATGTCGAACCGCGTGACGCCGACGGTGCGCAAGGCGTTCATGATCGCATTCATGCAGGCTGGCAGGCTGCCGGTCGATCCGGCTTCGCCGACGCCCTTGACGCCGAGCGGATTGTTCGGGCTCGGCACGACATGATTGAAGACGCTGACCTTCGGAATGAGGTGCGCGCGCGGCATGCAGTAATCCATGAAGCTGCCGGTCAGCAATTGACCGTCGGTCGTATCGTACTGACAATATTCGCCGAACACCTGTCCCGCGCCCTGGACGATGCCGCCGACGACCTGACCGTCGGCCAGCACCGGATTGATGACATTGCCGATATCGTCGACCGCGACATAGCTGACGACGTCAACCGTACCGGTATCCGGATCGATCTCGACCTCGACAACATGCGCGCCGCTCGGGAAGGCCTGCGAGATCGCGCGCTCGGCGATCGTGTCCAGAGGGTTCGACCCGAGAGCCCGGGCCTTTTCCATGACCGCCGTCATGCTCATGGTCCGGTCGGTGCCGGCAATCGTGAAAACACCATCGGCAAACACGATATCGCCCGGACTGGATTCCAGCTCGTCGGCGGCGATCTCCTTCGCCTTGCCGATGATCAGGTCGGAGGCGATCTTGTAGGCGCTGCCCTGCGACATCGCGGAACGCGAGCCGATCGATGGATGGCCGATCAGATGCGGCCCCTCCGGATCGCCGGACTTCAAGGTCACCTTGTCCGCATCGATGCCGAGCCAGCGGGCCACCATTTCCGGAAAGACGGTCTCGTGGCCCTGCCCGCTCGGCCCCGCGACATTGTGAATGGTGACCGAGCCGTCCTTGTTGAACAGCACAGCGACTTCGTCCTTTTTCATGCCGCCGCCACCCGACGGCTCGATGAAAACGGCGCCGCCGATGCCGCGCAGCTTTCCGCTCTTGCGCGACTGGCGCCGGCGTACGCCAAATCCCTTCCAGTCGGACAAGTCCTTCACCTTGGCGATCAGCCCGGGAAAATCGGCGCTGTCGAAGCGCGCACCGGTCAGCGTGAGGTAGGGAAACTGGGCCTTCTTCAGCACGTTGCGGCGGCGCAATTCCAGGGGGTCGATGCTCAGCTTGACCGCCGCCTCGTCGACCAGCCGTTCAATGATGTAGTTCGCTTCGGGTCGGCCTGCGCCGCGATAGGCGCTGGTCGGCGATGTGTTGGTAATCACCTGCCGGTGGCGACCGTAGAACGCCTCGACCTGGTAGGCGCCCGCGGCAATCACCCGGCCGTTGTTCGAATTGGTGAAGACGGCGGGCGGCACAAGATAGGCGCCGGAATCGCACAGCCACTCGGTCCTAAACGCCAGGAACTTTCCGTTTGCGTCGTAGGCCAGCTCACCCTTGAGTGAAACCGCGCGTCCGTGATTGTCGGTGAGGAAATCTTCCGAGCGCGTCGACAGCCATTTGACCGGACGCTGCAGCCGTTTCGCCAACAGCATCAGCAGCGGATATTCCGGGAAAGGCGCGTTCCGCGCACCAAAGGCGCCGCCGACATCCAGCATGCGAACGCGGATTTTGTCCTCCGGTATGCCGGACATCACCGCCAGCTCATGGCGGAAGGCCGGGCCGCCTTGATTGGGGCTGTAGAAGTCGTAGGCGTCAGCGGCCGCGTCATAGGCCACGAGCGCGCCGCGTACTTCCATCGGCGTCGGCGCGACGCGCGGACTTTCCGCTGTCAGCGACACAATGCCGGCGGCACGGGCGAAGGCGTCATTGGTCTTCTGTTCATCCCCATAGTCGAAGTCGAAGCAGACATTGCCGGGGATGTTGTCGTGAATGGCGACGGCATCCGCCGCCATCGCGCGCTCGGCCCCGATCAGGACCGGGAGATCCTCGTAATCGATTTCGATCAGTTCCGCCGCATCGCGTGCCGCCGCAGCAGTTTCGGCGACGACGATGGCGACTTCCTCGCCCGTAAAGCGCACGCGATCCCGTGCCAGCACCGGACGTTGCGGCGCGCGGATGCCCTGTCCGCCACGGCCGGGCGGCGGCGAAATCGGCGGCACACTGGCAAATCCGGCATTGGCGACGTCACGGCCCGTTAGAACGGCGAGGACCCCGGGAGCCTTGCCGGCGGCCTCGGTGTCGATTGACGCGATGATGGCGTGTGCCCGGTCGGACCGGCGGAAACAGGCATGGACCTGGCCGGGAAGATTCCAGTCATTGGTATAACGGCCTTCGCCGGTGATGAAGCGACGATCTTCGCGGCGGCCGGCAAACCTGAATTCTGTATCCGACATCTTACCCCGTCAATTTGCGTCAATGCCGCGCGAGAGCACTTCGGTCAAGACCATCGTCGGTCTCGGCTGGCGGCATATTGTGACCGTGCTCGGGGTCACCGCCGTCATATTCACGATCGTCCCCGGGGGCTTGATACTCCTGCGGCCATTGTAACGCCTCGCCGGGCCGGCTCGTCTGGCCTGGCAAGCGATCGGCGCCGCGGTGGCGGCAACAGACCGTCCGGTGCAGCCTTGAAATCACTTTTTGTGATAGCTCGGCATGAGTTTTAATCGCTTTATTTGGATTGTCGGTGTTGCATGATGCGCCAAGGCCAGTGTGCCGCAAATAATAAACCTGTGACCTGTTGAAGGCCGGGTGACGTAAAATCGAACGGGGGAAATATGCGCTTTATCACTCAGTTGATCGGCTCCGCGCTGTTCTGCGCTTCCTTCACGGTCGCGACGGCCACCGCGCAGACGTGGCCGAGCAAGACGATCCGCGTCATCGTCCCGCTGTCGGCCGGCAGCGGCGCGGATGTCGCCGGCCGCCTCATCACCGATCAGGTCGGACGCCAGATCGGCCAGACCTTTGTGATCGAAAACCGGCCCGGCGGCGGCAACACGATCGGGATGGCCGTCGTCGCCAAGGCTGATCCCGACGGCTACACCCTGCTCGCCAATTCCTCGACCCACAGCGTGACGACCGCGATCCGCGAAACGCTGCCGTTCAACACCTCGGCCGACCTGACGCCGATCATTCCGTTCGGCAGCCTGCCTCTGGTCATTGTCGTCAATCCCGCCAAGGGTCACAAGACCCTTGCCGATCTCATCGCCTACGCGAAGGCCAACCCCGGCAAGATCAACTACTCGTCCGCCGGCGCCGGCAACCAGTCGCATCTCAGCGCCGAAATGTTCCGCCTCGGCGCCGGCTTCGAAGCCGTGCACATCCCCACCAAGGGCTCGCCCGAAGCGGTGCGCGAAGTTCTGGCCGGCCGCGTCGACTTCTATGTATGCCCGACCAATGCAGCGATCGCGCTGATCAATGACGGCCAGCTCCAGGGCCTGGCCGTCACCGGCAACGCCCGGCTGCCGACCCTGCCCAACGTCCCGACGTTCGAAGAGGCCGGCTTCAAGAAGCCGGTATACGGCTCGTGGACCGGCCTGTTCGTGCCGTCCGCCACGCCGGCAGCCATCAAGGAGAAATTGTACGCGGAATTCCAGAAGGCCGTGTCCACGCCCGATATTCGCAAGAAGCTTGACGATCTGGGCATGGGCCCGATGCCCTTGACGCAGGCCCAGTTCGAAAAGCTGGTCAAGGACGAGATCGAGACCTACACGGCGATAGCGACGGCCTCCGGCATTCGCATGAAGTAGCACGCAGAAACCGGGAAAAAAATCCGATGCCGAACGTGATGACCGACGACGGATGCAGCATTCACTATGAGGTCGAGGGCCCCGCCGGGGCGCCCGCGCTCATGATGTGCAACTCGCTCGGCACCGACCTTCATATGTGGGACGGCCAGGTTCCGGAGCTGGCCCGGCATTTCCGGCTGGTGCGCTATGACCGCCGCGGTCACGGCAAATCCACGGCGACCAAGACTCAGGGCAGCATGGAACGGCTGAGCCGCGATGCCCTCAGCGTCGCCGACGCCGCCGGTATCAAGACTTTCCACTGGTGCGGCCTGTCCATGGGCGGCATGGTCGGCCAGTGGATCGCCGCCAACGCGCCCGAGCGCATCAACAAGATGGTGATCTCGAACACGCACTATTACTACCCCGACAAAACGCCCTGGAACGACCGCATCCGGATTGCCCAGGAACAGGGCGTCGCCACGCTGGCGCCGGTGCAGCTGCAGCGCTGGTTCACGACGCAATTCATCGCGGAGCATCCGGCAGCGGTCGAACGCGTCGGCAAGATGTTTGCCGCGACCAACCTCGACGGCTTCGTGGCCTGCTGTCAGGCCGGCCGGGACATGGATTTTCGTGAGACCTCGACCATGATCAAGGCCCCGACCCTTGTCATTGTCGGCAGCCAGGACAAGGCAACGCCGCCGGAAGCCGGCGAAGCCATCCACAAACTGATCCCCGGCTCCCGCATCACCGCCATCGACGCGGCCCATCTGTCGAACGTCGAGAAGCCGGCCGACTACACCAAGGCGCTGGTCGGCTTCCTTCTCTGACGCAGAGCAGCCTTGCCCGTTACAGGGCAAGGCCTTTGGCGCGCAGCAATTCATCCACCCAGCGGCGGTCGACGCTGCCATCCGCGATCGCGGCCAGGATGGCGGCCTCCCGGGCAAATTGCGCGTGCGCCAGCGCGGCGACGTCCTTGGCATCGGCCCGCGGAATGGCGAGCACGCCGTCGGCGTCGCCGATCACGATATCGCCGGGCGCCACGGTCTGGCCGCCGATCCTGACCGGGACGTTGATTTCGCCGGGCCCGTCCTTGTACGGCCCGCGATGCGTGACGCCGGCCGCAAAGACCGGAAATTCGCCGGCGGCGAGCACATCGGAATCACGGATCGCGCCATCAATCACGATACCGCCGACGCCGCGCTTGGCCGACCATCGCAGCATGATCTCGCCGAAAATGGCGTTGGTCAGGTCGCCGCCGGCATCGACGACGATGATGTCGCCGGGTTCGGCGATGTCGATTGCCTTGTGCACCATCAGGTTGTCGCCGGGACGGGCATTGACGGTGAGCGCGACGCCGAGCATCGGCGCGCCTTTGTAATAAGGGCGCAGGCGCGAACCGCCGGCAAACATGCGCGCCATATTATCGCTGACGATCGGCGTCGGCAGGCCGCGAAACGACTCGAGCAGCGCCGGGTCGATTTTCGGCGGGCGCGGATTAATCCTGAAACCGGACGGCATGGTCTTTTTCCCTTCGTGTTGTCGTGTGTTGTCGTGTGTTGTCGTGTGTTACGCCTGGGACCGGAGCAGCCCCATCAGGTCCTTCACCGAAGGCAGATGTTCGAGGCCCTCGATCATGTCGATGGCCTTGACGATGTCCGCTTCGGATCTGAATGGTGCGGCATAGGTATGGAATTTCGCCTTGAGCTGCTCGCTGGACAGCGGGTTCTCGAACGAGCCGCGCGGATGATCGCACCGCGCCGACAGCACCGTGCCGTCGTTCATCTCGATCTCGGCCAACGCCTGCACGCCTTGCAACGACGGATCGGCGCTGAACGCAATTTTTTCGGCTTCGCGCCGCAGCAGCGGATCGTCCAGGCGCGCGGCCTCATATTGCTTCAAGGTCAGTTCGCGGTCGCGCAGGATGACCGCCGCGGTGTAATGCGCGGAAATCAGCGCTTCGAACTTGCCATTATAGTGCGGCAGCTTGCCGTGCATGTCGTAAACGGCCGGGCTGAGCGCAATGCGGACGGCGCGAATGGCATCGGTCTCGATCACATGGCGCTCGATGAGATCGAACAGCGCCGTGTTGATGCCCTGCATCGGCGAACCCGACGGCCACAGGCGCAGGCTGATGTGTTCGAGCTCCCAGCGGCTGCCGATGCCGTCAACGGCCCGTTCGGGCTTCGCGCTATCGACATAGGCGGTATACAGGCCGCCATCCGCGGCGGTCAGAAACGCCTGCGTCGCGATGAAATCCTGCGACGCCAGAATGGCCGCCATCAATCCCGATAGCGCCGCACGGCATTGATGAAATTTGATGACGGGCGTTTGCCAGGCGGCAAAGGTGCCGCTGGCCTGGCTGCCGGCAATGCCGAAGGCTCGCGCCATGCCGGCGGCATCAAGCCGCAACAGACGCCCGGTCGAAGCGGCCGCGCCGAACGTGCCGAAGACGCCCGGCCCATGCCAGCCACGCTTGCGAAATTCCGAATAGTCCGCGCCGAGTCCAACGCGTGCCGTCACCTCGAGACCGGCCGCCAGCGCGACAAGCAGGTCCCGCCCCGTCAGTCCGTCGCGCTCCGCCACCGCCAATGCGGGCGGAACGACCTCCGGCGTGACATGGGTATGCGTCGGCCGGTAGACGTCGCACATCGTCACGGCGGTGATGAGATAGCCGTTCAACAGGGTTGCGCCGGCGAGCGACAGCCGGCCGCCGCCGATGACGCTGCTGTCGGCGCCGCTGCCCAGCGCCGTCGCCAGACCTTCGATCTGCTTCGTTTCCTCGCTGGCGTGGCCGGCGAAAGCGCAGGCCACGGTATCCAGCAGAATGTTTTTCACGTGCGCGCGCGCGGCGGGCGAAATATCATCGTATGAAAGCCCGGACGCGAAGGTCGCGAGCCGCGCCGTAATTTCCTGCGGGTCCTTCAGCACATTCCTACTCCGATGCCGTTCCGGGATGCAGCTGGCCGTTGATCGCGCGCCAGACCGTTTCGGATCGGGCCGGCATGTCGATATGACGGACACCGAATTCGGAGAGTGCGTCCACGATCGCGTTGGCGGATGCGGGCATGGCGCCGACGCTGCCCGCCTCTCCTGCGCCTTTGATGCCCAGCGGATTGGTCCTGGTGAATGTCGGCCGGCTGTAGACATCGATGTTGCACAGATCGTGGGCATGCGGCATCGCATAGTCCATGAAAGAGCCGGTCACGAGCTGGCCGTCATCGTCGAACTGTATGTCTTCCATCAGAATTTGCCCAATGCCCTGGGCCACACCGCCGGCTATCTGGCCTTTGACCAGAAGCGGATTCAGGACCGTGCCGACGTCGTCGACGACGGTGTAGCGCACAATCGAGGTCTTGCCCGTGGCAGGCTCGATCTCGACTTCGCAGACGTGGCAGCCGTTCGGGAAATTCTCGACGCCGACGGAAAACGCCGAGACGGCGAAAAGCCCCGGCGCCATGCCGGGCGGAAGCCTGGTCGGGTTGAAGGCAAGAGCGCCGGCTTCCTGCATGGTTATTGTCTTGTTGGTCAGCGCACTGGAGAAAACCCCGGCGGTGAAGACAACATCGCCGGCTGCGACGCCGAGGTGATGCGCGGCGATCAGGGTCGCCTTTTCGATGATCTTTCCGCTCGCGATATGGAAGGCGTTGCCGGACATCGTCGCCGAGCGCGATGCCCCGGTGCCCTCGCCCAAGGTGATCTGGTCGGTATCGCCCTGGATGTACCGTATCTGCGACGGCGGAATGCCGAGTTCGCCGGCCACCACCTGGGTGAAGACGGTTTCGTGGCCCTGCCCTTGGGTGAGCGAGCCTGACACGATCGTCACCGAGCCATCGCGCTCGAAACGAATCTCGGCGCCTTCAAAGCCCTTGGCCGCTGCCCGCTCGATAACATAGGCGATGCCCAGACCGCGCAACAAGCCGCGCTCACGCGACTGTTGTTTGCGCCGGACAAATCCGGACAGGTCCGCCTTGTCGACCGCCATATCCAGGCACGCGCGGAACTCACCGCAATCATACGTCAGCGTGAGGCCGGTCTTGAAGGGCATGGCCTCGGGCGGAATGAGGTTGCGGCGGCGCAGATCGACCGGGTCGATGCCGAGCTGATCGGCGGCGATATCCACCATGCGCTCGATGACGTAGGAAAACTCGGTGCGGCCGTTGCCGCGGTAGGCGCGCACGGGATTGGTATGGGTATAGACCGCCATGGTCGTCGCATACATGGCCGGTGTCCGGTACACACCCGCCAGCGCGCCCATATTGTCCGCGTAGGACGGGAAGAGCGTCTGCGAATATGCGCCGGCATTGGCGACGTTCTCCACCCGCATGCCGACGAATTGGCCGTCGGCGTCGAGCGCCAGTTCGGCATCCATGATGTGGTCGCGGGCGTGCGCGTCGCCCAGAAAGGCCTCGGAGCGCGTACTGGTCCATTTCACCGGGCGGCCGGTCAGTTTGGCCGCCGCCAGCGTCAGCGCCGCCTCGTTGTAGACCGGCGCCTTCATGCCGAAACTGCCGCCGACGTCGTTGCTGACAACGCGTACCTTTGTCTCCGGCACCTTCAGCACGTGCCTGGCCAGATCCGCGCGGTACATCATCACGCGCTGCGCCATGGTGTAGGCTGTGTACTGTCCAGTCACCGGATCGTAGCTCGCGACGACGCTGCGGGGCTCGAGCGGCGCCGCGATAATGCGATTAATCGTGAACCGCTGCCGGACAACATGAGCCGCGCCGGCGAAAGCCGCGTCGGTGGCCGCCTTGTCGCCTTCCGCCTGAAAGAAGCAGACGTTGTCCTCGCAATCGTCCCAGACGCGCGGCGCCTGCGGATCGATGGCCTCCGCGATCGTGAAAGACGCGGGCAAGGGCTCGTAGTCGACCTCGACCTGTTCCGCGGCGTTGAGCGCCTGGTCCCGGGTCTCGGCCACGACGAACGCAACGCAGTCGCCCACCCAGCGCACGCGATCGATCGCAAGCACCGGATAGGCCGGGCGGTAAATCGGCTTGCCGCCGCGGCGCGTCCGGCCTTCGGCGACCGGCAGCGTGCCGAAGCCCGCCGCGGCCCAATCCGCCCCCGTCAGAACCAGCAGCACACCCGGCGCGCCGCGCGCCGCGTCAACGCCAACGGATTTGATCCGCGCATGCCCGTGCGGCGAGCGCACCACCACGGCATGCGCACTTCCAGGCAAGCTGACGTCATCGACAAAACGGCCGGCACCCTTGAGCAGACGCTCGTCCTCGAGGCGCCGCACGGGCTGTCCAAGCGCGAAATCGACCATGGCGAGTACGGGACCCCGATCACATCCGGCGCAGAATGGGCAGACTCGGATAGCTAAAAAAGCGATATTTTGATATGACATTTGATCGCAAAAAGGGATGAAAGCGCGCGCCGCATGATGACATTCAAGCAACTCGAAGCCTTGCACTGGATCGTCGAACTGGGCGGGTTCGCAGCGGCGGCGAAGAAGCTGAACACAACGCAATCCGCGATCTCGAAGCGCATCAGCGAGCTGGAATTGACCTTCACGACGCAGTTGTTCGATCGCACCCAGAGATCGGCGCAATTGACGGAAGCCGGTCATCAGATGGCGGCCCTCGCCGCCACCCTGCTGGAGCAGCGGGATCTGGCCGTCGACAAGTTCGCCCGGCTCGACGTCATCCGCCGCCGGGTGCGGATTGGCCTCACCGAGCTGACGGCCATGACCTGGCTGCCGCGGCTGGTGCGCAAGAACCAGCAGAAGTTTCCGGGGGTCGTCATCGAGCCGGACGTCGACCTGACCGAGTCCTTGCGCGAGAAGGTTCTGGCCGGCGACCTCGATATCGCCATCGTGCCGGATGCGGTCGAGCACTCGCGCCTGCTCAGCACGCGGTTGAGCAAGGCCAAATTCCGGTGGATGTGCCGGCCGGAACTGATGCCGAAATCCCAGGTCATCTCGTTGCGGAATCTGGCCGAGATGACGTGGCTTGTTCAGGGCGAGCGATCGGGCACCGGACAGATCTATGAGAAATGGTTCAAATCGCACAGGATAGATCCCGTGCGCGTCATCCGGAGCGACAGTCTGGTCGCTGTGATGGGCATGACCATTTCAGGCCTTGGCGTGAGTTACCTTCCCGAACGATGTCTTTCGCCACTGGTCAACCGCGGCCTGCTGCAAATTCTCAACGTCCGGCCATCCCTCCCCGACATTCAATACGTGGCGCTGAGCCGGGTCGGCGGCCAAACCGCGATGATCGAGGCGATCACGGCGCTGGCAGTCGAATGCTGTGACTTCTCGCCGATGTTCGAGGAGCCGCACAACTGATTGCCGGTCGCAGGTATCGGCACCCGCCCGCCATCCGGCCTTGATGCATTCGATCATGGCAATCGAGGCGCCCCCCGGTCACGGGCGGCCTGACATCCTCGCTCTGGGTCCGAACCGGGAGCCGCTGCACCACAGCTCACAGCATATGTAAACGTTCGGGGCCCGATCGCCGGATCCGCCAGCTCCCCGGCGCCGTTGCTTATCCCTGCGCAAGCTGCCACAGATAACGCGATACGAAGCAGATCTCGATCATGGCAGTCACCCTCGGAACCATAGCCCGCCAGGTCGGCGTTGACGTATCGCTGGTGTCCCGCGTCCTGCGCGGCGATCCTCTGGCGCGCATTTCCGACGAAAAGCGCCGTCTGATCCTCTCGATTGCACAGAGCAGCAACTACCTGCCGAACCGCATCGCCCGCTCGCTGCGCTCGCGCCGGACCAACATCCTGGCGATGCTGACGCCCGACATCACCAACCCCTTTCACTCATTTCTGTTTCGTGCCGTCGAACGCACCGCGTCGGCAGCCGGCTACGACGTCATCCTGTGCGATACCGATGACAACCCTGACCGTTTCAAGCGCGTGGTGACAACGCTGGCCGAGGGGCATGTCGACGGCCTTCTGATCGCGACAGCGCAGCATGAAGACCCGGCGATCGACTGGCTGCGCGAGCGTGGTCTCCCCTATGTCCTGCTGAACCGGCGGCGGAGCGGCAGCGCCGACCCCTGGATCGGCCCCGACGATTTCAACACCGGCTGGCTCGGCGGCCATCATCTGGCGCAACTCGGTCACCGCCGGATTGCCTTTCTTGCCGGACGCAGCATCATCAGCAACATGGGTCTGCGCGAGGCCGGCTATCGCGCCGCCTTGGCCGAGAGCGGCTGTCCGGTGGCGGAGGATCTCGTGTTTCGCGATCTCACCGACCGCAGCAGCGGATACGCCTGCGTCAAAGCGATGCTCGCGCGGCCTGCCGCGGAACGGCCCACGGCGATCTTTTCCGTGCACAGCGTACCGCTCGAGGGCGCGATGGCCGCCATCCAGCGCGCCGGTTTGAAGGTGCCGGAGGACCTGTCTTTGGTCGGCTACAGCGCCTCGAACTCGCCTGAGCTGACCAGCGTGTGTCTGCCAACCGACGATATGGCGCGTGTCGCCACCGAACGGCTGATCGAAAGCCTGGCCGGCGGATCACCGGTCAAGCAGACGATCATGAATGTGACCCTGCCCGTCCACCTCATCGATCGGGGCAGCACGCTCGCGGTGAAAACGTCCGAATAGCTGTTGCGTTCTGCCCGCGCCGCAGTAGCATGGCCTTATGATCAAACGGTTGATCACTAGCGTTCTTGAAGGACCCTGCGACCCATGAGCCAACCCCTTGCCGGCATCAAAGTGCTTGAATTTGCAAACTTTATTGCCGGGCCGTTCTGCGGAATGCTGCTCGGCGACATGGGGGCCGAGGTCATCAAGATCGAGCCGCCCGATACCGGCGACATGTCGCGCGCCTCGCCGCCGATGGTGAACGGCGAAAGCGCAAGTTTCGCCGCCCTCAACCGCAACAAGCGCAGCCTCGCGCTCGACCTGAAGCGCCCCGAAGCGCGCGAGATCGTGCTTCGCCTCGCCACCGGAAGCGACGTGCTGCTGGAAAATTTCCGCCCCGGCGTGATGATCAAAATGGGGCTCGGCGCCGATGATGTCCGGGCCGTGAACAAGCGCATCGTCTACACCTCGGTATCGGGCTTCGGGCAGACCGGCCCGCACAAAAATCGCGCCGCTGTGAATCTGATCATCGAGGCGGCGTCAGGGTCGCTCTCGATCACCGGCGAACCCGACCAGATGCCGATGCGGCCGGGTCTCCAGACCGGCGACGTCATGGGCGCCATGTTCGCGACCTATGCCATCCTGTCCGGACTGGTCGGCGCCGGGCGAACCGGCGAGGGACGCACGGCCGATGTTTCGCTGGTCGAAGCGTCCATCTCGGCGGCGATGCTGGAGACCGCCGAATATTTCGCCACCGGCAAGCCGCCCAAGGCGCTCGGGCGCCGGCACCGGCTGGCTGCACCCTATGAACTGTTCGAAACGCGCGACGGATTCTATGTCGCGATCGGCTGTCCCAACAACCGCACCTTCGAACGCATCATGCAGACGCTCAAGCTCGAGGCGCACCTCAGCGATCCGCGCTTTGTCACCTATGTCAGCCGCAAGGCCAACGAAGACGCGGTTTCGGCATTGGTGACCGCCGCCGTGCGCGAACGCTTCGCGGAAGAACTGGAAGACCAGCTCGTGAAAGCCGGCGTCCCCTGCTCCATCGTCAAGGACTATCGGCAGGTCTTCGAGGACAAGCACATCGTCGACCGCAAAGTCCTGGTTGACGTCAAGGGCCGCAACGGCGGCACCGTGAAGGCGGTCCGCAATCCTGTCCTGCTCGACCAGGACGGACCGTCGATCGAACGGCTGCCGCCGGTCATCGGCGAGCACTCGGAGGAAATCCTGTCCGGCGCCGGATATTCGCCGGCCGAGATTGAAAAACTGGTGTCGTCGGGCGTGACGCGGCTCGGCCATCGCGATGGCGGTCAGCGGCTCGAGCGGGAACGCGCCAATGCGTAGCTTTCTCTACATTCCCGGCAACCGGCAAAAGATGCTGGACAAGACGGCGTCGCTGGGCGCGGATTGTTTCATCCTGGATCTCGAAGACTCCGTTCCGCCCGCCGAGAAAGCCAATGCCCGCGCGCTGATCCGCGACTACGCCGCCCGGATCGCCAATGCACGCGCCTGGGTCCGCACCAATGCTATCGACACCGCATTCTTCAGCGCCGATCTCGACGCAATTGTCGGCGCCCCCGGCGTGGCCGGACTTTTCATTCCAAAGGTCGATACGGTGGAGCAGGTACAGGAAATCGGCGCCCACCTGGAGCTCCTGGAGAAAGACCGCGGCATTGCGCCCGGAACGACCCGGATCATCCTGACGGCGGAAAGTGCCCGCGCCGTCCTGCACTGTCATGCCCTCGTCACGGCGTCGCCGCGCGTTGTCTCTATCGTGTTCGGCGGTGCCCGCGATGCCGACCTCATGAACGATCTGGGATGTGAATGGTCGTCCGAAGGACCGGAACTGATGCATGCGCGGGCGCACATGCTGCTCGGCGCACGCGCTGCCGGGATTGCCGTTCCGCTGGACGGAGCCTTTACCGATCTCCGGGACAAAGACGGCTTCGAACGCGACACGGCATTGTCGCGCCGGCTCGGCTACCGCGGCCGCATGCTGATTCACCCGGACCAGATCGAACCGAGCAACCGGCTGTATGGCCGCTCGCCTGCCGAACTCGAGTATTACGCGCGGGTGATTTCCACATTCGAGGCGGCCGTGGCCCGCGGCGAGGCAACGGCAACGGTCGATGGCCGCATGATCGACGTCGCCATGGCCGAGACCGCCCGCAAGGCGCTTGCCGGCAACCGGCCGGATACCGAATCGAAACACCACTGAAACAACGGGGAGGAAGTTTATGCGCTCGAAACGTCTCGCTCTCGCTGCAATCCTGATGGCGTCGTCCGTGGTGACGCCGGCACTGGCCCAGTCCTTTCCGACGCGTCCCGTCACCATGGTTCTGCCGTTCGGACCCGGCGGTGCGACCGATGCGATCGGCCGTACCGTCGCTGAACAGATGAGCAAGGGACTGGGCCAGCCCGTGGTTGTCGATAACCGCGCCGGCGCCGGCGGCGAGATTGCCGCCAGCGCCGTCGCGAAGGCTCCCGCGGATGGATACACAATCTTTTTTGCGACCGTCAGTACGCTGGTGGTGCTGCCGCTCACCAAGCCGAAGCTCAGCTATGACGTGACCAAGGACTTCGTCCCGGTCGGGCTGGTCGCCCAATCGCCCAACCTGTTACTGATCAGCCCCCGGGTACCCGCCAATTCGATGAAAGAGCTGATTGCCTATGCCAAGGAAAATCCCGGCAAGCTCAACTTCGCCTCCAGCGGCAACGGCACCATCACGCATCTGATCGGCGAGATGTTCAAGCTGCAGGCGGGCATCGATGCGATCCACGTGCCGTACCGGACCGGCGTCCAGGCCTTCACCGAACTCACCGAAGGCCAGATCCATTTCAGTTTTGACACGATCGTGTGGTCATTGCCGCAGGTGCGCGCCGGCAAGCTCAAGAGCTTCGGCATCACCAGCGCGCAGCGCTCCAAGATCGCGCCGGAAATCCCGACCGTCGCCGAGCAGGGCCTGCCCGGATTCGAGGGCATGACCTGGTACGCCATCATGGCGCCGGCCAATACGCCCGCCGACGCGCTGGCGCGGCTGCGGAAGGAGCTTGCGGCCGCCCTCGGAGATCCGGCCGTTATTGAAAAGGTCAAAGGCTTCGGCGCCGAGGCCCAGTACGGCGGGCAAGCGGAATACGACGCGATGCTGAGCAAGGATATGACGAAATGGAGCCGCGTCATCAAGGAAGGTAATATCAAGGTTCAGTGACACCCGGCGACGATGCGGTGCCGCGGCATAGGCCGGCACCGCATCGATGTCGCGTTCGCCTGACAAAGTCGTCGGCTATAATCACTTCCGCTCTGCCATCTCCCGCAACAGGCCCAGATTTGACGGGTGCGGTTTCAGCGTGCCCTGCTCGATCCGGCGCGCCAAAGCGACGATGGCGGCATTGACCGGCGCCGACAGCCCGAGCCGTTCGGCCTCCGCGACGACCTGACCGTTGAGACTGTCGGCCTCGCTTTTGCGGCCCTTCATCCAGTCCTGCAGCACCGTCGTCAGGGTGTTCGGCAGGGTAAAGCCGGTCAGCAAGGTATCGAGCAACGTCTCGACCAGACGGTTCGACTGCCGGACATCGTCGGGTTTCAGGCCGAATATGGGCAACGCCGGATGGCCGAGTGCGGCACCGGTATCCAGCGCCTCCTGACCGGACCGCAGCATCAGGTCGCGCATCGCCGGCAGTTTCGCCGCCTCGTGGATCGACAAGCCGAGCAGCGCGGTCGACACCAGCGTGGTTGCATTGCTGACCAGCTTCATCCATTTGCTGGCGCGGATGTCGGCGGCATATTCGACCGCGCCGGAATGCTTCAGCAGGTCGCCGACCTCGGCCTCGCGACCCGCCGTCGACGGGTGGATGCCGCCGACCGCGAACCAGGAGCGCGACGGCGGCGAGTCGCGCGTCACCACGCCGGGGTCGAACATGGTCGACGAGATTTCGATGACGCAGCCCATCGTGCGTTGCGGCCCGACCACCTCGGCGATGACGTCGGTGGTCATGCCGTTCTGCACGCCGGCAAGCAGGCCATGCGGCTTCAAATACGGCTCGATCAGTTGGCAGGCCCAGCGCGTGTCATAGGCCTTCATCAGCAGCAGCACGACATCGAACTGGTTGGTGAAGGTGCAGACGTCGCAGAGGTTATAGGCGCGCACCGGCAGCGCCAGCGTTTCGCCCGGCATCTCGATGCGGATGCCGCGTTGGCGCATGGCCTGGACGTGTTCGGGCCACTGGTCGATCAGCACCACATCCAGCCCGGCTTTGGTCAGGTCGGCGCCGATCGACGCGCCGTTGGCGCCGCTGCCGAGAACCGCAATTTTCTGCGACATTCCTCTGTCCTGTTTCACCGCGCCGCAGAGATTAGATCGGCGGCGCGCTCGGCCACCATGATGGTGGTGAGATTGGTGTTGGCGCTGGGAACGCTGGGCATCACCGAGGCATCGACCACCCGCAGGTTCTGGATACCGATGACGCGGCACTGTGTATCGACCACGGCCATGGGATCGTCGCGCCGGCCGATCGAACAGGTGCTGGTGACGTGGCCCATGGGCGCCGCCGCCTCCAGAATCTCATTGTCCGACAGAGCGGAGCGGCGATCGCGGTTGCCGATCCAGCGGCCGGGCCGCAGCACACGGTTCAGCACGCCGCGGCTGAGCGCCGGGGGTGCGTTGAGGACGACGCTGAAGGCCTTCGCCGCCAGCTTGCCCGCCACGCCCGGCCGGTTGAACTGGTTCAGCGCCAAGGTCGGCGGCAGCAGGAAGGCGTCGTTGAAGGTGGCCGCGACCTGCGGATCGAGCATCAAGTCTTCGGCGTAGCGCGCGGCCTGCACCATGCGCGGCGCATCGCGCGGATCGCTCAGCAGCGACAAAGCGATATGCGGCTCGACGCCGGCATCGGTGCTGTTGAGCGTCACCTGCCCGCGCGAGAACGGCGCATAGACGCCGGCGCCGACCATCGCCAGCGCCGGGCCGAAACCGTGGCCGCTGACCCGGGCAATGGCGAAGATCAGCAGGTCGGCCTCGGGACAGTTGGCCAGGCCGGACGACAGCCGCAGGCCCGCCACCGCGAAGTGACGCAAATGCTCGGGCGCCCGGGCATTGGCCGGCAGCGTCAGCGCGAAATTGAGATAGGGATGGTTCTGCAGATTCCGCCCGACACCCGCCCGCACCGCCAGCGGCGTAATGCCGAAGCGGGCCAGTTCGTCGGCCGGGCCGATGCCGGCGCGCAGCAGCATCGCCGGCGAATGCACCGCGCCGGCGGACAGAATGACTTCGCCTGCATCGATGTCGGTCAGTTCGCCCGCCCGCCGCACCGTGGCGCCGGACGCGCGCAGACCGTCGAACCTGATGCGCGTGACCAGGGCCTCGGTCATGATCGCCAGATTGGGACGGCGGCGAACCACGGCCGTGAGGTAAGCGCTGGCGCTGGACGACCGCGTTGCCTCGCTCTGGCTGATCGGCATCGGGAAGAAGCCCTGCCCCGGGTTCTCATTGATATCCGCTACCGCCGGCAGCCCGCGCGCATGGGCGGCGCGCTCCATGGCGTGCGCAAAAGGCGGCCAGTCTTGATGCCGCGGCCGCCGGATGGTGTAGGGCGCAGGCGTGGTCTGGCTGCGGTCGCGGTCGAGATCGTTCTCAAGCTTGCGGTAATAAGGCAGCAGGTCGTTCCAGCCCCAGCCGTCGGCACCCGCTTTCACCCAGGCCTCGAAATCCGACGGCACGCCGCGCAGCGCCCACATCCCCATGATGCTGGAGCCGCCGCCCATGATGCGCGCCTGCGGAAACGGATGCAGCGGGCCGCCGTCGCGGCGCTGCGCCTTAAGGCCTGGCCAGAAGTACTGCGGATTGAGCGAGGAGGACGGAAACAGGTCGTCGACATCGGCCGGCACCGCGCCGGGTGCCGTATCTTTACCGGCCTCGACCAGCAGCACGCGGGTCGCCGGGTTCTCCGACAGCCGCGCCGCCAGCACCGCGCCGGCGCTGCCGCCGCCGATGATCAGATAATCAGGATTCAACATCGACGCTCGTAACCTGTCTGCCGGTTATAATGAAATCGGCGGCGACGCTCGCGGATCGGCCCGAGCATCGCCGCCTGTTTGCACGACGCCGTCGTCCTACTTGGCGGCAACCTCGTCAAGCTTCGGGCACGACCGCTTCTCCACCGGAATGTCATGGTCGCGCCAGTTGGTGCTGTCGATGATCACCGGCGTCACCATGAGCTCCTTCGGCACCGGCATCTTGCGCAGCGCGCGCACGGTCACCAGAACGCCGAGGCAGCCCTGCATGAACGGATCGGACGATCCGCTGGCGTGCATCTTGCCTTCCTTGATCAGATCGACGGCTTCCTTGCTGCCGTTGATGCCGACCACCAGCGCCTTGCGGTTGGCGCCGGCCAGCGCCTCGACCACGCCCGTCGCCATCGCGTCATTGGCGGCGAAGACGCCGGCGATCTGCGGATGGGTCTGCATCAGGTTTTCCATCACCTGCAACGCCTGCAGGCGCTGATAGTTGGCCGGCTGCGACGCGAGCAGCTTGACGTCCGGGAACTGCTTCAGCGCGTCGGTGAAGCCGCGCATGCGGTCGGTGCTGGTCAGCGTGCCCTTGACGCCTTCCAGCGCGATCACATTGCCCTTGCCGCCCATCGCCTTGAACAGGTTCTGCGAGGTCTCGAGACCGAGCCGGTAATCGTCGACGCCAACGAACGAAATGATGTCGCCGCCGGCCGGGCGGTCGGTCATGCCGATGACCGGGATTTTCGCCGCCGTCATCTTGTTGATGCCCGGCACCAGCGCCTTGTAGTCGACCGGCGTGAACAGGATGGCGTCCGGCTTGCGGACGATGGCGTCCTCGACCTGGCTCATCTGTTCCGGAATGCTGTCCGGCTTGATCGGGATATACTGGATCACCTTGGCATTGACGCTCTTGGCGCCGGCCGCGGCGCCAACGCGCACCGTCTCGAAGAAGGGGTTGGTCTGGTTCTTGGTGAAGACCGCGATGGTCTCACCGTCGGCCAGCGCAGGCCCGTGGGCCAGCCCGGCGACGCACAGTGTAGACATCAAGAGGAACAGCTTCTTCATCGTATCACTCCCTCGTTCTGGTTCTTGTTTCAGCTACTCGCATCGGTTTTCGAACGCGTCTTCATGTCGAGCCACACCGCCAGCAGCACGATCAGGCCAGTTATCAGCGGCTGCCAGTTGGCGGAAACGCCAAGCAGGTTCATGCCGTTGAGAATCAGGGTCAGGATCAGGCCGCCGATGAAGGTGCCGAACAGGGAGCCGACGCCGCCAAACAATGACGTGCCGCCGATCACCACCGCGGCGATGGTCGGCAGGGTCAGGGTCTCGCCGATGTCGCCTTCGGCCGAGTTCAGCCGCGCCAGATAGATCAACGAGGCCAGCCCCGCCATGGCGCCGGACAGGATGAACACCAGGTTGAGCCGGCTGTTGACCGGAATACCGGATAGCCGCGCCGCCACCGTGTTGGCGCCGATGGCGTAGATTTGCTGGCCATAGGTCGTGCGCTTGGTGAAGAAGTTGCCGGCCAGCAGAAACAGGATCATCAGGTAGATCGGGATCGGGATGCCGAGAAAGTAACCGCTGCCGATGGCGCGGAACTCGGCCGGGAAGCCGTAAACCGATTGCCCGCTCATGTAATAGTAGGTGATGCCGTGAACGACCCAGAGCATTCCATAGGTCGCGATGAACGACGGAATGCGCAATTTTGTCACCAGCAGACCATTGCCGAGCCCGACAATGGCGCCGACCCCGATGCCGACCAGCGCGCCGAGCATGGCCGAGTCGGTCGCCTTGATGACGGTCGCGGCGACGCAGGCGCTCAGGCCGACAGTGGCGCCGATCGACAGATCGATCTTGCCGGTCAGGATGACCAGCGTCAGGCCCGACGCCATGAAGAACACCAGGCTGGCCTGCCGCAGCACGTTGAGCAGATTGTTCGTGGTGAGGAAGGCATCGCTGATGAAAGACAGGACGACGCAGATGATGCCGACCGCCAGCAAGCGGTAGAACACGCTGAGGACGTCGTTGGACAGCGCCAGCGAACGCCGCGGCACGGTGGCTTCGGCCTGGCTCATTCTTCGACCCTCCGCATGCCGTCGAGAAACAGCGCCAGAATGACGAGCAGGCCGACGCAGACGACCTGGATCGATGACGGCATGCCAAGCAGATTGAGCCCGTTGCGCAGCACGCCGATGGTAATGACGCCGAGCAGCGTGCCGAGCAGCCAGCCCTCGCCGCGCTCGAACTGGGTGCCGCCCACCGCGACCGCGGCGATGGCGTCGAATTCCATGCCAATGCCGGCGGTCGGATGCGCCGAGCTCATGCGCGACGTCAGCAACAGCGCGGCGATGCCTGCCATCAGGCCGCCGATGCCGTAGATCACGGTGAGCACCAGCCGGTCGTTGACGCCGGCGTGGCGCAGCGCCTCGCGGTTACCGCCGAGCGCCGGGACATAGGTGCCAAGCCGCGTGTGATACAGCAGGAGGTGCATCAGTGCATAAGCGACGGCGCCGATAATGATGGGAATGGGAAGGCCAAGGAGATAGCCGGCATAGACGGTGTGCAGTTCGTCCGGCAGACCGACGACGCTTTGTCCATCGGTCAGCAACAGGCACAGGCCCTGCGCGATGCTCAGGGTCCCCAGCGTTGCGACGAAGGGCGGGATGCCCGGCCATGCAATGATCCAGCCATTCAGCAGGCCCATGGCGGATCCCACCGCCACCGCCGCCAGAACGGCGATCGACAGCGAGCCGGTCGACAGCGCAACCGTGGCCAGCACCACCGAGGCCAGCGTCAGCACCGCGCCGATCGACAGGTCCAGCCCTTCGGTCATGATGATCAGCGTCATCGGCAATGCCAACAGCAGCAAGATCGACGACTGCACCAGGATGTTCGACAGGTTCGGGACCGTCGTGAAGCCGGGGCTCAAAGTGGCGAAGATCGCGAACAGTGCGACCAGCACGAAGGCCACCCCCGGCACACGGCCGAGAAATGACAGGCCCTGACCCGCAGCGCGTTCACCCATGGTGCGGTCACTCATGATGCATTCCCAACTGGAGGATGTTCTCTTCCGTGAGCCGGTCGCGCGGCAGTTCTCCGGCGATCCGGCCCTCGCGCATGACGTAGGCGCGGTCGCACACATTGACGATTTCGCTCAGTTCCGAGCTGATCATCAGGATGGCGGCGCCCTTCTCCACCAGGTCGTACATCAGGGCGAACACTTCGGCCTTGGCGCCGACGTCGATGCCGCGGGTCGGCTCGTCGAAGATGAACAGGCGCGCATCGGCCGTGAGCCATTTGCCGACCACCACCTTCTGCTGATTGCCGCCGGACAGAAATTGCGCCGCACGGCGCGCCGACGGCGTAGCGATGCGCAGCTTCTGGATCATATCGTCGGCGGCCTTGCGCGCGGTGCGCGGCTGGAACAGGCGGCTGGGAAACAGCCTGTCCAGCGCCGCCAGCACGATATTGTCGCCGACCGAGCGGATCAGCGCCAAACCTTGCGCCTTGCGGCTTTCCGGGATCAGCCCGACGCCGAGGCGGGTGGCCTCGTCCGGTCCGCCGGAGAACGGCTTGCCGAAAAACGTCACCTGCCCGCTGGAGATGCGGTCGGCACCGAAGATGGCGCGCGCCACCTCGGTGCGCCCCGAGCCGACCAGCCCACACAGCCCGACGATCTCGCCGGCGCGGACGTTCAGATTGATATCGGCAATGCCGCTCGGCGCGTTGAGGCCCTTGACCTCGAGCGCCAGTTCGCCGGCTTTCATGTTGTCGCCGCGGCGATGGATGGTGTCGACCTTGCGGCCGACCATCTTCTGCACCAGGTCCGACACCGACGTTTCGTTGGGCAGGACGGTATCGACCTTCTTGCCGTCGCGCAGAATGGTAATGCGGTCGCCGAGCAGGAAGACCTCTGCCATGCGGTGCGAGATATAGACGATCGCCACGCCATTGGCCTTGAGCCGGCGCATCATGCCGAACAGGTGCTCGGTCTCGGTGTCCGACAGCGCCGACGTCGGCTCGTCCATCACCAGCACGCGGGCGTTCTGCGACAGCGCCTTGGCGATCTCGACCATCTGCTGCTGCGCCACGCCAAGCTTGTGCACCGGCGTGTCGACGTCGATGTCGGAGCCGATCATCGCCAGGAAGCGCGCCGCCTCGCTGCGGATTTTCTGGCGGTCGATGGTGCCCGGAATGCGGCCGGGGAATTCGCGGCCGAGAAAGATGTTCTGCGCCACGCTGAGATAGGGAATCAGCGAGAACTCCTGGAAGATCACGGCGATGCCGAGCTTGCGCGCGTCCAGCGTCGACTTGATCTCGATCTTGCCGCCGTTGTGGAACATCTCGCCGGCGTCGGCGACATAGGCGCCGCACAGCACCTTCATCAGCGATGACTTGCCGGCGCCGTTCTCGCCGCAGAGCATGTGAATCTCGCCGGCCCAGATCGGGAACGAGACATCGTCGAGCGCCCGGACGCCGGGAAACGTCTTGCTGATGCCGCGCAACTCGAGCAGCGGCGCGCCGCCGGCCGCCTGATGGACCGGGGATTCCGTGGGTGCACTGGGAGTAAGCGTCACCATGCGCGATATCGCGCGCTGATACGCAACGTGGTCGTGCGGCAGATGATGCGCGCGGTCGGCATCGTTTCTCCTTCGGCTCCATCCCTTGCCCGGCAGGTCTTTTGCCCACCTCGGCATTCATACGCGCCAAACCGGCGCGCGCGTTACGTTCGCGTCAGTCCCGCCTTGCGGTCGTCCTCCGGCGTGAAGTAGCCCGCTTCTTCCAGACTGGATGCCCCGCAATAACCCCAGATCGTGATCAGTGTTTCGGTGTCGGAGCCATTCTCGAGCGCGTGATAGGCGTCGCGCGGCACGAAGGCCAGCTCGCCGGCGCGCAGCACGAACGACTCGTCGCCGACATGCTTGATGCCGACACCCTGAACGACATATTCCCATTCTTCGGCGTTGGGGTGGCGGTGCATCGCGTGCTGCGCCTTGACGCCCGGGGGCATCGACGTCTTGCCGACCACCGTCTGGGTCGACGGCATGGTCTTCGACGTGATCAGCCAGCGCACGTCCATCTTCTGCCAGCCGCGGTCTTCGGTCAGCGTCGTGTCCGCAGCAAAATTCGCGGGCACGATCTTGAACCGGCTGTGTTCGCTCGCCATCCCTGCCCCTTCACGCGGCCGTGCGCCGACGGTTTCTCGAACCCGCGACCGTCGCGAAACAACCGGCTCGCATGCTTCCCCACACGCCGCAAACACGACGCGCCGAGGCCGAGCAGTGGTCAGCCCGACCGTCGCGAAAGGCCATGGTAAAACGATTTACCAAGTCGAAAGCAAGGGGAATTTCGTCACGCAATGCGTGCGGACCACAGCATGCGCACCAACCGGCATTCGCACTATGATCGCGGCCAAGCGCGCCTATCAAAGCCCCGGCGGAAACCCGATCGGGTTCATCGTCTGGATGACCTTCGCCAGCGCCAGAATGCGGGGCTCCTGGAAACGGGCGCCGACGATCTGCAGTCCGACCGGGAGGCCGTCTTGCGTCATGCCGGCCGGGACGCTGCCCGCCGGCAGGCTCATCAGCGTGATCAGGAACGCGCCGGCGATCCAGTCGGTGTAGTTCTCGAGCTTCTTGCCGTTGATCTCGGTCGGGAAATTCTGGTCAACCGGAAACTGCTTGACCGGCGACGCCGGCATCAGCAGCAGGTCGTAGCGCTCGAACAGTTCCCGGAAGCGCTGGAACAGCGCGGCGCGGGCCTGTTCGGCGGCGGCGAAGTCGAGCGGCGTCACTTTCAATCCGGCCTCGACATTGCCCTTCAGATTGGGTCCGAAGACGTCAAGCTGTGCGAGGTTGGCGTATTGCTGTCCGACCATCCAGAGACCGCGCCAAGCCTGATAGGGAACCTTGCCGTCCGACGCATCGAATTGAATGCGCTCAACCGTCGCGCCGGCCGTGCGCAACGCCTCGGCGGCCTGACCGCAAATCGCGTCGATCTCGCTGTCGACGCCGATGCCGGCGATGTCGGACACGTAAGCAATGCGCAGGCCGCGCGCATCGCGGCTTGCCTGTACCTCGGCCAGCGCGCTCTGCCATGGCGGAGCCACCGAAATCGGTGACAGCGGGCTGTAGCCGACCAGAGCGTCGAGCATCAGCGCCGCGTCCTCGGCGCTGCGGGCGAGCGGGCCGTGCACCTGCCCCGGATCCCAGGCCAGCGGCATCGGGTAATTCGGCGTCAGTCCCGGCGTCGGCCTGATGCCAACGATGCCGCAGAACGCAGCCGGCATGCGGATCGAACATCCGAAATCCGTGCCCTGCGCCAGCGGCAGCATGCCGGTCGCAACCGCAACCGCGGAGCCGCCGGAGGATCCGGCCGGGCTGAGCCGCGGGTTCCACGGATTGCGCGTCGCCCCGAACACAGGGTTGACGGTGTTCGCGCCGGCTGCAAATTCCGGCGTATTGGTCTTGGCCAGCACGATCGCGCCCGCGGCCTTCAGCCGCCGCACCGCCTCGGCGTCCTCGTCAGGCACATGGTCCCTGAACAACGGCGAGCCGAACGTCGTGCGGATGCCGGCCGTCGGCGTGATATCCTTGATCCCGACCGGAAGGCCGTGCAGCCGGCCGGCTCCCTCGCCGCGCATGACGGCGTCGCCCGCTGCCAGTGCGGCCGTGCGGGCCTGCTCGGCCGCCAGCGTGACGATGGCGTTGAGCTGCGGATTGACGCGCTCGATCACCGAAAGATGGGCCTCGAGTATCTCCAGCGGCGTGATCTCACGCGACCTGACGAGCGCGGCCAGTTCGACCGCCGATTTCCGGGTGAGACTCGCATTGGCCATGAGACGACTCGCTATTTACCCGACCAGTGCACGTAGCGCCGCTCGATCAGCAGAAAACCCAGATTGAGGCCATAGCCCAGCGCACCGGCGGCAAAGATCGCCGCGTACATGTCCGGCATCGCGAACAATTGCTGCGCTTCGAAGACGCGATGGCCGAGCCCGTCGGTCGAGCCGATGAACATTTCCGCGACCACGATGATAACCAGCGCCAGCGACACGCCGTTACGCAGCCCGATGAAGGTCTGCGGCAGCGATTCCAGCAACATCACGTCGGTCAGCACGCGGAAGCGCGACGCTCCCATCACCTTGGCGGCCAACAGGCGGGTTTTGCGCGCGTTCATGACGCCATAGGCCACGTTGAACAGGATCACCAGCATGGCGCCGAACGCCGCCACCGAAATCTTGGTTTCGTCGCCCACGCCGAACAGCACCAGGAACAGCGGAAACATGGCCGAAGCCGGGGTCGAGCGGAAGAAGTCGATGACGAACTCGACCGAGCGGTACAGCCGCTCCGACGAGCCGAGGAAGATGCCGAGCGGAATGGCGATCGCGGCCGCGATCAGGGTTGAAATGACGGTGCGCCGCACGGTCATGAGGAAGTCCATGCCCAGCGCACCGCCGGTCATGCCCTTCCACAACGCCCAGAACGTCTCGGCGGGGGACGGCAGCAGCACCGGATCGACGATCCGGGCCCAGACCGCAATGTACCAGACAGCCACCAGACCGGCGGCGCCGACGAACGGAAGGAACGGGTCCAGGCGCTTCATCCCTTGCGCACCTCACGTTGAAACACTTCGAGGCAATGGGCCTTGATGCGGATGAAGTCGGGCGCCGAGAGGGTCGCGTCGGTACGCGGCCGCGCGTCGTCGAAGTGCACGAAATCGGCGACCAGCGCCGGATGACGCGACAGCAGCAGCACGCGGTCCGCGAGGTACACCGCCTCTTCCAGGTCGTGCGACACCAGAACCGTGGTCGTGCCGGTTTCCTGAAACACGCGCTGGAGCTGCTCGCGCATGAACAAGGTCATCTCGTAGTCCAGCGCCGAGAACGGCTCGTCGAGAAACAGGATTTCCGGTTCGACGATCAGCGCGCGCATGATCGAGACCAGCTGCTGCTGGCCACCGGACATTTCGTAGGGGTAGCGGTTGAGATCAATCTTGACGCCCAGATGGGCAATCAGCTTCTCGGAACGCGCCTTGCGCTCGGCGGCTGGAACCTGCATCAGCTTGAGCGGATACTCGACATTGTCGATCGCCCGCAGCCACGGAAACAGTGCCTCGCGATAGTTCTGAAACACATAGCCGAACTTGATCTCGTTCAGCCGCTTGCCGTCGAACAGGATCTCGCCCTCGTCGATCGGGATCAGCCCGGCGATCATGTTGATGAGCGTGCTCTTGCCGCAGCCGTTCGGACCGAACACCGAAATCAGCTTGCCGCGGGGAATGTCGAAGTCGAACTTGTCGTAGATGACGGCCTTGCCGAAACGCTTGCTCAGACCGCGAATGGTGACATGGGGCCGCCCGGCCGGGCCTGCGTCCAACGGACCGGCGGGCGTCTTTGGTAATGTCGTTGCCCGCCCGTCCATTGGATCGTCAACCTCTACTAGAAGGATTGCAGATACTTGGTGACGTCGACCTTCTCCGGCAGCGTACCGGTGGTCACCGAGAAGTCGATGAACTTCTGATACGCGGCCTTGTCCTTGGCGGTCAGGTCCTTCGCCATCACGTACTTGATCATCGGCACGGTATCGACCACGTCCGGCGGTGTGAACGTGTTCTTCAGGAGGTACTGCCGCGCCTCCTTCGGGTTCTTGGTGATGAAGTCGACCGCCTTGGCCCAGGCAGCGGTGAAGCGCTTGGCAACCTCCGGCCTGTTCTTGATGAAATCAGACGTGAGCGCGCAGCCGCCGACAAAGGCGTCGGCCTCCGGATCGCCGAGGACGTAATGGGCGATGACGCCGGCTTCGAGGGTGGTCGCAATGCCCATCTTGCGCATGGTCGAGGCGTTCGGCTCGAGCGTGTAGCCGGCGTCGAAGGTGCCCGCGGTCATGGCGTTGACGTGCTGACCCATGTCGAGCTGGTCGATGGTGTAGTCGCCATCCTTGAGACCCGCCGCCGCCAGCGCCGCTTTCGCCATCGTGACGTTGGCCGGCCCCGGCGCCGACATGATCTTGGCGCCCTTCAGATCCTTCAGCGACTTGGCTTCGAAGCCCTTGCGGACCACGAACTGCTCCATCTGATAGGTCTTGTTCTGGCTGTTGAGCGAAATATACATCGCCACGCCGGGTTTTTTCAGGTTGGCGTTCATACCTT
>LNFM01001650.1_pt1 | contig 49795 bp, 48 predicted proteins | sample 596031 | NCBI WGS metagenome assembly LNFM01 (sample SAMN04254537, study PRJNA301005) | activated carbon metagenome | isolation source: dual media filters at the Ann Arbor, Michigan drinking water treatment plant | place: USA: Ann Arbor | reverse complement strand
TGCTGGTGGGCGACCCGTCGAAGGCGCGCGAGAAGCTCGGCTGGGAGCCGGCGGTCGACTTCGAGGGCCTGGTGCGGATGATGGTCGACGCCGATCTGGAGCGGCTCAGGCCCCGGTAGGGGACGTCCCGCGTGCGTCCACGCCGGCCGCCAGCCCCGCGGTGAACAGCCGGTCGCGCGCCTCACCGTCGGGAGCCGTCGTCGAGATGTCGAGCAGCCAGCGCCCCAGCAGGTAGAGGTAGTCGCCCATCGCGCCCGGGTAGAGCGGCGCCATGTTCACGAAGACCAGGGCGTCGATCAGGCCCAGGCTCCGTTCGGGGTACCCGCGCTCGCGGCAGTGGGCCCAGAAGCGCCGTCGCGCGTCCCGGCGGCCGGCCGGGTCGGGGTGGCCCAGCCGGACGGCCCGGTCACCGGTGTGGATTACCCGGTAGGTCCCGGCGGACATCTCGCTCTCGGGCAACTCCAGCGTGTGGAGGAACTTCGCGAGATCGTAGAGGCGGTCGCCGCGTACGGTGCTCGACCCGAAGGCGTCGCGCCAGTCGATCAGCCGGAAGCCGTCGGCGGTGCGGATGACGTTGCCTTCGTGCAGATCGCCGTGGAACGTCGAGGGGACCGCGTCGGCGACGATCGTGTCGATCCACTGCGCCAGCACGTCCGCGACGGGGCGGGTGGGGCGCCCGTCGATCTCGATCTCCGGCTCCTCGCGACCGGCGCCCTCGCGGGCGAGGTAGGCGCCGAGCCGGCCGAGGGTCTTGTCGAGATGGAAGGCGCGGCAGTCGGCGGCGAACGCGTCATCGCGCGGCGCCGGCCTCCAGAGCGTCTCCTCGGCCCAGCTCAGGAGGGCGGCGACGCCTTCGGCGTCCACGCCCCGTAGCGGCTCGCCCACCGCGAAATCATGTACCAGCCATGGTTCGGGGGCCGGGTGGACGGCGGGCACGACCCCATCGAGAGCCTCCCCGCGCGATGCGCGCCGCCGCGCCGCCGCGGGGTCGCGGAACCACTTGATCACCCGGGGCGGCTCGAGGAACGTGATGTCGTCGGCGAGCCGTTCGGGCAGCGACTGGTCGTGGCTCGCGAGCGTGCGGGCGTACGTGTCGGGCGAGCCTGTGTCCGACCAGGTCACCTCCTGAGCCCGCACGGTCACCCCTCCGGCGATCAGGGCCTCGAACCCCGGCGTCACCTGGCGCTCGCCGCCCGCGGCGTCGTCGGCGGCCAGACCCGACAGGAAGAGGTCCGGACGCGTGATCCAGGCGAGGCCGACGAACGCCAGTGGCGAGCCGGGGACGCGCTCGCGCAGGGCGCGGACGGCGCCGCCCGAATCCGCCTCGAGGGTCAACCACCGCTCCGGGTCGGGCACACGGGCCACGCCCATCCACGACTCCGCGCCAAGGGCGGGGATGTCCCCCGCGAGGGTGTCGACCGCGGTCAGGACGAACGGCTGGTCGAGGTGGACGGCGCAGCAGGAGAGCGAGCGCCCGGGCCCCGAGCCGGGTCCGGTGAAGGGCTCGACGGAGACGGTCCTGATCGACCGCCCGGGGTGGGCGAGGGAGAGGTACTGGGCCACCTGGTCCCCGAGGTGCCCGAGGGCCACCACCAGCCGGGCATCGGGCGGGAACTGGTCGATGATGCGCGAGATGACCGCGCGTCCGGCGATGGGCACGAGGGCCTTGTGGAGAGCGCCCTCGGCGAAGCGCAGGCGCGACCCCGTGCCCGCCGCCAGGATGCACACCAGCGGTCCGCCTGCGGAGGCACTCACCAGATCTCGGCCCGCGGGGCGACCTCGGCCAGCTGGGCGCGGATCTCCTCCGCGTAGTGGGCCACCCTCAGGACGACCGCGGCTCCGGCCACGTCGCCGATCTCAGCCGGGGCCAGGACACGGGCGCTCGTGCCGTAGAGGCGGCGGCCCTGCTTGGCGGGATCGTTGTCGAGCACCCCGGCGACTCGGTCCTCCGGGAACCCGCAGGTGATCAGGAACTGCGAGAAGACGTGCGCCCCGAACAAGTACACCGGGCCGTCGTGGCGCGCGGCGAGCGCCGCCGCGGCCGCCGCATCGCGCCGTGACGCCTCGACGAAGGTGCGGAACACAGGCACGCTCGAGGCGGCGACCGGCGGCGGCGGGTCGGCTGCGGCGGTCCGCGGGCCGCCGGCGCGGGCCGACACGAACACGCTGTGGCGCTCGAAGCGCTGCAGCTCCTCCAGCTCGAAGCCCGCATCGGCGAGCATCCACAGGAGCGTGGGGATGCCGAAGAAGTAGGTGTGCTCGAAGTTGAGCGCGTTGCTGCCGGAGAGGCTCATCAGCGAGGGCAGATCGGGCACGGAGAGCACCATCACCGTGCCGGGGCGCATCGTCGCGGCCATGAGGCGCAGGAACCCGCGCGGATCGTGCAGGTGCTCCAGCACGTGGCTGTGCACGATCGCGTCCGCATCGGCGACGAGCTCGGGGACGTCCTCGATGAAGGCGGTGGCCACCTCGATCCGCCCGCGGGGGGTCAGCGTGGGGTTCGGCTCCACCACCAGCCAGCGATCGAGGCCCGGCATGTCGGCGCACCGCTCGGCAAGGTGCCCCGCGGCCCCTCCGACCTCGACCACCCGTCCAGAGGCCGAGCGGGCGACGAAGCGGGCGAAGGAGTCGTGGTGGCGGCTCCAGACACCCCCGACGGCCGCGTTGTGCTGGGCCTGGTACACGAGGTCGAGAGGCGGCAGCGATCCGAGCTGGAGACAGCCTGACGTACGGGAGACCACCCAATCCTGGTCGGCGAACGCGTCGTTCGCGGGCGGGTCGTCGGAGACCCCCATGTAGAGGGGTGCACCGGGGATCCGCAGCACCGGCTCGAGGTCCGCGGTGCCGGCGACGGCGCAATGGTCGCGGGGCGACATACGCGCGACCGGGGTGCCCTCGCGCGTCCTGACTCCGCCGTCAGCGCGCACGCCGTTCCCCGATCGAGAGCAGTCGGTAGGCCTCGAGGGACGGGTTGAGCGCGAAGAAGCGCTCGTACCACATCTCCGCGTAGACCTGCATCTGCAGCCGGGTGCGGAAGCCGTACTTACGGCGCATCCAGCGGAAGCCCTCCTCGAACACGATGCGGGCGTTCACGCCGAACGGGTCGGTCTTGATGAGGTCGGCCTGGGACATCAGCAGCTCGGGGTCCTCGTTGAGGAACGCCGCGGTGCTCAACGCGGTCGCGTACTCGTTGATGTAGCCCTTGGTGACCAGCTCCAGGTCGGTGCCGTAGCCGCGGAAGTTGGTGCCGTCGAAGAGCAGGTTGATCATCGAAGGGTCCTCGCGCTCCATGACCAGCTCGACGAGCTCCCGGCGCACGAGCCAGGCGTAGTGGTTGATGTGCCAGACGTAGCGCAGGTCGTCGGGGCCGATCAGCGCCCGCTCCTCCCACGTCGCTCCGCACGGGCTGAGGATCCCCACGCGGGGGTGCGCGCTCATCTGGGTGAGGAGGCGGCTGATCACCGGCCCTTCCAGGCCGACCGTCGCGCGCACGAGGAAGAAGAAGTCGTAGTCGTGGAAACGTCCGGTGCGCAGCAGCTCCAACAGGCCGAGGTTGAACCCGCGGGGCAACCGCAGGCCCTCCTGCATCACCTCGTCCGAGCTCGCCCACGTCGTGTAGTGCGGAGACAGGCGTTCGCGGTCCGTGCCGGCCTCGATGACGTAGATGTCCGAGGCGTCGGTGTCGTGCTCGCGGAACTCGCGTACGAGGTTCTCGACCCGGTCGGGCAGGTTCCGGGAGAGGATGATGATGGCGACGCGGCGGTTGATCACCGGATCAACCTGAACGCGCGGAGGTACCGCTCGATGGACTGGCGGACGCGCTCGCGCAGCAGGGCGTCGAGGTCGTCGGCGGTGAGGGGCCCCCGAGACACCAGCTCGGCGCGGATCTCGGCGAACTCCTCGGAGCCGAAGACATAGTGCCCGGCGAGGATGGCACGCTCGCGGTCGGTGGCCGTGGTGTCCGGCAGCATCCACTTGCGCCACTTGCCGGTCGCGTGCGCCAGCTCGAGGAAGCGGTCACGCAGGTCGTGCGCGCCGCGCCCCTCCATGACGCCGAGCAGGCAGAGGGTCTCCTCGACCCCGTACTCGGGCGCGACGTTGGCGGCGTTGATCCCCGACAGGGGGTGCCACTCGAGCACCTCGGTCGAGAGGTAGTCGGTGTTGTGCTGCTTGAGGTTGGTGCCGAACTCGGCGAGCAGCCGGTGCACCTGTGGGAGGTAGATCTGCGGTGGCATCTGGCCGTCCACCCGGTAGGGGGCGCCGAACGATCCGATGTTGCGCCGTTCCATCACCTTCGTGCCGGTCTGGGCGACCGTGAAGAGCGGCATGGGCGCGCCGCTGTCGGCGCAGTAGGCCGCCAGCGCCGTCAGAAGCCGGCGGGGCCGGTCGAGTCCCACGACCACATCGACCTGTTCCTCGTCGCCCACCTCGAACGCGATCTCATGGTCCCGTGCGCGCGCCAGCTCCCAGCACCAGGCGTAGAGCTCCACCAGGCGCTCCCGGACCACGGCGTCCCCGCCACCGGTGGGATCGGTGCTGGTGTCGATGTGGATCACGTCGAAGCCGGCCTCGATGTCCTCTCCGAAGGAGGCGCGCGCGTCGTCCATCGCCTCCGCGGCGTCCACGCCCCCGCCGGCGGCGCCCTGCCAGGGACCCCCGTGGTCGCGGCACACCAGGACGCGGCCGATCGGGTCGCGAGCCCGCACCCGCTGCACCAGCCGCCCGGCGTCGAGGCCCGCGACGTAGCCGCCCCCCAGCGAATCGCAGTCGACCTGCCGCCGGCTCGCGATCAGCATCAGCGTGATCCGGTGGGCGTTGGCGAGGTCGATGGCGGCTTCGATGGTGGTCTCGCTGACGACGCCGATGCCGAGCTGGGTGCTCGGGCAGCGGCGGGCCTGCTGGACCAGGCGGCCGAGCGGCGTGTCGGCGGGCGGTGCGTCGTGGTCGGTGCGCATCTCGGGGAGCCTAGAAAACGCCGCTCAGGTCCGCGCGACCGAAGCGGGTCGACAGGATGTGGAAGCAGGCCTCGGCCACGGCGCGGTCGCCTCCCCGGCGCGTGGTGACGAGGTCCGCCGCGGCCTTCGCGCCCGCAGGCGCGTCGGCGGTGGTGATGCCGAGACCCACCGCGCTCAGGATGGGGATGTCCGCGAAGCTGTCGCCCATGTAGGCGACCTCTCCGGCGGGGGCCCGTGCCGTGAGCCAGTCGAGCCGCTCCTCGCCGGGCACGAGGTCGACCGGGTACCCCATGTCGTCGGCGATGCGGCGGCGCGTGATCGCGAACCCGCGATGGTCCTCCGAGACGAACGCGACCTCCACCTCGCGCCGCAGCATCCCGAGGGCGCGAGAGTCGTCGGCGCCGAAGCACTTGAGCTCCTTGCCCTCGCTCGAGTACCAGAAGCGCCCGTCCGTCATGACGCCGTCGACGTCGAAGACGACGATCCGCGGTGCGCCGTTCACAGGGCCCCCAGCATGTACTCGAGGTTCGTCAGCCATTGGTCCGGGGTGGAGCTGACCGCGAACGGTACGAGCACCCAGATCGCCGCGAGCGTCAGCGTCAGCCGGGCGGTGAGCGACGACGACATGCTGACGAGTGCGGTCACGCCGAGCGCGACCAGTCCGTAGAAGGGGACCTCCACGAAGCGGGTCAGGATCCACGCGACGGCGGACGGCGACCCCGAGAAGTCGACCAGGACGAACGCCAGGCACAGCAGCGCGCCGCAGACCAGCCACGCGCCCTGCAGGCCGCGTCGCATCGGCACCGGGGCGCCGCGCAGGGCGAACCATCCCGCGACCGCGACGAGGGTCATCATCCCGAAGCCGGTGAGGTAACCCGCGCCGCCGGTGCAGTGGGCCGACACGACGCACTCCTCTCCCGTGAAGACGGGGAAGCGCAGGTCTCCGGCGGGGTTCGCGCCGAGCAGCCCGCGGGACACCACCGGCTGGTCGTAGCCCGGCAGGACGCTGCCCAGGGCGTCCTGGACCCAGCCGAGGTCGCTGGTCAGATTGCCCGAGATCAGCAGCCCGACCGCGAGCAGCCCGAACCATCCCGCGGTCAGCACGGCGCCTCTGCGGACCCCCGCCCCATTCGCCGCGCCCGCCGAGTCGAGGGCGAGCACGACCGCTGCGGCCAGGGCGAGGAGGGCACCGGCGACGAGGCCGGCTGCGAGCGGATCGGGGTCGTCGACCCGGATGACGCCTGCGAAGACGGCGAGGGGCGCCAGGAGGCACGCGACGGCACAGGCGTGGACCGCGATCCACCCCGCGCGGTGGGCCAGGAGGCCGGGGGCGCGCCCGGACAGGGCCCGCCACACGAGCACGCCGACGATGACGACCGCGATGAAGGCCGTGGCGTGGACCGTGATGAACGCGAGGCCGAGGGTCGCCAGCGCCACCACGGCGGCGGGAGGACGGCGCGCCGGTCCGCGGGTCAGGACCAGGAGGATCGCCCACGGCGCCACGATGGCGATCTCACGCCCTGGGTGCCCGAGCCACATCGCCGGGGTCTGGCCGCCCCACAGCGAGATGTAGTACCTCGGATCGATGACCGGCGTGGCGGCGAGCACGACGGCCGCCACGGCGACCGCCGCCCGGATCCGGCGCCGCGGGGCCACCGCGTGGACGAGGACGCCGATCAGGACGGCGAACGAGACCAGCCCGAAGACCTGTGCGATGTAGATCGGGAGCAGATGGTCCTGCGTGCCGCTCCGGAAGAACATCACCGGGGCGTTGAAGACCCACTCGTCGGCCTGCTGGTCCCAGTGCGCCAGGTAGCGACCCGGACCGCGGCCGGCGCTCTGGGCATCCGCCCACTGGAGGAGCGAGATGCCCGAGTCGGGCACCATGAAGTTGCGGCCGGCCTGGAGACGGTGGACGGCGGCGACGATCAGACCGCCGAGGATGGCCGCACCGGCCCAGGCCGTACTCCGCCCCGGCGCGGAGATGTGCGCGCGAGGCTCCCGGAGGAATGCGGCCAGCGGGCGCCGGTTCAGGGCGATCGCCGCGACCACGACCGCGGCGAAGCCGACACGCGCCCCGGTGGGGAGCGTGAGGGCCGACATGATGAGTTGCAGAGGCGCGAGGACGACGAGATAGCCCGGCAGGTAGGCGGCGATCCACATCACCGGCGAGGGCCAGTCGCCCGCGCCGGGGATCGCGGCGACCAGCGGCCGTCCGATCGCGGCGACGCATGCGGTCCAGACCGGTATGAGCATCACGGTGAGCACGCTCAGCCGCCCGTCGACGAACGGGTTGTACTCGCCGCTGACCCAGCCCTCGACGTGGACCCCGCCGACGCCGTAGGTGCGGGCGGCTTCGGCGTGGATCTCGTTCAGGCCCGTCAGGGAGACCCCCGAGGCGTGCACGATGAGGAGCACGAGACCGAGGGATGCGAGCGCCACGAGCGGTCCCAGCATCCCGCGGGCGGAGCCCCGCCCGGGACCGGCCGGCTGGCCCACCGCGTCCGCCGCGAGCGTGCGCGTCCGGGTCACGCGGGCCGGGGGATCAACGGCCGTAGTCGTCCTCGAGGCGGACGATGTCGTCGTCGTGGGGCGTGCAGACCTCGAGCAGCAGGCACTCGCTCACCGCCACCACCCGGTGGATGGTGCCCGGGGGGACCCGGTACTCGGCGCCCGCGCCGAGTCGCCGGCATTCCAGTGCGTCGGCGGCCGTGCCGATCCAGAGGTCGATCTCGCCGTCCTCGACCCGGATCCACTCCTGCTTGTGCTCGTGCACCTGCAGGCTGGACCGCTCGCCCCGGTGCAGCAGGATGCGCTTGATCATGAAGGCGCTGTTGCGCTCGAGGATGTCCTCGTAGCCCCAGGGCTTGTCGACCCTCGTCATCGCCCGACCCTCAGTCCGGCGGCGGCTCGGCGGCGATCACCGCGTCCGCAAGCGACCAGCGGCGCACGCGGCGTCTCCAGCCGAACACGGTCAGCATCTTGAGCAGCCGCAGGCCGTAGACGGTCAGGCTGAAACGATTGCCCAGAGACGCGTCGTGCCATTCGAGGGGTACCTCGCGGATGGTCAGGCGGCCGTCGCCGTAGAGCAGGAGGTTGAGCTGGGGATGGAAGCGGTAGCCGCTCGTGAGGCTCTCGGTCGGCAGGCCGGCGAGGACGGACGTGCGCGCGACCATGATCGCGGTGCCGGCGTCGGACATCGGATATCCGGACACGAGACGCGTCAGGGTGTTGAAGAAGCCGTTGCCGGCCCGGCGGAGCGCGCTGTAGCGCTCGAGGTCCGCTCCGCGGGTGAAGCGGGAGGCGAGCACGACGTCGGTGGCGGGGTCCTCCGCCATCCCGGACAGGAGCGTGAGGAGGGTCGCGCCCGCGTCGCACTGGTCATCGGAGTGGAGGACGGCCACGAGATCGAAGCGGCCGGTGGTCTCGGCCAGTCCGCGCTTGATGCTCCCCCCGTAGCCCAGATTCCGCGGGTTGGAGGTGACGACCACCTTCCCGGACATCGCGGGGTCCTCCGCGACGATCCGCGCGACGGTCTGCGCCGTGCCGTCGGTGCTCGCGTTGTCGATCACGAGGATCTCGCTGATCAGGTCGCCGGCGCTCGCGATCAGCGAAGCGAGTACCGAGGGGACCGTCGCGCCGGTGTTGTACGTCGGGATGATCACGGCGAGGGAGCCGAGTCCCGCCGGCCGGCCGGGACGCGGCTGCGAGCGGACCACCCGCGCTCGCGACATGTTCCGTTCCCCGTCGGCCCGGGTGTCCGCGGCGGGGAGCGCCCGCCCGCCCGCCGCCCTCACCGGCGCTTCACGGCGACGACGGCGACCCGCTTGTCCGGGAAGCGCTCGAGCCCGGAGAGCAGCTCGAAGTCCGCCTCCCACTCGGCGAGGACGACGTCCGCGGTGCCGACGTCGACGTTCACGTCCATACCGGCGGCCCCGAGCTCGCGCCGGTAGTCGTGGACGCTCATGTACTGGTGGACCTCGAGCTGCTCCACGTGCCAGCGCACCAGGTCCCCCCGCTTGACCTTGTTGTACTGCGTCAGCAGGGTCGCGAGGTCGCGGTCGTGGATCGAGAAGCCCGTGTCGCCGGACCAGGTGATCCGCAGACGCCGTGAGGGGTACTCGCGCTCCACCCGCCGGACTACCTCCGCGATCGCGTCCGAGCGGCAGCGGATCCGGCTGGTCCCCTCGCTCTCGGGCAGCAGATCGTCGGTGATCACGATCATCCCCCCGGGCTCGAGTGCCGCGGCCGACGAGCGCAGGACGTCGTGGACGGCGGCGATGCCGCGCGCATGGTCGATCGCGGGATCGTCGGGTCCACGTCCGGCGAACGAGTAGACCTCGTGCAGCATGTCGAAGAACGAGACGAGGCCGATCCTCTCGCCGAGCATCGTCAGCTTCCGTGCGTCGGCCACGCGCCACTCGATCGCGGGGTCGGTCTCGGCGGCCCTCCGGGCCTCCACCACGCCCGCGTCGTAGTCGACGCAGACGATGCGCGACGCACCCACCCGGTCGGCGATGGACCGCGAGAGCGCGCTGGTGCCGGCGCCCACGTCCACGAGGACGCTGTCGGCCGGGGCCCGGAGGTCACCGAGCAGCCGCAGGACCTGCTCGGTCTTGAAGCCCGCCGTGACCCCTCCGACGAGGTCCGCCCAGTACTCCTCGCGCTTGCGCCGCATGTGCTCCGAGGAGGTCATGGCGCTCTGGGGGTCGGCCCTCACGCGGCGGAACCTATCTGACGGGCGAATGGGGATGAAGTCCGAAAGCGCCGCGCCGCTCGGCGGTGCCGCCGGACACGCCTCACCGGCGCGCCACCACCGCGTAGTCCTGAAAGCCGTAGAGGAGGTCGTTGAGGCGCCCGACAACGCGGTCGAGATGCTCCGACAACGGTCCCTCGCCAGGCGCGGGGGCGGGCAGCCGATCGGCCTCGGGCACCGGCGAGAGGCGGCGGATCTCGACCGAGGCGAACCCGGTGCTCTCGCAGATGAAGGCGAGCGTGTCGGGGTGCACGGGGCGCAGGTGCGTCGGGTCGCGGTGGAAGTTGACCGAGCCGGCCACCAGTGATTCGGGGTTGGGCGTCTCCATCACCAGCAGCCCACCCTCCGGCAGGCGCTCCCAGGCGGCCTCGACGAGCCGCGACAGGACGTCGGGGGGCAGGTGCTCCACGACGTGGCTCAGCACGATCGCGTCCACGTCGCCCGGCCCGAGTCCCTCGAGGTGCGGGACCAGGTCCTGGTGCACCACCTCGAGGCCCTTCTCGGCGACGAGCGCGACGAAGTCGGCGTTCGAGTCGACGCCGTAGGCGGTGATCCCGCTGTCGGTGAGCAGCCGCACCAGCTCCCCCCGGCCGCACCCGAGGTCAACGACCCGCCGCCGCCCGGCGAGCAGCTCGCGGTAGGCGGCCTGGCGCTCACCGATCGCCTCCTCTGATCCCCGGAAGCGCGCCTCGAAGGCGAGGTAGTCGATCGGCGGTCCCCCGGGGTGACTCGGGGGGGCGGTCGGGGCGGGCGCGTGCTCCGGGTCCGGGGCGGGCCGGAGGGCGGTTCGCTGGCTGCGCTCCAGCCGGGCGAGCCTCGCCGGCGCCTGCAGCTTCTCCAGGGCCTGCTCGATCGCCTCGATGCGGTGCATCAGCTCGCCGAGGCCGCGCTGGGCGCCCTCCCGCTCGGCCGCCTCCGCCGCCAGCGCCGCGGTCGCCCACTCGCGTCCCTCACGGGCGGCGACGGCAGCGGCGCGCGCCTCGGCCAGCGCGTCGGTGACGCCGGTACCGGCCTGCGCCGCGATGTCGTCGAGCGGCTGGCGGATCAGCCGCGCCACGGCGCGTTTGAGCGCCGTCAGCGGGCGCCCGAGGCCGGGGGCGGTCGAGCGCGCCAGCTCGGGGCGGAAGCGCACACCGGCATCGTCCGCCTCCCGCAGGGCTCCGGGCTCTACCTGCTCGCTGTCCATGGGGGTGCTCACCTCGATGCCGCGGACGGGTCGGGGAAACTACCGCCCCGCGGGGCTGTGCCGCGCCTCAGGTCGCCCATCCCACCGGATGGGCGCTGATTCCGTACCGCCGGTCCACCAGCCGGCAGAGCAGGGGCCACGGCACGGCCGCCTCGACGCGGGACCGGTCCTGCACCTTCAGGTTCTTCAGCATCTTGAAGCGGATCACGTCGGTGAATCCGGGTGCGTAGCCCGGGAACCAGGGCCGGAACCCCGCTCGCTCGAGTGCGGTGGCCATCGTCGACGGCTCGAAGAAGCTGACGTGGATCTCAGGGATCACGTATGCCCATCGGTCGATGCGCCCGCGGTGCGGCCGCGCGTTGCCCGTGGTGAGAAAGAGGAGGCCGCCGGGCCGCAGGAGGCGCCGGATGGATCGGAGAACCTCGACCGGGTCGGGGACGTGCTCGATCACCTCGATGGCGGTCACGACGTCGAACGAGCCCTCCTGCGCCGCGAGCTGGTCGCCGGTGAGCATCGGCAGCCCGCGCTCGCGGAGGTGGCGCGCGGCCCAGCCGTCCTCGTGGCCGGTGGCGTCCACGCCGAGCACCCGACGGCAGTGGTCGACCAGCCCGCCCATGCCGCAGCCGAAGTCGAGCCACCTCGTGGAGGGCGTCGGTGCGATCAGCGAACCGACGATACGGCCGATGCCGCGCCACTCGTAGTGGCGGATCGTGGTCTGCGGGTGGTCGCGTTCGTGTGCGTAGTCGACGAGGGGGTCGGCGCCCTCGCCGCGGTAGTAGGCCTCGGAGTAGATGGCCTCGTAGTCGGTGCGGGGGTTCTCGACGAACGAGAACCGGCACGACGGGCAGTGGCGCAGCGCATAGGTGCGCGCGTCGAGGCTCCCACGCCGCTGGCCGGCCGGCCGCGTGCTCCCGCCGCAGACGGGGCAGCCCGCGCTCACCGCCCGCTCCAGTCGCGCTCAGGGTTGCCGGGCATCGCCGGGAGCGTACCCGGCGGGCCGGTCCAGGACGGTCGCTCCCCAGGAGGGCTGGTAGCGTCCCGGATGTGACGGGTTTCGCCGCAACGTACCTCGCCGAGGTCGGCGCCATCTCCGCCGGCCTCGACGCCGCCGCCATCGACGCGATGGCCGAGGGGCTCGCGGCGGTGCGCGAGCGCGGCGGGCGTCTGTTCATCTTGGGCGCCGGCGGGGGCGCGGGACACGCGTCGCACGCGGTCAACGACTTCCGCAAGATCTGCGACCTCGAGAGCTACTGCCCGAGCGACAACGTCTCGGAGCTGACCGCCCGGGTCAACGACGAGGGCTGGGACGTCGCCTACTCCAACTGGCTGCGCGGCTCGCGCCTGCGGGCCGAGGACGGCCTCCTGGTCTTCTCGGTCGGCGGCGGCTCCCGCGAGCACAACATCAGCATGAGCCTGGTCAACTCCGTCGAGCTGGCGAAGGAGGTCGGCGCCGCGGTCTACGGGATCGTCGGCCGCCCCGAGGGCGTCACGGCGAAGCTCGCCGACGTGTGCATCGTGGTGGGCGGCGCGCCGCCCGCGCGGCTCACGCCGCACACTGAAGCCTTCCAGGCCGTCGTGTGGCACCTGCTCGTCTCGCATCCGGCCCTCGCCACCCGGGCGACCACCTGGGAGAGCATCGTCGGGGAACCGTCGTCGGCGTGACCCGCCGGGCGGTCTTCCTCGATCGTGACGGGGTGATCAACGAGCCGGTGGCCCATCCGGTCAGTGGGCTCCCCGAGTCCCCCCACCGCGCCGAGGACGTCGTGCTGACCCCCGGGTGCGTCGAGGCCCTGGGGATGCTGCGCGGCACCGGCGCCGCGCTGGTGGTGGTCTCGAACCAGCCGAGCGCCGCCAAGGGCACCGCCACGGACGCCGACCTCGACGCGGTGCACCGCGAGATCGCGGGGCGGCTGGAGTCGGCGGGCGTCGCGCCCGACGACTGGCGCTACTGCCGGCATCATCCCGACGCGCTCGATCCGACTCGCGCCGCCTGCGACTGCCGCAAGCCGCGCCCGGGGATGCTCCTCGCGGCGGCGGGCGACCTGGATCTCGATCTCGCCACGTCGTGGATGGTGGGCGACGGCGACGCCGACATCGGCGCCGGCCGGGCGGCCGGATGCCGCACGATCCTCGTGGAGCACCCGGGCTCCGCACACCGCCGCGGGGCGGAGGAGCCCGACGTCTCCGTCCCGACCATCCTCGACGCGGCCCGCCACCTGGTGGGCGCACTCGGCATTCCCGGCCCGACGGCACTGGAGGGGGCACGATGAACGACATACTCAAGGGCCTGAAGATCTTCGCCGACGGCGCGGACCTCGACAGCCTGATCACCCTGGCGGAGAAGCCCTACATCACGGGCTTCACGACCAACCCGACGCTGATGCGGAAGGCCGGCGTCACCGACTACCCCGGCTTCGCCCGCGAGGTGCTGCGGCACATCACCGACCGCCCGATCTCGTTCGAGGTGTTCGCCGACGACCTGCCCGGAATGCGCGCCCAGGCGCTGGAGATCGCATCGTGGGGCCCGAACGTCTACGTGAAGGTGCCGATCACCAACACGGCCGGCGTCTCGACCGCGGAGGTCACCCGCGAGCTGTCGGCCGAGGGCGTGCAGGTCAACGTCACCGCCCTGATGACCCTGGAGCAGGTGGAGGAGACCGTCGCGGCTGTTGCCGACGGCGCCCCGTCGTGCATCTCGCTCTTCGCCGGTCGCATCGCCGACACCGGCGTCGACCCCGTGCCGATGGTCCGGGACGCCGTCGAGGTGCTGAAGGCGGCGCCCCGCGCCGAGCTGATCTGGGCGAGCCCACGCGAGGTGCTGAACATCGTCCAGGCGGCGGAGGCGGGCTGCCACATCATCACGGTCACGCACGACCTGCTCGCCAAGCTGGGCGGCCTCGGCAAGGACCTCGACCGCTTCAGCCTCGAGACGGTCCAGATGTTCCACGACGACGCCGCCGCGTCGGGCTTCTCCCTCGAGACCGCGTCGAGCCGCGCGTGAGCGCGCGGAGGGGTGCGTGAAACGGGCGCTGATCACCGGCGGCGCCGGGTTCATCGGCAGCAACCTGGCCGACCGCCTGGTGGCCGAGGGCTACGAGACGGTGGTCTACGACAACTTCTCCACCGGTCAGCGCCGTTTCCTGGAGGACTTCTCCACCTCGCCGCTGGGGACGATCGTCGAGGGCGACATCCTCGACGACGACGCGCTGCGCGCCGCGATGGAGGGCTGCGACACGGTCATCCACCTGGCTGCCAACGCCGACGTGCGCTTCGGCCTCGAGGACCCCTCGCGCGACTTCACGCAGAACACCGTCGGGACGTTCCGGGTCCTCGAGGCCATGCGGGCCACCGGGGCCTCGCGGATCCTCTTCTCCTCCTCGGGGTCGGTCTACGGCGAGCCCCATGTCGCTCCCACGCCCGAGGACTGCCCCTTTCCGGAGCAGACCTCGCTCTACGGCGCGTCGAAGCTCGCGGGCGAGGCCATGATCCAGGCGTACTGCGAGGGGTACGGCTTCAGCGGCACGATCCTGCGCTTCGTCTCGATCATGGGCGAGCGCTACACGCACGGCCATCTCTACGACTTCTCGCGCGCGCTGCGCGAGAACCCGGAGAGCCTGCTCGTGCAGGGCGACGGCCGCCAGCGCAAGTCCTACCTCTACGTCGGCGACTGCGTCGCGGCGGTGGTGCTGCTGGCGACGCGCCCCGACACTCCGGGCGCGGCCTCGGCCTTCAACCTCGGCACCGACGAGGTCTCCGACGTCGACACCTCGATCCGGGCCGTCTCGGCGCACCTCGGCGCCGCCCCGCGGCTCGAGTACACCGGGGGCGTGCGCGGCTGGATCGGCGACAGCCCGTTGATCCACCTCGACTGCTCCAAGCTGCGCGCGCTGGGCTGGGCGCCGGAGCTGACCATCGCCGAGGCCGTGGGGCGCACCCTCGACTGGCTCTCGGCGAACCCGTGGGTGTACGAGGCGGGCGTCGCCCGTTGAGCGTGATCTTCGCCCGTGCCCCGCTTCGGCTCTCGCTTGGCGGCGGCGGCACCGACCTCCCGAGCTACTACCGCGAGCGCGAGGGCTTCCTGATCGCCGGTGCGATCGACAAGTACATCTACATGCTCACCCACACCGTCTTCCAGAAGCGCTTCCGGCTGAAGTACTCCGAGTTCGAGGAGGTCGACGACCCGGGTGAGATCCGCCATCCGATCTTCCGCGAGACGCTCCTGCGCCACTGGACGGGCAGCCCGCTCGAGATCGCCTCGGTGGCCGACATCCCCGCCGGCACCGGGCTCGGCTCGTCGGGTTCCTTCACCGTGTGCCTGATGAAGGCCCTCAGCTTGGCCGGCCGCATGGCGAGCACTCCCGGCACCATCGCCGAGGCCGCCTGCCACATCGAGATCGACGTCCTGGGTGAGCCCTCCGGCAAGCAGGACCAGTACGTGGCCGCCCACGGGGGCATCTGCGCCTACACGTTCCACCGGGACGACACGGTCACCGTCGAGCCGCTCCGCGTCTCGGCCGACACGATCGCCGGGATGACCGACGGCTTCCTCCTCTTCTTCACGGGCGAGACCCGCAAGGCGACCGACATCCTGGCCGACCAGGACACGCGGACCCGCGAGATGGACGCCACGATGGTCGCCAACCTCGACCGCACCAAGGAGATCGGGCACCGCAGCCGCGCCCTGCTCGAGTCGGGCGACCTGACGACCTACGCCGAGCTGATGCACGAGCACTGGGTCAACAAGCGCGCGCGCTCGGAGGGCATGAGCACCGGCCGGGTCGACGAGCTCTACGAGATCGCGCGGGCGAACGGCGCGGTTGGCGGCAAGCTGGTCGGTGCCGGGGGCGGCGGGTTCCTGCTCGTCTACGCGCCCGAGCCGATGCGGGTCCGCGAGGCCATGGCCATCGCCGACGCCCCCGAGGTCCGCTTCGGCTTCGACTTCCAGGGCTGCTTCGGCCAGGAGTACGTGTGACGGCGCTGCGCGTGGGCATCGTCGGCTGTGGCCTGATGGGCCGCAAGCGCGCGCTCGCGCTCGGCGAGGACCGCGCCGTGGCCGTGTGCGACGTCGACCCGACCCGCTCCGCTGCCCTCGCCGCGGACGTCGGGGCGCAGGCCGTCGCCGGCCTCGCCGAGGTGCTCGCCGCGCGCCCGGACGTCGTGATCGTCTCGACCAGCCACGATTCGTTGTCCGACACCGCATGCGCGGCCCTCGCCGCGGGCGCCCACGTGCTGGTCGAGAAGCCCGCCGGCCGCACCGCCGCAGAGGTCGCCCGCATCGTCCGCGCGCGCGACGGCGCCGGGCGTCTGGTGAAGGTGGGCTTCAACCACCGCTTCCATCCCGGCATCCACCGCGCGATCTCGGAGGTCCGGGCGGGCCTCCACGGCGCGCCGATGTACATGCGCGCCCGGTACGGGCACGGCGGCCGGCCGGGGTACGACCGCGAATGGCGCGCGCTGCCGGAGGTGTCCGGGGGCGGGGAGCTGCTCGACCAGGGGATGCACCTGCTCGACCTCAGCCACTGGCTCTTCGGGTCCCTGCCGGTCCACTCGGCCTTCCTCAGCACCAGCTTCTGGGACATGCCGGTCGAGGACAACGCGGTCATGGTGCTGGGCGACCCCTCGGGCGCCACCCCCTGGACCACCTTCCACGTGAGCTGGTCCGAGTGGAAGAACGAGTTCGCCCTCGAGATCTACACCCGCACCACCAAGCTCGCGCTCTCGGGGATGGCGGGCTCGTACGGGCCGCAGACCCTGCGGATCTGGTCCATGAGGCCCGAGATGGGCCCGCCCGATCTGGAGGAGATCGCCTACCCGGCGGGCGATCCCTCGTGGGAGGCCGAGTGGGCCCACTTCCGCGCCGCCGTGCGCGGCGAGGCGCCCCCCGGCCTGCTCGGTGATCTCGACTCGGCCCTGTACGGGCTGGGCTGCGCCGAGGAAGCCTATCGCCGGCGGTCCGCACCGGTGCCCGCATGAGCACCCCCGGCCTGCTCGCCGGCCTGCGCCCGCCCCCGGGTCGTGACGACACGCCGCCGTTCGCCGCCGGCTGGGACCTCGGCGGCGACGCCCCCGCCCCCTACCTTTCCTACCTCGATGACGGTGCCGCCGGCTGGTCGGCCGAGCTCGAGGCGCTCCACGCCGAGTCGAGCCTGGAGCACCCGATCGACGTCCTCACCCGGCGCACGGCCGTGGCGGCGCTGCGTGGGGCCGGCTTCGGGCGCTCCCCCCGTCTGCTCGACGTGGGCTGCAGCACCGGGCACCTGCTCGCCGACCTGCGCGCGGCCTTCCCCGGGGCCGAGCTCGCCGGCGTCGACGCCGAGGCGGCCGGACTGCCGAGCGCGCACGCGGCGGTGCCCGAGGCGCCACTGATGTACGCGAGCGCGACCGACCTGCCGTTCGCCGACGGCGTCGTGGACGGGCTGGTGGCGCTCAACCTGCTCGAGCACCTCGACGACGACGTCGCCGCTCTCGCCGAGTTCCGCCGCGTGCTGCGCCCTGGCGGGCGTGCCGTGGTGGTCGTCCCGTCCAACCCCGCGCTCTACGACTACTACGACGCCCATCTTCGCCACGAGCGCCGCTACGCGGAGGGCGAGATGACCGCCAAGGGCATCGCCGCGGGCCTGCGTCCCGTGGCGCGCGTCGGCCTCGGCAGCGTCGTCTACCCCGGCTTCTGGCTGGTGAAGAAGCGCAACCGACGCATGCGGCTGAGCGATGAGGAGGCCCGCCGGCGCGTTGAGAGCGACATCGCCCGCTCGCAGTCCTCACCCGCGGCCCGCGCCGCCTTCGCCCTGGAGAACGCGTTGCTCGACCGTGGCCGCCGCGCGCGCCGGGGCATCCGGGAGGCCATCGTGCTCGAGCGCGCCGCGTGACCCGTTATCTCGTCACCGGCGGCGCCGGCTTCATCGGCAGCCACGTCACGCGCCGTCTGGCGCGCGAACCCGAGGCCCGGGTCGTGGTCGTCGACAACCTCTGCTCGGGCAGTCGTGAGCACCTCGCCGAGGTGCTCGACGACGGCCGCGTCGAGATCGTCGTCGCCGATCTGAAGGACCTCGACACCCTGGTCGCCGCGGCCGAGGGCGTCGACCACGCGTTCCACTTCGCCGCCAACCCCGACATCGCGAAGGCCATGGCCGACCCGTCGGTCGACTTCTGGGAAGGCACGTACCTCACGCAGAACCTGCTCGAGGCGCTGCGGCGCAACGGTGTCGGCCGTCTCACCTACGCCTCGGGCAGCGGCGTCTACGGCGACGTGGGCGAGCTGCCGGTGGTCGAGGACATGCCGCTGCGCCCGGTGTCGCCCTACGGCGCCTCCAAGCTCGGCTGCGAGGCGCTGATCGGGACCTACTGCCACATGTTCGGCATGCGCGCGCTCGCGCTGCGCTTCGCCAACGTGGTCGGGCCGCGTCAGACCCACGGCGTCGCCTACGACTTCATCCGCAACCTGCGGGCGGACCCGGGCCGCCTCGAGATCATGGGCGACGGCACCCAGAGCAAGTCGTACGTCCACGTCGACGACGTCGTCGACGCGCTGCTGACGCTCTTCCCCGACGACGGCCCCCGCCTCGACGTCTTCAACATCGCCACCGAGGACTACCTGACGGTCCGCGAGATCGCCGACATGGTGGCCGAGCACCTCGGCCTGTCCGACGTCGAATACCACTTCGGAGACGAGCCGCGCGGCTGGAAGGGCGACGTGCCGGTGGTCCGCTTCGACAGCGGCCTCGCCCGGTCGCGGGGCTGGTCCAACGCGCGCACCTCGCGCGAGGCGATGGCCGCGGCGATCGGCGCGATGGCCGACCAGATCGAGCGGGCGCCCGATCCGGCGGACGCCCCGCCTCACTCGTGATCGAGGGCGCGGCCCCGTGAGCGGGGCCGCGGGCATGCTGCGGCAGCTCATGCGGCCGGCCGTGCTCTCGAAGTTCGCGGCGACCGGGGTGCTCGTGGGCGGAGGCCATCTGCTGCTGGTCTCCCTCGCGGTGCTCGCAGGGGTCCCGATCCAGCTGGCCCTCGCGGTGAGCTTCGCCATCGCGCTCGGGATGCACTTCGCGCTCAACCGGCAGTGGGTCTTCGCCTCGCAGGACGGCTACGCGCTCCGTTTCAGCCGCCAGGGCCTGCGCTACCTCGCGGTCGCGGCGACGTCCTATGCCGGGACGTCGATCTCGGTGGCGGTGCTGCCCGACATCCTCGGCGTCCACGAGCTCGTCGCCCTCTTCCTGGCGATGGGGGCGATGGCGTGCTTCACCTTCGCCGCGCTCAATCTGTGGGTGTTCCGCACCGACGCGGAGACCCGCGTCAGCTCCTGAGCCCCTCGGGTCCGTGGTCGAACCAGCGCATCGCGTCGATGCGCCGCAGCTTGCCGAAGTCGTCGTCGCCCCGCAGGACGGCCGACCGCTCCGGATCGGCCCATGGGTCCCACGGGGCGCTGATCAGCCGCCCCGTGATCCCGGCGGCCGCATCGCTCAGCAGGAACGCGACCAGGCCGGCGCCGACCTCGGGAGGCGTGGCCCGCTGCAGGCGCTGCTCGGTCTCCTCGTAGTAGGGCCCGACCACCTCGCGGTCGAGCTCCAGCGTGGCGGCGTGGATGCCGGTCGCGACGAATCCGGGCGCCACCGAGTTGACCCGCCAGCCGGTCTCCTCGGCCGCGAGGTTCTCCGCCAGCCGCACGGTCGCGACCTTCGCCATCGCGTAGGCGCTGTAGCGGGGGAAGGGCGCGGTGGCGCCGCCGCCGCTGAAGAGCACGACCGACGGGTCGCCGGCAGCATCGAGCAGCGGCGCGCAGGCCTGGATCACCCGCAGGACCCCGACGAGGTGGGTGTCCAGCGCCGCCGCCAGTGAACCGAGGTCGACGCTCCGGGTCGGCCCCACCGGTTCGAGGCCCCCGGCGGCGAGCACGAGCCCGTCGAGGGACTCCCCGAGCGTCGTCCGCGCGGCCGCGACCAGCCCCGCCCCGCAGTCCGGGTCCGCGAGGTCCATGGCGTGGACCGACGCCCCCGAGCGCGCCAGCGTCTCGAGGCGCGCGCCGTCGCGCCCGGTGGCCAGCACGCGGTCACCGCGCTCCAGCAGCGCCCCGACGACGGCGGTCCCGAGCCCGCCCGACCCGCCGACGACGATGATGCTCCGGGGTTCCGCCACCGGTGCAACATACCCTCGCCGGCCACTCGACCTCGCGACCGGCTGCGTGGATCGGCCCCGTTGCTAACCTTGCGCCCGTGCCCGCTCCCGGCCCAGCCTCGACGCGCCTCCGGGTCGCGTCCCCCGGCGGCTCAATGATCTCCGGGGTCGAGGACGAGGGGCGAGGGAATGGCTGATCGCCGCCTGCCCGGCCTGGAGGATCCGGCCAACGTCGTCCACGGCTGGGACGAGGCGCACCGCATCAGCCCGGCCCCACGCCATCGGCGGCGCCTCGTCGTCAACATGGTGCGCTCGCTCGACGTCACGGACTGCCTCGACGCCGGATGCGGCCAGCCCTACCTCCTCGAGGCCCTCTCGCGGGAGATCGGCCTGGAGACCTACGGCTGCGATCTCTCCGAGAACACGATGAAGGACAACCAGGGCAACCCGGTCGCCCGCGAGTTCCGCGTCCTCGACCTCGCGACCGAGGTCTGGCCCGGCCGCACCTTCGACCTCGTGATCTCGTCGGAGGTGCTCGAGCACATCCCGGACTGGCCGGCCGCCGTCGGCAATCTGGTCCGGATGGCGCGGAAGTACGTGCTCATCACGGTCCCGACGGGCACGGTGCGTGCGATGGACCGGATGGTCGGCCACACCCAGCACTTCGCCGGTCCGGAGCTCCTCAGCGCGCTGGTGGCCGCGGGCTGCGAGCCGCTGGCCGTACGCCGGTGGGGGTTCCCCTTCCACTCGCTCTACCGGGTCGCCATCAGCTCTCAGGCGGACCGGATCTACGAGGGCTTCTCCGGGAACCGCGAGTACGGACCGGTGCAGCGGGTCGTGTCGGCGGGCCTCTACGGCCTGTTCTTCGCGAACGACATGTTCCGCACCGGCGACGAGCTGATCGTGCTCGCGCGCGCTCCCGCGGCGGCGCCCACGAGGGCTCGGGATGAGTAGCCGGTCTGGTGATCCGACGGTGTCGGAGCCCGCCGCCCCGAGCCCTCCGATCCCCGGGTTCGTATCGATCGTGACCCCCTGTCTCAACGAGGAGCTCACCGTCGGCGAGTTCGTCGACTGGTGCCACGAGGGCCTCGAGCGAGCGGGTGTCGACGGGGAGGTCGTGATCGTCGACAGCTCCACCGACCGCTCGCGGGAGATCGCCGAGGAGCACGGCGCCCGGGTGCTGAGCTTCCCCAAGCGGGGCCTCGGGCGGGCCTACATCGATGCCCAGCCCCTGCTGCGGGGCGAGTACATCATCATGGGCGACTGCGATCTCACCTACGACTTCCGCGAGATCGCGCCCTTCGTGGACGAACTCGCCCAGGGCCACGAGTTCGTCATGGGCAGCCGCTTCCGCGGCTACATCGAGCCCGGGGCGATGCCGAAGCTGCATCGCTTCTTCGGAACCCCGCTCACCACGTGGATCCTGAATCGGATCTACCGCGCGGGCTTCAGCGACATCCACTGCGGGATGCGCGCCATGACGGCCGACGCCCTGCGACGCATCGACCTGCAGAGCCAGTCCTGGGAGTACGCGTCGGAGATGGTGATCAAGGCGGCCCGGTTGCGCCTCGACTGCGCCGAGGTGCCCGTCCGCTTCTACCGTGACCGGGATGGGCGCGAGAGCCATCACAAGCGCCTCGGATGGTGGTCGCCGTGGGCGGCCGGGTGGCGGAACCTCTCGGTGATGCTCCTCTACGCGCCCGACTTCTTCCTCGTCCTGCCCGGTCTGTTCATGCTCATCCTCGGCATCGGGCTGACGAGCCTCCTCGCCGGGGGGCCTCTGCACGTCGCCGGCCTGGGCCTCGACCTCCACTGGATGCTCCTCGGGCTCACGCTGAGCGTCCTCGGTTACAGCGCGCTCCAATTGGGAGTCCTCGCCCGCGTGCACTACAACTTCCACCCCGTATTCCGGCGGCGCGCCATGGCGCTGGCCACCATCAACCGCGGCAGTCTCGTCGCCGGCGCGCTGATCGGCATCGGCCTCATCCTCAACGCGTTCCTCGTCGCGGACTGGGTCAGCAACGGGTTCCGGCTCACGGACCTGTCCTACTACGGTGTGTTCGGCCTCCTGCTGATCGTCCTGGGTTTCCAGACCTTCACCTTCACCCTGCTCCTGCAGATGATGGGCCGCCGCGGAGGATCGGGCTCGTGAGCACGCACACCCCCGGGGGGAGGACCGAGTCCTACGGGGAGAGGGGGCTGAGCGCGGTCGACCGGCTCGGGGTGGCGCTGTCGACCCGGCGCGTCCGACGGGGCGTGCGGAGCGACCCCGCCCCACGGGTGATCGACCTCGGGTGCGGACACGAGGCGCGGTTGCTGCGCTCCCTCGCGCCCACCATCGCCTCGGGGATCGGAGTCGACCTCAACATCGCCGCGAGCGCGAAGGTGGTGCCGGGGCTGAGCTTCCGCGAGGAGCCGATCGAGGCGGTGCTCCCCACCCTGCCCGACGCCTCCGCGGATCTCGTCCTCATGATCTCCGTCCTCGAGCACCTGCCCGAGCCCGGGCAGGCGCTGGTCGAGTGCCGCCGGATCCTCGCGCCGGGCGGAGTGCTGATGGTCAACGTCCCGACCTGGGTCGGCAAGCGCTTCCTCGAGTTCTCGGCCTTCAGGCTCGGGTTGTCGCCCGCCTGCGAGATGGACGACCACCGCATGTACTACGGCCGCCGCGACCTGTGGCCGCTCCTCGTGCGCGCCGGCTTCCGTCCGAGCAGGATCCGGGTCGGGTACCACAAGCTCGGGCTCAACCTGTTCGCGACCGCCACGGCCGATCGTTGAGGGCCCTCGTCCGGCGTGTCCTCCCCGCCGAGCTCCAGGCCCCGGCGCCCGGGCTCGCCCGCCGGATCGTCGCTCGTACCGGCTACTTCCGTCTGCGCACGAGGGTCGCGGCACACGGTGATCGCATTCCGGACGACCACCTCTACCAGCCGCTCTACTCCCCCTGGCTGGGGGACCCCGACTTCGAGCGTGTGTACGCGGCCACCGCGGGCCGGACCCTGGTCAGCAGGGATCGCTGTTACCTGCTCTGGCGCACGTTGTGCCAGTGCCTCCACCTCGACGGCGACGCCATCGAGTGCGGGGTCTTCCGCGGGGGCACCGCCCTGCTGGAGGCCACGGTCATCCGCGAACGGGTCGGCGAGAGGCCGCTCCACCTGGTCGACAGCTTCGCCGGGATGCCCGGCACCACCGATGGCATCGACCGCCTGCGGGAGGGTGACCTCGGCTCCACCTCCGCCGCCGACGTCCGCGCCGCTCTCGCGCCGTTCCCCTTCGCCCGGGTCTACGAGGGCTACATCCCCGGCATCCTCGGTGACGTGCCGGCGGAGCGCATCGCCTGGGCGCATATCGACGTCGACATCTACGCCGCCGCGCGCGACAGCCTCGAGTGGATATATCCCCGGGTCGTCCCCGGGGGTGCGATCATCCTCGACGACTACGGGTTCCCGAGCTGCCCCGGCGGGCGCCGGGCGGTGGACGAATTCTTCGCCGGCCGGCCGGAGGTGCCGATCTGCCTGCCCACCGGCCAGTGTCTCGTGGTGAAGCTCCCGTAGGCGTGCCGGCGATGTCCCTCCGGCTCACACGGCCGAGGGTCCTGCTCGGCGCGATCGCGCTCGTCGTCTGCGCCTTCTACTTCTGGACCGCCTACACGAGCGGCCCGGGCACGGGCTACTACGACCTCCAGACGGATGCATTCCTGGACGGGCGGGCGAGTCTGTCGGTGGTGCCGGCTCCCGAGCTGCTGGCTCTGCCCGACCCGTACGACCCGGCCCAGAACGCCCCCTACCGGCTGCACGACGCCTCGCTCTACGACGGCCGGTACTACCTCTACTTCGGTCCGACGCCGGTGTTCCTCGTCCACCTCCCCTTCCGCCTCGTCGGGGTGCACGCCAGCGACGCGCTCGCGTCGGCCCTCCTCGCCTCGGTGGGCTACCTGTTCGCGCTCGCGCTGATGAGGTTCCTGATCGCCCGGTTCCGGCCCGGGACCTCGCTCGTCACCCAGGCGATCGCGGCCGTCGTGCTCGGGCTCTGCAACGTCGTCCCGTTCCTCCTGCGCCGGCCCGCGGTCTACGAGGTCGCCATCGCCGCGGGCTACTGCTGCCTGATGGCCGCGTTGTACCTCACCCTCACGGGCGCGCTGCGCCCCAGGCCGAGTCTGATCCGTCTCGGGCTGGGCAGCCTGGCCCTCGGGCTGGCACTCGGCGCCCGCCCGCATCTGATCCTCGCGATGCCGGTGTTCGCCTGGGCGTGGCATCGGGCCTGGTCAGCGCGGAACGCCGGAACCGGTCTGCGCGTGCTCGCCGCCGCCGCCACCCCGCTCGCGGTCTGCATGGCGCTGCTCGCGGTCTACAACCTGGTCCGCTTCGGCTCCCTCACCGAGTTCGGCTCGAGCTACCAGCTCGCCGGCATCAACACGAACACCATGGACCGCTTCTCCCTCGATCGCCTGGTCCCGGGCGTCTACTTCTATCTCCTGGCACCGCCTGAGCTGGACGGGGTGTTCCCCTTCGCCCATCTCTTCCCCGACTACCCCGGGGAGCTCGCCCCCGAGTACGCCGCCGGCATCGAGGCCGTCTCCGGCGTGTTCGCCACAACGCCGCTCCTGCTGCTCGCTCTCGCCGCCCCGGTCCTGTGGCTCCGCGGGGCCGCGGCCAGGAGCGAGCCGGCCGTGCTCGCGCTCATCCTCCTCGCGAGCGGCTTGCTGGTCGTGATGGCCCCCATCCTGACGTTCGACGGAGCGACCATGCGGTACGGCGTGGACTTCGCCTCGCTCCTGCTCCTGTCCGCGCTGCTCGTGTGGCTGCTTCTCGAGGAGCGACTCCGCGGAGCGGCCCTGGCCTCTGCGCGGGCGATCGCCGGGGCGGCCGCCCTCCTCGGAGTCCTCTTCGCCCTCGCCTTCTCCGTGGTCGGCTACACCGACGGCCTGCGGAACAATCACCCGGACGTGTACCGCACGATCGAGCGGGTGGTCACCCTGGGCACGGCCGACCCCCCGTCCCCGCCCTGAGGGCAGGTCACCGCTCGGCCGCTAGCATGCCCTTCGAGATGGGGGAGTCCACCGTTCCGCCGGGCATCGCAACCCGGCTCATGACACGTCTTCCGCGCCCCGCGGTGCTGTCCAAGTTCGCCTTCACGGGCGCCCTCGTGGCCCTCGTCCACCTCTGCCTGGTCAGCCTGCTGGTGCTGGCCGGGCTCCCGATCCAGATCGCGCTCGCGATGGGGTACGTCGTCGCCCTGGCCTTCCACTTCACGATGAACCGCCAGTGGGTGTTCAGCGCGGAGGGCGGCTACGTCCTGCACATCAGCCGCCAGGGTGCGCGCTACCTGGCGCTCGCGGGCTTCTCATACGCCGTCACCGCGACGGCCGTCGCGGTGCTCCCTGATCTCATCGGGGTCCACGAGCTGGTCGCGTTCGTGGCCTCGACCCTGGGCATGGCCGCGGTCAGCTTCGTGCTGCTCCACGCCTGGGTCTTCCGCGCGGCCCCCGGAGGAACCGCGTGAGCCTGCCCGTCGTGTCGGTCGTCGTGCCGTGTCTCAACGAGGAGGACAACGTCGGCCCGCTCTACGAGCGGGTTCAGGCGACCCTCGTCGCGGCGCAGGTGGACTACGAGATCATCTTCAGCCTCGACCCGTGTTCCGACGCGACCGAGGACCGCATCCGCGAGCTCCGCGTTCGGGATCCACGCGTCAAGTTGCTGCGCCTCTCGCGCCGCTTCGGCCAGCCGGCTGCCACCTTGGCGGGCCTCCGGATGGCCTCCGGCGACGCGGTGGTGGTGATCGATTGCGACCTCCAGGACCCACCCGAGCTGATCGGCGACATGATCAAGAGCTGGACCGAGGGCTTCGACGTGGTCTACGCCCAGCGTCGCTCCCGCGCCGGGGAGACGCTGCCCAAGCGGATCGTCGCCGCGCTCGGCTACCGGGTCATCCGCAAGGTGTCCGAGGTCGAGATCCCCCCGAACACGGGGGACTTCCGCCTGATGAGCCGTCGCACGGTCGACGAGGTGCTGCGTCTCAACGAGACGCACGGCTTCCTGCGGGGCATGGTGGCGGTCGTCGGCTTCCCGCAGACCAGCGTCCTCTACGACCGCGACGCGCGGGCGACCGGGAGCGGCAAGTACAACCGCTTCACCGGCTCGATCCGGATCGGCCTCAACGGCATCGTCGGCTTCTCGCGCTATCCGCTCCAGATCATCACGATCATCGGCTTCGTCACGTTCACCTTCGCCATGCTGCTCGCGCTGACGTACCTGGTGCTGAGGCTGGCGGGCGTCGAGATCGTCTGGGGCAACCCGACGCTGGTCATGATCGTGTCCTTCTTCAGCGGCATCCAGCTGCTGAGCCTCGGGGTGATCGGCGAGTACGTGGGGCGCATCTACGACGAGGTCAAGCGCCGCCCGGTCTTCGTGGTCGACGCCCTCGAGGGCTTCGAGCGCCCGATGGCCCGCATCGAGGAGGGGCCGGCCAACGGGGCCGGCATCCCCCACCCGCCCTCGGCCGGCCTGCGCCCCTAGCCGTGCCGATGCCCGGCCTGCCCCCCGTCGCCATCCTCGCGGGCGGTCTGGGCACGCGCCTCGGCGCGGTGGCGACGCAGATCCCGAAGGGGATGATGCCCGTCAACGGGCGGCCCTTCCTCGCCCACGTGATGGAGCTGCTGGCCCGCAACGGGGCCGAGCGCGTCGTCATCTGCCGAGGACACCTCGGCGAGGCGATCGAGCAGGGGCTCGGCGACGGCGCCGCCCTCGGGGTGGAGATCGTGTACTCCGACGAGGGCCCGGTGCCGATCGGCACGGCGGGCGCCCTGCGCCGGGCCCTGCCGATGCTCGGCGAGCGGTTCCTCGTGATGTACGGCGACACCTACCTGCGCGTCGATTACGCGGCGGTCGCAGAGACGCATCGGCGCACGGGACTCCCGGCCCTGATGACCGTTCTGCGCAACGACGGCCGCTGGGGCCCCAGCAATGCGTCCTACGCGCGCGGTCGCGTGCTCTACGACAAGCGCGACCCCCCGCCCGGCGCGGCCTGGATCGACTACGGCCTGCTGGCGTTCACCGCCGGCGCGCTCCGCGAGGGCGACGAGACCGATGTGGCCGACGTCCTGGCGCGCATCTCCCGCGCCGGGGGTCTCGCTGGAGTTCCGGTGCGGCGGCGCTTCTACGAGATCGGGACGCCCGAGGCGCTCGCCGAGACCGAGCGCTTCCTGGCCCGGACGGGCGACGGCGGCTAGAGGGGGACTCCCCGCCCGGTCAGCGCGGGGTCAGCCGCATCCCCTGGAACCTCACCAGCAGCGACCGCCCGTCGCCGGGGGGCGCGGTCGTCGCGCCGGGGGACGCATCGAGCGTCACCGGGACGGCCGACCGCGCCGGCAGCACCAGGTTCACCGCGACCGGCGTCATCACGTCGCCTGCCAGCCGCTGGCGGGCCTCGCCGCGCGGTGCCGTGATGGTGAGCGTCCGTGCGCGGCCATAGCTGAGGGCCTCCAGCTCCAGCCGCACCCTGCGCGGCGCGTCGGCCCGGTTGGAGAGCACCAGCTGGGAGGCCTGCGCGGTCCAGGCGAAGGTCGTCCCCGCGTCGTCCTCGCTCGGATACCAACCCGGGCCGAAGGGCGTCAGATCGAGCTCGGGCGCCACCGTCAGCGAGTACACCGGGTTGGCCCACACCGGGGCGCGCTGCGTGGCCACCGGCTGGTCGCGCGTCCGCAGCACGTGGGTCCACGGCTGCCCCGGGCGCCACTCGTCCCCCCCGCCGGGCGTGAGGTACGAGCCCGTGCTCCCGAGGCCGATCGTGGTGAGGCCGGCCTCGCCGGTGCCGAAATAGGCGGCCATCATCCGCATCTGGAAGGAGCGGTCGTCGGGTGCGGCCCCCTCCACGAGCACCACCGATCCCTCCGGCAGATCCTGCAGCGCCCGCCCCATCTGCACGTCGGCCGCCCGGAAGCCGGTCCCGCCTCCGGCCTGGGCCTCCAGCACCGAGCCGGTGACCGGCAGCCAGATCGCCGCGACCAGCCCGATCGCCAGCAGGCGGGTCGTGCGGCCCCGGATGGCGGTTCTCGCAACGAGGCCCACCACCACGAGCCCGCCGAGGATCGCCGCCCCCGACGTCAGGCCCTTGTAGACCTGGTAGGGGAGCTCGTCCATGAAGCCGTAGCGGACGACCACGGCGGCCGTCGTCACGACGACGCCGGCCGTGGTCGCGGGCAGCACCCAGCCCTCGCCGCGCGGCCGGCGCCAGGGCGTCAGGCCCACGGCGTAGGCCGCCAGCATCAGCACGAGAGCGGCGACCGTGGACCACGCCAGCGGTGCGAGCGAGAAGAGCGAGAAGGCGCTGGTCGCCCCGACCGCGTAGGCGGCGTAGCCGCCCGCGGTGAAGAACTGGGTCAGCCCTCCGGCGACCACCGAGTCGAGGAAGAGCAGATTCTGGGTGCTGCGCCACATCGCGATCGGCACGACGATCATCAACGCGACGAGGAGGGCGGCGATCAGCGCGGCGGCGCGCAGCACGCGCGCGCGCTGCCCGGCGCCGCCGAGGGCCGACAGGCGCGTGCCCTGCCAGCCCGGTTGCGCCGGGGCGAGCGCCGCGAGGGCCACCACCGGCAGCACCAGCCACGGAAGCACCGCGGGGTACACGCCGACGACCGCGCCCACGGCGAGGGCGGCCACGACGAGGGTCGCCACCCCCGGTCGCCGGGTGAAGCGCAGGAAGGCCGAGACGGCCACGGGCCAGAGGCAGAGGCTCACGAACTGGGTCGTGTAGTTCTCCCCGAAGGGCAGCGCCAGCGCCGGCATGGCCACCGCCAGCACGACCAGGCCGGTCGACGGCAGGTCGAGGCGCGGGTCGACGTCCTCGGCCAGCATGATCCAGCCGCCCACGGCGGCGGCCGCCGCGACCGCGGCCGCGGCGTTGACCACCTCGAAGCCCTCGCGGCCGAGCAGCGAGCCGAGCAGCGAGGCGAAGTGCTCGAAGCCGATGCCGAAGTGGTTGCTGAAGGTGCTCCACGGCACGAGCGTCAGCGGCTGGGCGACATCGGGTGCCAGGGTCCGCGGCGCGGGGTGGGCCATGATCCAGTCGACCAGCGTCGCGTAGCCCCAGCCGTCGTTGTTGGACACGGCGATCGTGGTCGGGAAGCCCAGGTGCATCGTCGGGATCAGGGCGGCGACCCCCGCAAGGAGCGAGCCGCCGAGTGCGACCGTCCCGCGCCGACCCGGCCGCAGCGCCCCGCCCAGCGCGAGCGGCCCGCCGTCTGCCGACCGCCGGCGCCGCCAGATGGCCCCGCCCAGCGCCAGCAGGACGATCGCGACCACGAGAAGCGCGCCGTCCTCTCCCGAGAGGGCCGCGCCGGTGAGGTAGAGGACCGCGATCAGCGCGCAGAGCCCGAGCGGGATCGTCGAGGCACCGAGCCATCGCCCGGCGGGATCGGTGAGGCCGTTCACCGCGATGCCGGCCAGCAGGCACAGCACGAGGCCGGTGACCAGGATGGAGAGGACCGCGAGCATCAGGCGGCGGGGACCCCGAGGGCCGCGCCGAGCGTGGTCCTGAGACGCTCCTCGACGACGCCGGGCTCGACCGCAGCGAGGGCGTCGCGCGCGCCCTCGCGCAGGCGCCCGCGCAGCGCATCGTCGCCGAGCACCGCCGCGAGAGCCTCGGCCGCCAGCCGGGGGTCGCCGTCCGGCAGCACGATGCCGCCGCCGCCGAGGGTCTCGCCCACCGCGCCGGCGTCCCGCGCCACCACCGGCGCCCCGGCGCGCATGGCCTCCACCAGCGGCGCGCAGAAGCCCTCGTGCCGGGAGAGCAGGCACACCACTCCCGCGCGGGCGTAGAGGTCGTCGCGCTCGGCCTCGCTCACCGCTCCGTGAAAGGTGACGCCGCCGCAGCCGATCCTCTCCACCAGCACCTCCAGCCCGGCGCCGTAGCGCTCCCATCCCGCCGGTGACCCCACCAGGTCGAGGGTCGCCCCCGGGCGGTGGAGCGTGCGCAGCAGCGCGAACGCCTTCACGAGGTCGTCGACGCCCTTGCTCGGCGACACCCGGCCCACGAACAGCACCGAGTCGCCCCGCGCCCGCTCGGGCGGCCGGGGCCCGTGCGGCAGCAGCAGGGGCACCACCTCCACGTCCCCGAACCCCGCGCCGCGCAGGTCGGCGGCGTTGAAGGCGGAGTCGGCGATCACGAGGTCCCAGGCGTCCGCCAGGCCCGGCAGCTCGGCGAGGGCCCGCGCGCACCGGTCGGCGACCGGTCCCGGCGGCACGAGCTCCGGGGGGGTGACGTTGTGGAAGACGAGCACCTTCGGCCCGCCCTTAGCGCTCACGATCTCGGCGATGCCGTCGGCCCAGATGCTGAAGTGGACCACCCAGGCGGCGCCGGGACCCTCGGCGAAGGCCTGCTCCAGCCCGATCACCTCGCCCTCGCAGTCCGGGTGCCAGCCGTCGGCCACCAGCACGGCCTCGAGCCCCCACGACGCGAGCAGCGCCGTGTGGCGGCGCGCCTGGTCGGAGACCGCGTCGGTGGGCGCGAGGGTGGGCACGAAGACGTGGACCCGGCGCGGTCGCCCTGCCATCAGGTCACGTCCTCGAGTGGCAGGTGGGCGATCACCGCGAACTGCTCGTCGGGGCTCGACGGACCGCGCTCGCGGAGCGGCCGCCAGGCCGCGGCCGGATCGGCGGCCGGCACCACCCCGGCGGCGCAGTCGGCCCGCACGAAGAACGCGTTGACGCCGTTCGAGTCGCACCCGGCCAGCACGTAGCCCTTGCGCGCACCGACGCGCGCGAGCGCCGTGACCGAGGCGCCGTGGTAGTAGCCGCTCGGGTGACGGGCCATGCGGTCGAAGCCCGGGTCGTAGGGCACGCTCACCGCGCGATCGGGGCCGAAGGTGGCGTTGTACTCCACCACCAGCACGCGGGGGCTGCAGCGGGTGATCGCCTCCCACACCCAGAGGTCGTTGCCGTCGATGTCGATCGAGAGCAGGTCGATCTCGCCCTCCGCGCCGACCTCGGCGAGCAGGTCGTCGATCCCCTCGCGCGTCACGTGGCGCTCGGTCACCCGCACCGCGTCACGCGTGCGCGCGAGCCCGGCGTAGAACGCCCGGGCCGAGGCGACGCCGCCCGGGTCGCGGTCGATCATCGCCCCGCTCCACCCGAAGTTGATCGCCAGGTTCGCCGTGTTGCACTGGCGGCCGTCCTCGATGCCGATCTCGACGAAGCGCCGGGTGACCGGGCCGATCAGCGACAGCAGGTGCAGGATGATGCCGTCCTCGCCGTTCTGCGAGTACGCGCGGCACTCGACGGCTTCCAGGTCGAGCGGGCCGGCATGCGGGGCGGCCAGGTCGGAGTGGATCGCGCGCAGGGCGGCCGATGCCGTCCAGCGACGGCCGTCCTCGAGCTGGTGCAGCCGCTCGCCGAACGCCGCCCCCAGCGCACGGACGTCCTCGGCGAGCCCGGCGATCGCCGCGGCGCGACGCCGGTTGGCGGTGGCCGCCGCCGCGGCCACGCCCTCTCGGGCCCTCTGCTCGGCGTCATGGGCCAGCTTCAGCCACGCCACCGCCTCGCGCAGCCGCGCATCGGCCTCGTCCCCGCCGCCCGCGCCCCGCAGCCGCGCTCCGCGGCCGGCGGGTGTCGAGGGGGTCTGCAGATAGCGGTCGACCGGCGTGAGCGGCTCCACCGGCTCCACCTCGGCGGCGAGCCAGTCGAGGCCGTCGTAGTCGCCCGCCGACTCCCGGGCCGCGACCCGCCGCCTCAGCTCGTCGAACAGCTCCTCGTTCATGCGGCGGCCCTCCGCGGGGCTGCGACGGCCGCCACCAGCTCCTCGAGCCGGGTGCCGACCGCCTCCGGACGGAAGCGCCCGAGCGCGTACCGGCGGCCCTGGGCCCCGAGCGCGTCGGCGCGTGCCGGGTCCTCCACCAGGGCGATCAGGCCCTCGGCGTACTCGGCCGAGTCGGCGAACCACAACCCGCCGCCCGAGCGGCGCACCTGGCCGACCAGCACGGGCGATCGCGCGCTCACCACGACCGGGCGGCCCTGCATCCACGACTCGAGCACCGCCATCGACAGGCTCTCGTATGGCGACGGCAGGATCAGGGCGGTTGCGCCCGCCAGCAGCGCCGCCTTCTCCTCCTCGGTGACGAAGCCGCGCACGTCGAGCCACGGGGCGTCGGGCAGGTCCATCGCCACTCGGCCGGCCATCACCAGACGCGGCACGGCGAGGCTCGTGCGTTCCGCAGCCCGGTGGATCTTCAGGAGATCCGCGCACCCCTTCGACGGCTCGATGCGCCCGAGGTAGAGGACGTAGGGGTTTCGCGGATCCGGTGCCGGCGCGGGGGCGGGCGCGTCCACGCCCACCCCCACCAGGCGCGAGAGGGCGCGCAAGGGGCCGAACCGCGAACGGCAGAAATCGCGCTCCTCCGGCGTGCTGAAGGCGAGGCCCCGCGCGAGGCGGAAGGTACGGTCCATTATCGGGAAGGCCGCCGGAGGCTCGTCGTGGAGGGCCGGGATCATCAGGGAGCGATCGGCGACCAGCGGGAGCCCCTCCCAGGTCGTGGCGTAGAGGTACGGCACGAAGAGGACGGCATCGTACCCGGCGCCATCCCGGTCCAGGTGATCCAGTAGTCCCGGCGCGTGCGGTCCCTGCTCGCGCATCCAGCGCTCCAGCCCGAGTGCGCCGAGCTCGCCGCGTGCCGCCGCCGTGTACCAGCGGTTGAAGCGCTCGGGCACGCGGGGCTCGGGCACCCGGAAGCGCCGCACGGCCACCGCGCCATCGTGCGAGACGCCCTCGGGGTAGTGGTCCTCCCACGTCTGGTAGTCGTGGGCGCAGGTGGTCAGCACGGTCACGTCGTGGCTCCGTGCCAGCCACCCGGCCACCCAGCGCGCGAGGCCCTCGGCGCCACCGCCGATGTCCGGCCCGAAGCGCGGCACCACGACCGCCAGGCGCATCTCCCCGCTCATCGCGCCACGGCCCCGGCCGACTGGCGGGCCAGCTCCATCCCCTCCAGCACGCGCAGGGCCACCTGGCGCGGCGAGGGCAGGCGACCGGCGACAGTGCGCCCGCGGGCGCCGAGGGCCTGCGCCACGGGCGGGTTGGCCATCAGGAAGAGCGTCGCCTCCACGGCCTCCGCCACCGAGTGCGCCCGCAGGGCGCGCCCGCGGCGCAGCAGCTCGTGGTCGTCGGTCTGGGGCAGCACCACCACCGCCCGCCCGGCGGCCCACGCCTCCAGGGCGGCCGTGAGCGGGGCGACCCCGCGCCCCCACACCCAGGCCACGGCGGCGCCCGGCCGTGGATCGGGGGCGGTCTGCCGCCGCCACGCCCGCACCACCTCGTCGGGCGCGTCCCCCGGATCGAGGCCCATCGTGTCGGCCCGCGGCTCGGGGGCGGCCAGCCCGGCCACCACCACCGGCCGGTCATGGAGGGCGTCGGGAAAGGCGTGCGCCTCGGAGGCGTCGAGCAGGATCACGGAGTCCGCGACCGCGACGAGCGCCGCGCCCCAGGGGGTCGGCCGCCCGGGCCCGCGCGCCGGAATCACGGCCAGGGGCCGTCGCACGTCGGCGCCCGGCACCATCGGATCGTCGGCCCCCACCGCGAGGGTGCCGCCGAGCGCCGCCGCGCCCGGGCCGAGCGCGTCGATCACCCGGGCGACCATCCGGCCGGTGGCGGGCGCGAGCCCGGCGGAGACGTGGACCCTCACGGCAGGGCCTCCACGAAGGCGCGCAGGCGCGCCGCCACCGCGTCGTGCCCGAAGTGCTCCAGCTGCGCCCGGCGCCCGTCGGCCATCCGCGCCGCGACCGCCGGGTCGCCCACCGCCATGCGCACCGCCTCGGCCACGATCGAGGGGTGCTTGTCGTCGATCACGAGGGCCGCCGCCCCGACGGTCTCGGGCACCGCGCCGGCCGCGAAGGCCACGATGGGCAGGTCGGCCGCCATCGCCTCGATCAGCGGCACGCAGTAGCCCTCGTGATCGGAGAGGCAGACGAAGCAGTCGCTCTCGGCGTAGGCACGCGCCAGGGACGCGTCGTCCACCGACCCGGCGTAGTCGATGTGGTCCTCGAGGCGCAGCGCGGCGGTGAGGCGGCGGCACCGGTCCTCGTAGGGCTCCATCCCCTCCCAGGTCCCCACGAGCGTCAGGCTCGCATCGGAGCCGGTCTGGCGCAGCGCCGCGAGCGCCGCGATGAGGTGGTGCTGAGCCTTGTTGGGAACCCCGCGGCCCACGAAGAGCAGGCGCAGGCGCCCGTCGGCGCGCGACCGCCGCGGCGCCACCGGCAGCTCGCGGCGCATCACGCCGATGACATCCGCCGAGGGGTAGCCGAGGGACATGAGCTCGTCGGCGTTGAAGCACGAGTCGGCGGCGGCGGCCCGCACGCGGCCGGCGAGCAGCGCGAGCTCGGCGCGGCCCTGCTCGCAGGCCGCCGCCACGGCCGGGGCGTCCTCCCACAGCAGCTCCGCCGGAGTGATGTTGTGGTAATGGATCGCCGACCGCTCGCAGCGGTCGAGGACGTGGCCGAAGGCCGGGCTGCCGATGGAGTAGTGCAGGATCGCCGCGTCGCCCGGGCGGGCCACGCGGTCCCAGTCGCCGACCGGGCGCACGATGTGCGCGAGAGCCGGGTGGATGCGGCCCTCCTCACAGAGGATCTCCGACCGGAACCCCATCGCCTGCAGGGATCTCTGCGCCTCGAGCAGGTGGTGCGAGATCGCGTCGCGGGGTACGGCGCCCGCGCACACCTGGTGCACACCGGCGCCGTTCACGACCACGACTCCAGCGCCGCCAGGAACCGGCCGCGCACCTCGTCCCACGAGAACGTGCCGAGCGCGTACGCCGCCCCGGCCGCGGCCATCTGGTCGCGCAGCGCCGGGTCCTCCAGCAACGCGTCGAGCGCCTCCGCGAAGCCCTCGGCCGAGTCGAACCAGAGGCCGCCCCCCGATGCCCGGCAGTGGCTGACCAGCACCGACGAGCCCCCGTTGACGAGTGCCGGCGTGCCGGCGATCCACGCCTCCAGCAGCACCATCCCGAAGCTCTCGAGCGTCGAGGGGTGCAGCAGCACCGACGCCCCGGCGTAGGCGGCGGCCCGCTCGGCGTCGGGCACGAACCCGAGCTCGATGACGTGGGCGGCGATCTCCTCGGGTACCGGCAGATCACCCGAGCCCATCAGCCCCAGGGGCGGGGCATCGGGGTGCGCGGCGCGGTAGGCGGCGTAGTGGCGGAAGAGCAGCGGGACGCCCTTGCCCTCCTCGCGCCGCCCGGCGTAGAGCAGGTAGCCGGGCGCGATGCCCCGCGCGCGGCAGAAGGCCTCGACCGCGGCGGCCGTGGGCGGCGCCTCGGGGGAGTAGCCCACACCCACCACGGTGGCGCTCGCGGCCGGGGCGAGCGTTCCGATCAGCTCCCGCTCGCCCTCCGAGTTGGCCATGCAGCCGGCCACGCCCTGCAGCGCGTCGCGAACGAGGGGCAGGTGGGCGTGCGGCTCGTCGTGCATGCACGGGATGAGCGCCGTGCGCCCGGGGTGGGCGGCCGCGGCCCAGAAGGCCGTGCCGAACAGGTACGGCACGCCAACGATCCACGAGCCGCGCCGCTCGGCCAGCGCCGCCTGCAGCCGGTCCGACCACGCCCCGTTGGCCATCCACTCCAGCTGCGCGGTGTAGCCGAGCGTGTGTCCGAGGGCGATCGCGCTGTGGTGTCGCCAGAACAGGTCCGCGTCGCGCGAGCGGTTCACCGCGAAGCGGTGAACCGGCACCCCGCCCTCCACCGTCGTTCCCTCCGGGTGGTGGTCCTCCCAGGTGAAGTGGTCGATCGCGCAGGTGGTGAGCACCTCCACCGGCGTGCCGTGGGCGGCCAGGTCCTCGGCCACGAGGCGGCAGAGCGTCTCGGCCCCGCCGACGATGCCGGCGCCGTAGCGCGGCACCACGAAGGCTACCCGGGGCCCCCCGGACGCGACGGCCACTCAGCCCTGCGGCGTGTCGCCGCCCTCGAGGCGGGCGATCCGCGCCTCCGCGGAGTGCAGGAGGCCGATCAGCTCCTCCACGCGTCCCTCCAGCTGTCCCAGGTCGCGCTGGCGCTCGATCTCGGCCTCGCGCACCGCGTCCACCGCGCGCGCCGCCTCGGCCTTCACGTCGGTCAGTTCCTGCTGCAGGCGCGTGATCTCGTGGGCCATGCGGGCCAGATAGGCCACGAGCGAGCCGTGGTACGCGTTGAGCTGGGCGGTGAGGCTGTAGCCCGGCTGGCTCACGCCGCGCACCAGCGTCCCCTTGACCTTGCTCACCACCGGGCCGACGACGGGCTTCGTGGAGGGGCCCACTGCGGTGTCGTAGTGCATCACGGCGAGCCCGCGGACCCGCTCCAGCTCCTCGGGCGAGAAGGGCTCCGCGGCCGGCGGCCGGTCGACGATCAGCGCGTCCACGCCGTAGAGGCCGCGCGCCTTCTTCTCGGCGACCCGCTCGCGCAGGTCGGCCATGACGGCGTCGACGTCGATCACCTCGCGGAGGTCGGCGCTCTCCGGCACTCCGCGGTCGTCGCCGGGGGTCTCATGTGGAGCCGGGGTTCCGATCGGCCGACTCTACAGTTCGACGTCGGGGTCGCCGGCCGGCAGGGAGGTCGCCCACGAGCCGGTCTGGCCCCCGGCTGCATCGACCGTCCAGCCGCCGCTCATGTCGACGGGCCCGATGCCGGTCACCGCCGGGAAGACGCTGAACTCCAGCCAGCGGTCGAGCCAGTGGTAGACCACCGACTCGTCGAACGAGACCACCGCCATCTGCACGGTGAAGCGGCCGTCGTGCAGGGGGAGCGCGGGCACGGTGAAGCGCACCGTCGCACCGCTCTCGATGCCGGGGATCTCGAGCGCGTCGAGCCGGGTGTTGGTGCCGAAGAAGAGCGGGCCGTCCACCGAGTTGATGCTGATCCCGAAGATCGGAGTCTCCACCGGGGTCGTCGCCTCGATCTCCATCTCGATCGTGAAGGGCTCGCCGCTGACGAACCGGTCCGTGGGCCCGTCGGGGCCGATCAGGCGGGCGCTGCGGATGACGACGTCGCGGTTGCCCCAGACGCGGGGGTCCGCGTCCGTCTCGTCCTCGGTCGCACCCTCGTCGGCCGGCCGCCCGTCGCCGGCGAGATGGCGGTGGTAGGTGGCGAGCACGTCCGCGGTGGCGCCGTCGTCGACGATGCGCCCGCCCTCGAGCAGCACCGCCCGGTCGCAGACGCGCTCCACCGCGGCCGGGTCGTGCGACACGAACACGAGGGTCCCGCCGTTGCGACGGAAGTCGAAGATCCGGCCGAAGCACTTGCGCTGGAAGGCCTCGTCGCCCACGGCCAGCACCTCGTCCAGGAGCAGCACCTGGGGCTGGACGTAGGACGAGATCGAGAAGGCGAGTCGCATCGACATGCCGCTCGAATAGGTGCGCACCGGCATGTCGATGAACTCGGCGATCTCGGCGAACGAGACGATGTCGTCGAAGCGGTCGTCGACGTCGCGTTCCGAGAGGCCGTGGATGGAGGCGTTCATGTACACGTTCTCACGCCCGGTGAAGTCGGGGTGGAATCCCGCCCCGAGTTCGAGCATCGACGCGACGGTGCCCGCGATCTCCACCGAGCCCTCCTGCGGCGGGATGATGCCCGCGAGCAGCTTCAGGAGGGTGCTCTTGCCCGATCCGTTCTGACCGATGATGCCGATCGCCTCGCCCGGGGCGACGTCGAGGTCGATCCCGCTCACGGCCCACAGCTCCGTGAAGTGCGACCGCCGCCGCCGCAGGACGGTCTCCTTCAGGGTCAGGTTGCGGTCGTGGACGATCCGGAAGCTGCGCGACACCCCGCGCAGGCGGATGGCGCCCGGCTCCAGGGGCATCAGAGCTCGACCGCCATCTCACGCTCCAGCCGCTTGAAGACGGTCCACCCGATCGCCAGCACCGCGGCGCCCATGCCGAAGCTGTAGAGGACGTCCCCCAGCGCCGGCCAGCGGCCCCAGAACACCGAATCCTGGATCGCGATCACGAAGGGCGAGATCGGGTTGGCGTAGTGCAGCAGCGCCTCGGCCCAGCCCCTTCCCTGGAGGCCCTCGACGGCATCGAAGCTGTAGAAGATCGGCGTCAGGAAGATCCACGGCAGGCTGATCGCCGCGAGGATGTGCTCGACGTCGCGGAAGTAGACGTTGGCGGCCGACACCAGCAGCCCGAAGCCGACGGTGAACATCGCCAGCATCACGATCAGCACCGGGAACATGACCACCGGCGCGATCGAGCCGGTGGTCAGCAACAGGCACAACGGAAGCGCGATCACGAACATGGCGCCGGCGGTGAACGCGTTCCCCGTCATCGCAGCGAGGGGCACGATCTGGCGCGGGAAGCGGACCTTGGTCACGAGCCCCGCGTTCGCCACCAGGCTCCCCGAGGCGATCTGCGCACCGCCGAGGAAGAAGGTCCACACGGCGAGGCCCAGGAACAGGAAGAGCGCGTAGTACGGGATCTGGATCCGCAGCAGGAACTTGAACACCACCGAGTACGCGCCGACCATGATCGCGGGCGTGATGAGGGTCCACAGCAGCCCGAGGGCCGAGCCGCGGTAGCGCTGGCGCACCTCCCGCCGGACCAGGTTCCGGTAGAGCGGTCCGTAGCGACCCAGCGCCGGGGCGCGGGAGGTCACGTGCGCTCCCCGTCCCCGAGTGGTGCACGGTCGATGCGTCGCGCGGGCCCATCTCCTGAATCGGGACTCGTCGTAGCGCTGTGGCGGGACCCGCCCGCCGCAGCGCCCCATCGTAGGGGATCGGCCACCCGCCCTCAGCCGGCGGTCCGGTAGACCTCGTACCGGGTCCCGGCCGGGTGCCCGAACGCGACCGGCTCGATCATCGGGAAGGTGGCGACCGGCGTCCCCAGCGTCTCGCGGATCTGCGCGCGGTCGATGCCGCCGCAGTTGGTGTGCGTGGCGAACCACCCGATCCCGGCGCTCGCGAGGTAGGCGCCGGCCGGTAGGACGAGCGTGCGCAGCGACGCGCGGATCCCGTTGATCTCGTCGACGTGGGCGGGGAAGGCCAGTCCCGTGTGGTACTGGACCGTGTTCGGGCCTCCGAACACCCGGGTCACCTCGGGCGAGAAGCACGTGTCGAGCAGCGTCAGGTCACCGCCCGTCGCGTCCGCGATCCGCGCATAGGCCGAGGTGACCTCGGGGGCCACCGGGACCAGCCCGCCGGCGTCGACCGCCCGGGTGTGGGCGACCGTGGTCGGGACGGTGGCGGCCAGCAGCAGGGCGGCGGCGCCGGCCGAGGCCCGGGCGGGGCCATCGCCCCCCGTGAACGCGATCCAGAGCCAGGGGACGCCCAGCACGCAGATGAACAGGGCTCCGTAGGGCAGGAAACGATAGGGCTCCTGATCGACGCCCCACAGGTTGTTGTAGGTGAGCAGCGGCGTCAGCACCAGGAGGGCGATGAGCGCGGCGAGCCACGGCGTGAACCGCGGATCCTGTGGCCGGATGCGCCGCAGCCCGACGACGGCGGCGCCGCCGAGTACCAGCACGGGCAACTCGTGGACGATGACGCTCGAGACGGGGAGGGTCAGGTCGCGGACCTCGTTCTGCCGCTGGCGCGCGTAGAAGAAGCTGTCCTCGTCGCCGGCGGCCTGCAGCAGCCGCACGAACACCGGGGCCGCGATCAGCATCGCCGGCAGCGCGAAGGCGAGCCCCGGCGCCCACATGCGGGCGAGCCATCCGGGCTTGGCGATCAGCAGGGCCGAGACGACGACGATCAGGAGCGCGATCTTCGTGGTCGCCTCGACGCCGATCACGTCCGTCCCCATCAGCACCAGCAGCAGCAGCACCCCGGCGGCCGACCCGGCGGCCCAGCGGGGTGCGGGATGCTCGAGCAGGTCGGCCGTCAGCAGCACGCCGACGATGGTCACGACGCCGAAGATCGCGACGTAGGCGTGCAGATGGAACAGCGATCCGGCGAGCGCGCCGGCCGTCGCGGCCAGGAGGAGGCGCCGCCGTCCGTCGCTCGCGAGCAGTGCCGCGGTCGCGAGCAGCGCGAACCCGAGGAGCATCAGCGCGGCCCCCTCCGCGGTGCCCATCGCGAGGATGGACCACGGCGCCCACAGCACGACCGACATCTGCTGGTAGAGGCCGAGCCAGGCGCCGTCCTCCGCCCACCATGCGAGCGTGCCCACCACGAGGGGGACGGCCGCCAGGGCGTAGGCGCGCGTGCCGCGGGCCGCCCAGAGCGCCCACGCGCCGCACATCGCGACCAGGCCGGCGAGCACGAGCATGCCGAGCAGGTTCCAGACCGTCGGGACGTCGGTGCCGAGGGCCTGCGCGGCCTCCCCGATCACCCAGTAGTAGCCCGAGGTGTAGATCGAGCTGCCGGTGCCCGTGAAGGGCTCCACGAACGCCGAGCCGCCCTCCTGGACGTTGCGGGCGATCGACATGTAGGTGAGGTGGTCGAAGGTCGCGAACTCGACCGGGCGCGGCACCATCCGCACGGCCGACAGGTCGGTCTCGCGGTCGCCGAGGCCGAGCACCGGGAACCACGCCAGCAGCAGGACGCCGACGGCGCCCACCGCGGCCGAGAGCACGGCCGCCGCCGTCCTCCAGGAGATCGGCCGCGGGCCGGCGCGCTCCGGCGGCGGGACGGTCGGCTCGGGGGTGTCGCTCACGGCCGCCGCTCCACCGTCCACGGCGACACCTGGACGGAGACGACGCGCGGGTCGCCCGGCGCCACCGGGCGCGCCGGCGCGCCGAGGTTCGTCAGCCGGACGTCGTTGCGGCCCTCCTGAAGGGAGAGGTCGAGCGTCACCGTCCGGCGGGCGCCGACCGTGATCTCCTGCGAGCCGTCGCCGGGGAGGTCGATGCGGAGCGCCCGCTGCCCCACGGCGGCGTTGCGCGCCTCGAAGGTGACCCGGTGCCGCCCCGCCCGGGGCGCGAAGATCGTCACGCGGGCCGTCTCGCGCATGTAGCGCCAGGGGCGGCCCTCGAACCGCTCGGGCGGCCACCACGACGAGCGCTGGAAGATCGCCAGGCCGTCCGAGCGGGGCGCCGCGACCCGCCAGACCGCGCTCCCGTCCGGGAACGCGCGCACCACGGTGAACCCGGGCGGGGGGCTCGCCGCTGCGGGCGGGTTCACCGCCACGCTCGCATAGAGGTCCGGGCTGACGGTCACCAGGTCGATGCCCAGCGTGCTCAGCGCGCCCGCGGCGCCCGGCACACGCGGATCGGCGTACGCCGACGTCATGTCGGTGCCGACGCCGGTGAGCTGCGGGTCGCCGTTCGCGATCGTCCGGCCGTGTACGAGCTGTCCGAACATGTGGAAGCGCTCGAGCTGCTCGTCGGGATACGCGGGGAACGCGTAGACCTCGGCGTCGCCCGGGGCCTCGTCGCGCAGCCACGCCCACATGGGCACGTCGGCCGGGAGCCGTCCGCCGAGCAGCACCGGGACATCGCTCTGCAGCGGCAGCCCACCGCCCGGCGGCAGCTCGAGCGCCGAGGCGATGATCGCCAGCGGAACGACGAACGCCGCCGCGACGACCGATCGCCGCACGATCGCGGCCAGGCCGACGGCTGCCACGCAGATGAGGATGGCCGTGACGGGTACCGCGAAGCGCGCGTAGACGCGCAGGAAGGGCGCCACCTCGTAGATCACGTCGGACGGGGTCGGGATCGTGACCCCGAACCACCGCGTCGGCGTCGCCAGGCTGAACCAGACGAGCACCGCGATCAGGGGGCCGGCACTGAGGAGCGCGGCCCGCAGGCGGCCCGACAGGCCGCTCCAGCCCCGGATCGCGACGACCACGCCGACCGCCGCGAGGGCGAGCGTGAGGTACCCGACGAAGTCGGCGCGCTCGCCGCCCGGCGCGCCGAGACCGGCCCACCGCTCCTCTCCGGCCAGCCACCCGAACGACTCCTGGAACGCATCCGGCAGCAGGTAGTCGCTGATCCGGGCGCCGTAGACGTCGAGCTCGGCCCGCGACCGGCTGAGCGTGTCCTCCACCGCGCTGCGGGCGGAGTAGAAGAGGGCGATCAGCGGAAGCAGCACCAGCACGAACTGCGCGAGCGCCACCTCCCCCGCACGGACGGCCGCGTCGCGGGCACCGCTGCTCCGGATGACGCGGATCAGCACCACCGCCCCTCCGACCCCCACGATCACGAAGGCCATGGTCCCGTAGTAGGGGTTGGTGAGCCAGCAGAACGCCGTGGCGGCTGCGAGCCACACCGCCCGCCGGCGATCGGGCCGCTCGCTCCACCGCCACAGGGCCAGCAGCAGGAGGGGGAAGCACGCCAGCAGAGCGAGGGGGTAGTGGGCGGTGGCCCGGATGAGCGCGTTCGGGAACACGGCGAAGGCGACCCCGGCCCACGCCGCCGCGGCGATCCCCAGGCCGAGCCAGCGGATGAGCAGGTACATCGCCGCCGGGCCCAGGGTCATGCCCAGCAGCAGGGAGACGTTGACCGCGAGGATGGGCCCGGTGAACTGCGACACCAGCCAGGCAGGGCCGAGGAAGGCGAACTGGAGGGCGTTCACGGAGGCCGGCTGGACCCGCCCGAAGGGCGCTCCGATCTGCTCCTGGACGGTGGTGCCCCACAGGCGCAGGCCGTGTTCCGAGCTGAACCAGACATCCCAGACGTAGCCGCTGCGGTCGCCACCGCTTCCCGAGCCGAGGGTCTCGGTGGACAGGTTCAGCACGAGCGGCCATGTGATGGCCAGCACCAGCAGCAGCGAGCCCGCCAGCACGATGGCGGCCTCGGCGACGACCCGTCGGCCGAGTGCCCCGCGCACGCCGCTCACCGGGGGACGCTCGGCTCCATCAGTCGTGTCTGACCCCTCGGCATGCAATGCCGCGGAACCCTAGCGGCCGCCCCACATCGGCAGCTGCGCCCCGGGTGGGGCGCACTCGGCCGGTGCCGCCCCGCTACCCTGCACCCGCATGTCCGCGCCGCACTCCACCACCGCTCACCCGGACAACCCGTGCCGGCTCTGCGGCGGTGTCGACGCCCGTCGTGTGCTGTCGGGGACGGACCATCGCGAGGGCATGGGCGGCTGGTTCTCGGTGCTCGTCTGCCGGGACTGCGGCCTCGGCAGGGTCGACCCCTGGCCGGAGGATCCGATGGCGTGGTACCCGGATGCCTACCAGCAGCACACGGCCCAGACCCTGACGGGGCGGGCCGTCGAGGCGGCCATCCGCGGCACCGCCACACGTCCGATGGCGTCCGCCGCCCGGCGGCTGGCGACCGGCGTCGTGCCCGACGCCGACATGGGGGGGCCGCTCCCCCCGGGGACGCGGCTGCTCGACGTCGGGGCGGGCAACGGCGCGGCCGTGCGCGCGCTCTGCGCGGCCGGAGTCGACGCCCACGGAATCGAGCCCGAGCAGCGCGCGGTGTCCGCGGCGCGCGAGGCCGGCGTCACCACGGTCTCGGTCGGGACCCTCGAGGCCAACCCGCTCGACGGCGATGTCTGGGACGTCGTCCGGATGAACCAGGTGCTGGAGCACGTGCCCGACCCCGTCGATGCCCTGCGCCGCGTGCGGGCGCTGCTGGCACCGGGAGGCCGGGCCGTCATCGGCGTGCCCAACTTCGGGTCGCTCGCCCGGCGGGCGGTCGGTGCCAGCTGGGACGGGCTCGAGCTGCCGCGCCACCTCCACCACTTCACCCGCGCGAGCCTCACCCGCGCCCTCGCGGAGGCCGGTCTCGAGGTGGCATCGATGCGCACCGTCGCCCTCTTCGGGGTGCTGCCGGCCTCGATCGACGCCGTCACGGCGGGCGGCCGGCGCCAGCGCGGGTGGGGGCGTTCGGTGCCCTTGCGCGCCGTCCTCTACCCCGTGGAGCTCGCCATCGCCGCCGCGGGCGGCGGTGACGGTCTCGTCGTGGTGGCCCACGCCAGGGTCTGATCCCTCCGCCTCCGGCCCGCTGGGGCGGGTGCGCGCGCGAACCGCGGGGATGACCGGCGGCCCCGCGGTCCTCGCCGCCCTCGTGGCGTGGAACCTCGGCAACTACGTCTTCTTCCTCGCCGCCGGCCGCTTCCTCGGCCCCGCCGACTTCGGTCTCGCGGCCGCCCTGCTCGCGGTCACGGTGATCATCTCGGTTCCCGGCAACGCCCTGCAGTACGGCATCGCCCACAGCGTCGCCGCCCCCGCCGAGCACCCCGGCGCCGTGCCGAGCGCGGTCTACCGCCGGGCGTGGCGGCGCTCCCTGTCGATCGGGCCCGCGGTCGCCGCTGTCGCCGCGGCGGGGATCCTCGCCGCCGGGGCCATCGACCCCGGCGCGCCCGTCGGCATGATGCTGCTGACGCTCCTGGTGGTGCTCCCGATGGCCCCGCTCTTCCTCTCCCTCGGGCAGCTGCAGGGAGAGCTGCGCTACGGCGCCTACGCGACCGCCTTCGCGCTCTGGGGCGTCCCTCGGCCGCTGTTCCTCGTGCCCCTCGCCCTCATCGGCCTCGAGGTCTCCGCCGCCATCGGCGCGACCGCGCTGGCCCTGATCGCGGCCGCAACGGTCGCGGCGATCCTGACGGCACCCCGCCTCGCCGGTCCGGTGGGACCCCGCGGACCCGACTGGGCGGCCTTCGCCCACTCGCTGCCCCCGGTCGTCGTCGGCCTGTCGGCCGTCGCGTGCCTGACGAACCTCGATGTCGTCGCCGCCAAGCTCTCCCTCAGCGCCGACGACGCCGGCTACTTCGGCGCCGCGGCGGTTCTGGGCAAGGCCGTCATCGTCGTGCCGCAGGCGCTCGCGATCGTGCTGCTCCCGAGGGTGGCGGCCCGGCGGGCGGAGGGGGGCGACACCGGGCGCCAGCTCGCGCTCGCCGTGGTCATCACGCTCGCCGTCGGCGGTGTCGCGGCCCTGCTCTGCGTCCCCCTCGGCGACCTCATCACCCGGATCGCCTTCGGCGCCGACTACCTCCCGGGCGCCGACCTCCTCGCCCCGCTGGTCGTCGCCTCCACGTTCCTCGGCCTCGCGATCGTGTTGGTCACGCACCACGCGGCCCGCAGGGACCATCGTTTCGTCTGGGCCGTCGGGGGAGTGGCCGTGCTCCAGGTGGCCCTCCTGGTCCTGGTGGGCGACAGCGCGGGCCGCATCATCTGGATCGACGTGATCGCCGGGGTCGCCGTGCTCGTGGTCCACGAGGTCATCCACGGTCGCGGCGACGACGGCATCGCGCGCGGCCTGGTGCGGCTGGCGCGCCGCGCCTGAGCCGTGGGGGTCCCCGGCCCCGCCGAGATGCCGCGTGACGCCCGCTAGCATGAGCCCGTGCCGATGAGCGAGACACGGCCCGGCGACCACACCGTCGGCATCGTGGTGCCGGTCTATCGCGGCGAGACCACGCTCCCGATGCTCCTCGAGGAGATCGACCGGCTCACGTCGTGGGGGCTGACGCCCGACGGGCACCGCTTCCGGGTGGGCGAGGTCGTCCTGGTCCACGATTCGGGCCCCGACCGCTCCGACCTGACCATCCGCGCCCTCGCCGAGCGGTACCCCTATGTCCGGCCGGTGTGGCTGGCGCGCAACTTCGGCCAGCACGCCGCGACCCTCGCCGGGATGTCCAGCACGAGCACCGACTGGATCGTGACGATGGACGAGGACGGGCAGCACGACCCCGCCTCCATCGGCGCGATGCTCGACACCGCCCTCGCGACCGCCTCCCCCCTGGTGTACGCGGCGCCCACGAACCCCGCGCCCCACGGAGTGATCCGCAACGCCGCCAGCCACGCCGCGCACGGCGTCGCGCGGGTGCTCGGAGCGGGAGGCCTCCAGCACTTCCACAGCTACCGGTTGGTGCTCGGCGAGGTCGGGCGCGGGCTGGCGGCCTACTGCGGCGAGAGCGTGTACCTCGACGTGGCGTTCACCTGGGTGGTCAACCGCACAGCCGTGTGCCCCGTGACGATGCGCGACGAGCGCGGGCGCCCGTCCGGCTACTCCGGAAGGCGGCTCGCGTCGCACTTCTGGCGGCTGGTGCTCACCTCCGGCACCCGGCCACTGCGCATGGTGGCCCTCTTCGGGGCGCTGCTCAGCCTGGGGGCCCTGGTGGTGCTCGCCTGGGTGCTCGTCGCCAAGTGGACCAGCGACGTCCCGGTGCAGGGCTGGACGTCGGTGATGGTCGTGCTGCTCGTCACCGCGGGCGCCACCCTGTTCTCGCTCGGGGTGGTCGCCGAGTACCTCGGGATCGCCGCCAGGAGCGCGATGGGCAAGCCGCTCTACCTCGTCGTGAGCGACCCGTCCGACGGCCCGCTCGGCCGTGCGCCCGACGCGGTCCCCGCGGAGCTCCCGGTTCCCACGGAACCCGTCGCGCGCGCGAACCGGTGACCCCGGTGCCGCTCACCTGGGTGGTCGGTGGCGGCGGTCTCCTCGGTCGTCACGTCTGCCGGGCGATCGATGCGCGGGGAGGGGCGCCCGCCCGTTTCGAGGCGGGTGAGATCGGCTGGGCGACGGGAGAGGCGGTCGCCGTCCTCGAGCGCGAGAGCGCGCGCTTCCTGGACCTCGCGGCGGGTTCCGACGCGCCCTGGCGCCTCATGTGGTGCGCCGGGGCGGGTGTCGTCTCGACGTCCCCCGAGGAGCTGGCGCGCGAGACGCAGACGGTGCGCCGTTTCGTCGCACACCTCACGCGGCGGCTCGCGGGCGAGCCCGCGCTCGCCGCCCGGGGGTCGGTCTTCGTCGCCTCCTCGGCGGGGGGCGTCTATTCGGCGAGTCCGTCCCGGCCTCCCTTCGACGAGCACTCGCCGACGGGGTCCCTCGGTCACTACGGCCGCGAGAAGCTCGTCCAGGAGGAGCTCTTCGGGCGTCTCGCGCGGGACTGTTCCCTCGGCCTGCTGGTGGCGAGGTTCTCCAACCTCTACGGCCCCGGCCAGAGCCTCTCCAAGCCCCAGGGCCTGATCTCGCACGTCGGACGCGCGGCCCTGCGCCGGGAGCCCGTGTCGCTGTACGTCCCCCTCGACACGATCCGCGACTACCTCTTCGCCGAGGACGCCGGGACCATGGCGGTCGACGCGGTCGAGTGCCTCGAGACCCTCCGCCGGGCGACCGGCGAGCATCTCGCCGTGACGAAGATCTTCGCGTCCGAGATCGACACCACCGTGGCATCGGTGCTCGGAGCCTGGCGTCAGTCCCTGCGCCGGCCTCTGCGGGTGGCCATGGCGAGCAACGCCGCCGGCCGCCTCCAGCCGCGAATCCTGTCGTTCCGCTCGCGGGTCTGGCCGGACGTGCGGCGCTGCCCGACCCTGTTGCCCGTCGGCGTCGAGGCGGTCCGCCGTGACCAGCTCGCCCGGCTGATGGCGTCGGGCCTTCGCTGAGGGTGGACGCATCGGGCCCTGCTAGCGTGCCGCCGCGGATCACGGAACCCGACCCCTCCCGGAGCTGACGAGTGGCTGATGGAAACGGTGCCGGCCGCGCGCGGATCACGGTGGTCTACCCCCTGTACCGCGCCGAGGCCTCCGTCGCCGGGCTGGTGGAGGCGCTCGCCCGCCAGCGGCCGCCAGAGGGCGCCGACCCGGCGCGCTGGGTCGAGGCGATCTTCATGGACGACGCGTCCGGTGACGGGACCATCCTCCGGCTCCGCCGGGAGCTGGAGGCGGCTCGGTTGCCCATGCGCGTTCGCGTCTGTGAGAACGAGCGCAACCTCGGGCTGGCCCGCTCCCTGAATCGCGCCCTGGCGATGGTCGAGACCGACCACGTCCTCACCTGTCACGGCGACTGCCGGTTCGGCACGGACGACTACGTGGCCCGCGCGGCGGAGTTGCTCGACCAGAACCCCGACGTCGGCGTCGTCTCGGGCCAGTCGGTCGCCGACGTCGAGGCCGGTCTCTCGCGCGTGGAGAAGGTCTACATGGCCGCCAACCTCATGGACGTCTTCCCTGACGCCGACGACGGCCTCGTCCCGGTGGGCTTCGCGGAGGGTCGCTGCGACGGCTTCCGGATGGCGGCGCTGGAGTCGGCCGGGTTCTACGACGTCTCGGTGCGCACCGCCGGCGAGGACCAGATCCTCGCCGCGCGCATGCGGGCCGACGGGTACCGGGTCTGCCGGGCGCCCGGTCTGCGATACCACCTGTCCGTCTCGACGTCCCAGGACTCGCTGCTGAAGCTCGCACGGCACGCGCGGCTGTTCGGCCGGGTCCATCCCTACCTCCTGCTCAGGAACCGTGGCACGGTCGCGGGTGCCGTGGGGGACGCGGCGGGGGCCAACCGGACCCGGCGGAGCCTGCTGCGGGGCCTCCAGCTCGTCGGAGGGATGGCCTGGGTGTGGCTGGCGGCCGCCCTCGTCACCCGCCGCCCCGCCGCTCCCGCCGCCGCCGTGCTCGCCGGCACCACGCTCGTCAAGGCGGGGCTCTTCCGGCGTTACGTGCGCGAGCTGCGCTTCGACAGCCGGGATCTCGCCGAGCTGGCCGTCGTCCAGCCCGCCCTGGATGTCTCCTACGCCGCGGGGTTCCTCAAGGGCCTCACGCTCCTGGTGCGGCGGGGCGACCGCACCATCGCCTAGGCCGATGCGCGCGATCCCGACAGAGCTGTCCGGGGCGCTGCTCATCGAGCCGGCCGTTCACGGCGACGCGAGGGGCTTCTTCCTCGAGACCTTCCGGGCCGACTCCGGGGCCGCCCTCGGCATCGACGAGACCTGGGTGCAGGACAACCACTCGCGCTCCGCCCGGGGCGTCCTGCGTGGCCTGCACTTCTCGCTCGGGCAGGGGCAGGCCAAGCTGGTGCGCTGCGCCCGGGGGGCCATCCGCGACGTGGCCGTCGACATCCGGCGCGGCTCCCCGACCTTCGGCCGCTGGATCGCGGTGACGCTCGACGACGTCGACCACCGCCAGATCTACCTCCCCGTGGGGTTCGCCCACGGCTTCGTGGTCCTGAGCGAGGTGGCGGACGTCGTCTACCGCTGCTCGTCCTACTACGACCCGGAGCTCGAGCGCGGGTTCGCCTGGGACGACCCCGAGGTCGGCGTCGACTGGTCCGTCGATCAACCGATCCTCTCCGCCCGCGACGCCGACGCGCCGCGGCTGGCCGACATCGCGGCCGGGCTGCCCTTCACCTATCGGGGCTGAGTCCCGCGGTGCCGACCCGCCACCGTCGTGAGGGCGTCGGCGTGGTGCCGGGCCTCAGCTGAGCTCGATGACGGCGTCCGGGCCGTCGAGGACGGCTCCCTCCGGCAACAGCACCTGCTCCCGCGGCACCGGCCCGGTCAGCAGCGTCGCCCCCGGGGGCAGCGCGAGCCCGAGCCGGCGCTGGGCGGCGAAGGCCTCCCGCACGTCGGCGTCCGGCATGTCGGCGGGGATGGTGAAGCTCGGGCTGACGACCCTGCCGTCGTCCTGGGCGAAGCCGAGGGGAGCGGCAGGGTCGAGCGCCCATCGCCCGTCCGGGCGGAGCAGGGCCACCGTGCGGTGCGGAAGCGGCGCGACCAGCTCGGCGTGGGGCGGCACCGCCAGTCCGGCCTCCCGCGCGTCGTAGTACGCCGCGATCGCTGCGCGGTAGCCCACGCCTGCGGGGAACAGCAGCGCGGGCCGCGGCGGCAGGTCGTCGTATCGGGGAGGCCGGACGTGGACGCGCCCGTCCGGGTCCTCGGTCCGCTCGGCGGCGACGAACGCCTCCCAGCCGCGACCGGATACGGGAAGGTCGCGCTCGCTCCACTCGGTCGGATCCATCCGGCGCCTCCCTCCGACGCGGTCCCCTACGTGGGCTGGGCGGGGGCGGCCCCGGCCGCGATCTCGCAGAGGCGCAGGTAGGAGTCGGCGCAGGCGTCCCATGAGAAGCGCTCGGCCGCGCGTGAGGCCGCCCGTGCGCCGAGCTCCGTGCGCCGGGCGGGGTCGGCGATCAGGGCGCCGAGGGTCTCGGCCAGGGCGGGCGCGCCGCCCGCCAGGGGGAAGCTCGCGGCCGCGTCGCCCACC